>OGMW01001883.1_pt1 | contig 16136 bp, 28 predicted proteins | sample 1573281 | NCBI WGS metagenome assembly OGMW01 (sample SAMEA2581907, study PRJEB24529) | metagenome | biome: Human gut stool | place: China | collected 2011
ATATTCTTTACCATTCTTATAGATGTAAAAACAATCATGAACGCATTTTCTTCCTTTATCTGTTTCTACAAAATGATCTCCTTTTGGATTAACAACAACGATGCCTTTTTCGTTTCCGTATCTAAAATGTCTGTTAATTTCATCAAACTGTTCTTTTAAGTCTTCGTAAAGATGAGTATAGTACCACAGGTCTTCATAAATTTCTCTGACTAATCTATTTGTATCTTCTACGCTTCGAAGCAATGTATCATATTCTGTCTTACCAATCAACATAATCAATCCTCAATTCCAAAATAATATTTCTTTAAGCGTTCCTCGCCAATAGATTTAATTGCCTGTCGTGCGATCTCTTCTGACGTAAAACAAATATTACAAATACAAAAATCATATACATACATTGGATTGATGATTTCTTCTTTACAATTATAAAAAATGACCCATTTCTCCTGTTTCTTATCTTTCCAATCAATTTCATACTCATTATTTTCTTCTGAAAATCGACGCAATTCTGTTTTTACTTTTATTCTTTCTAATTCAAATTCTGCTTCTTCTTTAGTTTTAAAGCAGTTACCAATTTTATAGAATTCACTATCAATTCTATCATCGTACCATTCACTATTCATAATTCCACCGCAGTCATTTATATAAAAATATTTTCTCCCATAATTCGGCTTCCAAAGATTTCTTTTAGATCCATTGGATTTCTTTATCAAGTTCATCAATTGTTTTCTTTCTTCCTCTGAAAGATTCTCCATATTTACTGTAATATTATTCTCCATAAATACCTACTCCTCTTCGTTTAAATCAATTTTTACATTCTGCCATTTTTTATAAGCGTCTAAATACAATTCATTTTTATCACCGTTATATGTAAGTTCGTAATACATACCGTCAGAAATATTTGTGCTTATTAATGCTTTATGATTCTGCAGCGTTTTACAATACCACACAAGATAGACATCTTCCTGTGTAATAAATACATTGTCTGTTTTATCAGTATTTTCATTAAAATACTTCATCACATTTTCTTTACATAATTCAATAAATTTTTCACTACTCATAATCTTATTCTCCTTTTTTCTTTCTAAATTTTTTACAATTTCTCTTGTATCTTCTAACAACTTTTTTAATTCTAAATATGATTCACTCGGTTTGCATTCCTCATCATGATCTCTTGTAAACGATACACATTTACCATTAGTCTTATCTTCTACAATTAAGAATTCACCTTTATTTTTAATAGCTTCAAACTGTTCATGCCAAACTCTTACATGTCTTACATTACTAAAATCCAACCCTGATGATACTGACATATTATTCACCTCCTACGAAACGAAAGTTTCATTTAAAAAATCTTTTGATCCTGCTCCCTTAAATACTCAACAAACTCATCTAATGGCAATTTCTTTTTTGCATCTTCAAATGTAAACGTTTTATTCCTTTTACTAAAAAGGGTGTGTATATATGCATTTTGTATTTTTTTACTTTTTATCTTAACGACAAACTCGTCCCAAAAACTAAATACTTCTTCCTTTTTTATAAGAGATTTTTTTATTTTTGACCAAGGGATAATTTCATCAATTATCATTTTTCTAATAGAATCAACATCAACAACTTCTTTCGTATCGTACATATCACCTTTGTCCTCTATGTATCTGTATCTCAAATCACCATCAGATATGTAAACAAACATTTCTTCATTTATTACCAATCTTTTGCTCACTTCATAAATAGATTTCAAATCTCATTCTCCTTTTACTTGCCATTTTGGAATACTGCATATAGCTGTGACACCATATGCAGCTAATATATTATTCTCTTATTTGTCCGTTACAACAGTATTCGCTCCATTGACTGTTACAAATCCATGTTCCATATGAGCTTCTGCTTCTTTCATTCTGATCAGTTCGTCTGTAATCGATTCTGATTTTAATCTGTTAGCCTCCGCTTCAGCTTTCGCCTTTGTAATTTCAATCTGAGCATCTGCTTCTGCCTGAATTTTTTCAGTCTCTTTCTGAACTTTTACCTTCTCCTGCTCCGCCTCTGCTTGCTGTTTCTCCTGAAGCGCTTTAACTCTAGCATCGATAGATTCCTTTAATTTGTCATCCGGATGAACATCAATAATGGACGCGTCAAGCACTTCAATTCCATATTCTTTGCCAAATACTTCATTTAAATATTCTGTAATTTTATTGTTAATTTCAGTACGACTTCCTGAATATACGTCCATCATTGAATATCCAGATGTCACTTCTGAAATTTTCGATTTGAGTACGGATTTCACTCTCTGATCAACGATGTCTTCTCCGTCCATACCGCGGAACTTCTTATATGTAGAAACTACTTCTTCTGGTTTATACCGATACGACATCTGAAAACTTACTGAAATACTTGCATCATCTGAAGTAGCAACCTTAATTGAATTATCTTCTTTGCCCTTTTCAAGTACAAGCTGTTCATTCCCAATGGAAAATTCCTTAATCTTTAAGAATGGATTAATAAAATGCCACCCCTCGGACAATGTCTCTTCTTTAATCCCATTTACTGAATACTGCACTCCTAATTTACCGGTTCCAATTCTCTCTACAGATTTAACAGTAAACACTCCTCCTACAACTGCTACAGCTATAACAACTCCCAATACTAATCCCTTTTTACTCATGTGCTACATTCTCCTTTTCGTTTGTGTTTTCTTTATTGATATCCTTGTCCAATTTTGCATCATCTTTTTTCATTGCATTCACAACTTTATTTCCGATGTAAATTACCAACAAGGTAGCAACCGCAAATCCCATTGCTGCAAGTAAAAATACTACCCACATTTTCTATTCTCCTTTTTCTCCTCTTTCTTTATGTAAATCACCAATCTCTTTCATGGCGCGTACATACGCTTCTTTTTGAATGTTAATCATCCTCTCACGCTTTTTCTTATCGCGTTTTACTTTTCTCTCATAAGCTAATTTCTTTTGCAATATTTCTTCGTGTTTCTTATTCTCTTCTTCAATAAGTTTTTTATTATGATCTTTAATTGCCTTGTTGACCATCTTTACATATTTTTTCTGATAAGAAAGTTCTGTTGCCATATGCTCAATTCCTTCTAATGTATATTTGTCTTTATACATTTTTTTTGATAAAGCGACAAATAAACCTCTCTGTAAATCAAATTTATCTTTATCGTCACAAGTGACTTTCTCCTGTGTACCATCACTAAAAAAGATTCGGATTACTTTATTTCTTGCTAAAATTTCGTAACTGGAAATTTCAATGTTATTATTATCTTCGTATACAGATGATTTAGAAATTTCTAATCCAATTCCACTGAACATCTCCTTACATAGATCATAAGCCTTATTTGCTTTATAAAAATCTTCCTTCATTCCTATTTCTCCTTTTCTATATGTTTTATAATATCTATAACAAAAATTAGTCAAAAAATAATAAAGCTATACACATATTAAATTTATTTCATTTTATTTAATCACAATTCCGAAAAATCAAATCGCACTCCGCAGCTACACTCAACCGTCCCAAACACTCCAATTGATTTGTAATTCCATGAACTTTTTCTTCGTGTTCATTCTTCCATTTCTTAATTCTCTCATTTTCAATCTCTGTAATTGGAAATCCGCGCAGAAGATCTTCTCTCATATTATCTAACTGTTGATTCATCTTCTGAATTTCTTCATCTTTGTCGTATTCGTCTGTCAGTCTTTTATTCTCTTTTACAAGACGGTCAATGCGCATATCTTTGTTTTTACATTCATCCATAATAAAATCAACTGCGTCCTGAACTGTCCTACACGTTTTCTCTGATCTCACCAGCATAATTAGTCCTCTTTTTTCTTATTCTCTTCTTGATTCACTCCAACATTCGCTATTTTATAAAGAATATCGTATAACCATCCACGAAAACTACACTTTCGTGATTCAAATTTATCAGCTATGCAACAAAGTAATATAATTACAAATATAATTACAGGTGAAAACCATCCGCATAAACATATACACGATAAATCTCTTACATTAAAATAATCCTTTAAATCTTCTTTGTTATATTCACTTTTCCTTAAAGTACTAAGAAGCAAAAACAGCCATGAAAGAAAACCTACAAAAATCCACGATACAATAATCACTAAAATCCACCTCCGTTCTGCTGCAATATAAAACCAAGATTTAATTCATTTGACTTGTTCATTTGTTCTTCCTTACAATTCAATATAATTCCATCTTTTCTTATCTTCGTATTTCCACTGGATCTGTCCCTGGTAAATTCTCGTCTCGATATTTACTACATTGTCCATACCTAGGATAAATTCTCTATAAGAATCAATATCTCTTTCTGACAAATCATGAATCGTTTTAAAAATATCTAAATTCTTACAAATATGTTCTACTGACCACTCGTAATCTGTTAATGAAAGCTGTCTTTCAAATTATTCTTGCACGATTACATTATTATCTTTAGGATTATCTTTTACATGTAGTTCTGCATAAACTTCATAGACATCCGACTTAAAAAATGAATTACTGTAAACAAGCCCATCTAATAAATTTACTGCACAATTTTCTCCGATATCTGCAAGTTTCATATAGTAAGTTTCTCTGAAGCAAAATACATGTCCTGGCTTAATATTCATTACATCTGTCATAATTTTCTTATTCGATACAATTTTCATATAATCAGTCGTCCTTTCCGATTTTATAAATGACACCATTTATTTACTAAATCCGCTTGCTTTTCTGTGAGTTCTGTAAGTAGAATCTCATTTAATAAATCAAGCTGCAATTCAGCCATCTCTCTGCAAATCTCTCCACACTCTGGCTCTGGTTTTTCGCTACAATTTTTACATGCTCCGGTACAAATCTTCATATTTCAATCACTCCATTTCTTTCTTCTGTTTCTGAATCTTAATTGCTTGATCACAAATAATCTCGCGTAAAATTTCAATATCTTTTTTATGAATATCAGTAGATGTATTAGCCATTGCATTTGTTTTTATCAGTGAACAAATACACTCCAAACATTCTGTCATATCATCAACAGTAATATCTGATTGACATCCGTTTTCTACCATCAAATATAATTCACTCAAATTCTTGTTATATTGTCTAATTGTATCGAAATTTTCTTCAGATAATTTTCTCATTATTCACACCTCGCTTTATCACACTCATGAAATCTTAATAACATGTTATATTTTTCTTCGCCAAATATGTTTTTCCATTTATTTTTAGTTTTTTCCGTGTTCCAATTAAAAGGCATCATGTGATAATTAATTAAAAAACAACAATCTAACAAAAAAACATCGGTATTATATTCTTCAAATGGATTATACAATGTTGTTAAAACACAATACGATCCGACATTTTCATGTCCAAAATAATGAGCAATCCCATTTTCATCAATCGTCTGCGTGCACAATTTACCAAAATCATGTATTTTTGCACCAAGAAGAAAACCGCTCTTATATATATCATAAGGATGATCCAAATCTGAAAACTTGTTATATGTAAAATCACAATGGTCTTCTAAATACATATTGTGGTGCGGATTTTTTTGATCAAATCCTGTCATTTTTTCAATAATTTCTAATGGATAAAGTTTATAACGTAAATCATAATTAAAATCGTGAACAATAATCTTATCAAATCCTTCTTCTAAAAACGGAATTTGAAATCTTTTCATTTGCTTATAAATAACTTCTTCTTGTACAATATATTCTCTTTCTACGTTGTCTTTAATACAATCTTCAATTTTCTTTGGAACAATGTAAGCAATAATCTCAATATCCATTTTCTTCACATTATTAATAATTGCTCTGCGTGATTTCATAGTAATATTTGTCGCATCAGCGATTACGTTTCTTTTTTCATGTAGATATTTTCTAATCCTTTTATGAAAAAGTTTAAACACTTCTTCGTTCTTTGACTGATCAGATACATTACCACAGATTTCTTTTCTAATACTATCTGATGAAACAATAACAGCTTCATAGTCTTTTGCTAATTCTTTTGCAATAGTTGACTTACCAGCTGCGGATAAGCCAATCATAATAAAAAGTTTTGGTTTATTCATCTAAATCCTCCAAAAATAATTCATTATAATTTTCAACACCCATATCTTTTAATTTTTTGTAGTGTGGACATTGGGTTTCTTCGTGAGATTTAATTACATTAAAATCTTTTCCGTAATACATATCTCTACAATATCCTTTATATTGTTTAGGTACGTTTCGATCCACATACAACATGAAATCTTTTTTGCTATTTTTCGGTGCTGCATTATAATATTCTCTTATTTTATTTCTTGTTTCTTTAATATAATTGAATACGATATTGGAAACTTTTTTAACATTTTTATGATATGCAATTGGAAGTTTAGATAATAAATCATCATATTTATCATCAGCAATGCTGCGAATTACTAGATTTATAGAAGATAATTTAGATAGAGCTTTGTGTATATATGTATAATCGTTATATTTTATCTTCACTTTGAAACCATCAATGTTTACAACGAATCCCTCTGCTTCATCAGATTTTTTATCATCTAATTCAGACATTATTTCATCTAACTTTTTATCAAATAGTTTTGTTGTTGGAATATGGTATGCTTTAGCAACATTAATAACAATATTGTATGGCATTTCTATACCCGTACTTGTATCTCTAATACCAATAAGATATAATCCTTCTTGTTCTTTTTTATATTTAACTACATGTGTGTCTTTTAATGAAATATATTCAAATATGAACGTACACATAGGACAGTGTTTTAACATATCTTTATATCCAGGTAATGAATTAATCATCCTATATCCATCTTCTAATCTCCATGAATTTAATGGATTAATTGCTTGACTTCCAGACATGACAATTTTATTATCGTACCATCTTGCTGATTGCATTGATCCATCCAATTTGTCTGTAAACTCTATGCATGTTGCTTTATTGATTCTGTCTTTAACATTGTCATAGCTCGTTTCTTCTAATTCATTTATATTAAAGAACTTCTGAAATGGCGTTAGTACTAAACACTCATTTTTTACATCAATTACAATACTTCTACATTCTCTATAAAATCTATCATATCTATCCCAAAAATCTTCTCCCGATACTTCTGCTTCACCATCATACACATTACTATATCTTGCATATCTTATTAAAACAAATGTGTCGTATTGATTCATTTCAAGACAACTAAATATATCTTCATATTCTTTATACTGGTTAAAAGGCTCAATACCGTTTAAATATTCAATCCACCTTTCAACACATGTTTGTGATTCACTTGTATAACCATCTTTGTAATAATATGAAATATATCCAAACCTTTTTTTATATTCATTTTTAATCTCAATTACTTTGTTTAATACCGGATTCCATTTTTTAAGATTCGTCCCATTTTTCATAATAATCTAATTCTCCGTTCTGAAATAGTCGCTCTACAAACGATTCAACTCTTTCAATACTCCAATCTGAAAAGAATTCAAGATTTATAGGCGCATGTGTTTCTTTTTCATACAATTGACAACTATAAGTATATGAATATGGTTTATACCAATCCTGCTGCTTATCATATTCACTCATCCACTCATTGCTATACTTGTTAATGTCAATAAAATATTTCTTGCCTTTTTCATCATCAAATCTTTTTTGAAAATTATACAAATATATATCTGATCTCTGGAATTGTGTTTTGTCGTATTTTTTGTATCCACGATTCAGAAAGTACTCATCTGTTAATGTATAATTCCTCATGTTATATTTCTCCTATAACTTCATTAAATATTTCAACATCTCGCATATTCATCTACAAATTTCTTCATTACTCTCGAAACATGTGGCTGGGAACATCCAGCAATTTTCATTATTTCCACTTGTTTATATCCTTGTAAAAATAATGAGATGATAGGTTTATGTTTTCTTTCATTTTATTAAATGCATTTCGAAGAGCAACTTTATGAATGCAATCGTTCTCAACATTTTGATCTGATTGCATTTTGTCAATAAATTCTACCTTGTTCCCGGATTCATTCTCGTACTCTGTGTTATAATATAGAATCTCATTTTTGGGGATTGTCCTCTGACGTAACTCTTTTTTCTTTTCGCTATACACTTCATTAAACATACATTTGAATGCATATGTAGAAAATTTGGACGTTCCTTCATTAAATGTTTTCGCTGCTTTACACATTCCAATTGCAGCCAAATCATACCAATCTTCCATATTTAATTTTTCTTTCTGTAAAAATCTATAAATCAAATTATGATTGTCAGTTACTAACTGTTTTTGATAATCGGTCATACTATCACCTCGCTTGTTTTATATGCTATTCAATCTATCACCACAGTTAATCCACTCTTTATATTCTCTTCTGGTTTACTCCACTCTTCATATTCCAAGACTGTATCATCTTCTTCATAGGTGTCTCCATCCAGGGAAATCAGTTTTCCATCCTTACTCGCAGCGCAACCAATGAATATGGATTTTCCGTAATATTTCTCTTTATCCTTTGGAATATTTAATCTATATGAGATGTAATCGTAATCTTTATTTTTAATCAGATCTTTAACTGTCAAAATATTCTTTCACCTCATCGAATCCTTTATAAGTTATTCCTTCTTCAATTGGTTTTAAAAAATCGCATAAAAATTTTAAAATTTTCTTACAGCCATCAACTGTTTACACCTTATCCAAATTCAACTTTGGAGTATAATATGTTCTTGTATTGGACAAACCTTTTATATTCTCTTCCTCTATATCTTTGCTATGCTCAAATGCTCTTAATTCTTCTTTTGATAACCATTTAATCCATGCACCACAATCACTACAATACAATCCCGTATTGTTACCCTTTTGATCAGTATATAAATCTGTGCTGCCACATTTTTTACAACAATTTTGATACATTTATTTTCCTCTTTTTTTATGAAACTATTCTTTTATTTAAAATTTTATTCTAAGTCAATTTCAAACTCATTTTTTACAGTACCTTTTGGACAATAAATGATATATTTATAGTTATCTGTTGGGATTCCCCATAAATATAAATTATCGTTTTTAAAAAAACTTTCGTATCTTTCAATATGTGGATCATCATTTGTGTATTTAATATACACTTTGTCCGCATCGATTTTTTCTTGTCTTATACCAGATTCTGTCTCTATAAAATAGTAATAATATAATTTTTCATCTACACGTCCTCCGGTAATATAAAAACTACCAGATATATTTTGATTATCTTTTAAAGCAACTATTTTTTTATCTGAAACAACTTTATATTCTAATTCTATAAATTCATCCATAATACAACTTGACAAGCTCAAAATTAAATGACTGATTATAAAACACATTATTGCGATACAAATAGGTACTATAATTTTTTCTATCCAGCTATTGTATTTGTCAAAAATTACTCGGATAATTAAAATCACCCCAATAACAAATCCTAAACCCAACCATATCATTATTTAACCTCCTAAATTTCATTCTTCTTTATTCTGAAACACTTTTATTCCAACTCCTTCAACTTCAACTTGACAAACTGCTTGTCTTACAAAAAATCTATCGCAGCACTTATTAAACCATTTCTCAATTTCATCAAAACATCCATAATCTCTCAAATCACCAAATACTGACACAGTTGTTGAAGCCATACATGATTTATCAGGATTATGCCATATGCTCATCTCCAACGTTCCTTCTGATCCCATTGGAAGATATTTATGTTTGTCTTTTACCTCATAATTCTCATCATATTCAATATTGCTCATACCTCTGTAATCAACTTGTTTTCCAAAGATATCAATAATTTCTTCATCTGGTATTTCGCCAATACTATTTAATCGGAAACTTGCATTCACATGTGTCCATTGACTCATAATTTTCACCTCTTAAAATTAACCTTTCATTAAATCCTTTTTACTTACACCAAGAACTGTTGCAATTTCTTTTAATCCACATGGACAAATCATTAATTCTCCTGATAATATTCTTTCAATGTCATACCTTGAAAAAGATGTGTTTAATACAATATCTATAACCGTTACACGTTTCTCTTCCATATATCTCATTATGTTACTTGCAATTACCATAATCATTAACCTTTCATATTTTCTATAAACTCTTTGTATTGTCGTGTATACTCATAAGAATCCTTAAATATGTTACAAATAGCCTTGTAAAGTTTTGGTTCATATTTTTGAACTACTTCTAATTCGTTCTCAAAAGCTCTTCCAAATGGACATCCTGCACATCCAGTTCTTTTCAAACCATATTCTGTATAACATTTACTATGTGTAATTCCATACGCATTTTCATAATCAATCTTATCTTGATCTCTGTACCAGAAAATTGGTCTGTAATTATCATAGTCACCAGCGGTATCATCAAAACAGTTTTTGTATGCTGTTGCTCTAGCACCACCTTCAGATTTTCTCACACCTATGATATTCAAATCATATTTATTTTCTTTTAATATTTTATTCGCAACTTTCTTTTTTGCGTAAGCACAACACTTGTTTGAAATCTGAAATACTGGTGGATTTTTAATCATAAATTCTCTCAACCATTTCTTATTCTTTATATTAAATTGAGAATTTTCCCCTTTAGTATTGCACCACCATTCAAGAGCAGATTGACACTTAGGATATTTTTTTATTAATACATCAAAAGATTCATCTTCCCATTGAAAATTATGTCGTTGTAGTCTTTGTATAAATTCACTAATATTTTTAGAAATGAATGGTTTACCATGTTCTTTACAAGCAATAGGAATGGGCTTAATCGCTTTTTTACGAATAAACTTTATATTATATTTCTCTTCTAAATATTTTAAATGATCTTTTGTTGCTTGATATTCAAGTCCAGTATCAAACCATACATAATCTACTTTATCGTCTTTGTCGCATCTCCAAACAATATCTAACATAATATCGCTATCTGATCCGCCTGAAATACTACACAATATTTTTTTATATTTAGGACTATTAATAATCGCCCACGCTCTTATTAGATTATCCAGAATAACTTGATTTTGGGGACAATCTTTGATTAACTCTTCAATCGAGCTTGCCTTTTGGGTAATATAATTTTTCAATTTAAAGTTCACCATAGTAGCTGCGCAGCTTTACTCACATGTGAACGTTTGTCCTTCCTTTTGTTTTATAATTACTGTTTAAATATTCTCTTACAAATTAAAAAGTTTATAGTCTTCCCATTGGTATCCGCTTCCACACGGAACAATATTCGAATACAATTGAGAAATAGTCGTGTTATTCGCATCAATCCACGCTTTTCTCCATCTATATCCTCTTGCTCCGGCATTAGGATTAACTGTGATCCATTCTTCACCGTCACTGAATCTAATTTCTGATCTGATATAACATGATTTTGAGATGCCTTTAAATACCGTTTCAATTCCAGATTCGTTTTTATCCTTTTCGATTTCTAACAATTTATTTATCCCAACATCCATATCACTCGTATAGATAATACATTTTACAATTTGATTACTACATGCTCCTTGCATTTAATTCCTTCTCCACTTCTTCCCATGTAAACTGCTCTGTAATAAGTTCATGAGTATATTTTTCCCAAATTGTTTTATAATCAACACCCATTAGTTGGCTCATTTCGATTAAAGCATCGACAACTTTATTGATCTTAATTTCTACCATCTTCTTCTCCATTTGAAAGTGAATTTCTATTTTATTCTTTTTCTGTAAAACTAATCATTCTATTTCCATCTTTCGTTGCATATACAGTAATATATATATCTGCTTTTTCAATTTCCGTAATTAATTTATCTTCTAGTATTTCTACTTTATAAGTTCCATCATCATTTTGATAAGCGTGAACTTCCCTTTTGCTGAACTTAGCCAATTTCTCTTTATCATCTACTTTCGTTGGTGATAACCATTCAATATAACAATACGGAATAATTAAAATTTCTTCAGAATCTTTTAATTCAAAATAAAAATTATGCTCTAGTTTGCCTACAATTGATGCAGTAAAATGCTGTTTAATTTTAGTTTTATATAATTCCTCCATCATATATCTTTCTTTAATCTTTACGTCATAAAATATTTTTTTACTTTCTTGCATTTAATCCACCTCTTATTTTATGAAATCCATTTCACCATTTTCACAGAGAAAATTATATTTATCTATCCATCCCTGTGCGGATAAATTGCCACATCTTTTCAATTGTTCTTTATAGCTTCTATTAAAGACAAGTCGTGATATTCCAAATTTATACTCTGCAATTGTTTGTATCATTTTATATGTAAGAATAGCGTTTTTATTAGACAGTCGTCTGATTCTAGGATCTGAATATGTAAACGCCTCAGTATTGTCTTCTACTCTTCTTTCATCAGTCAATGATCTATCATATAGTTCTGTTGTTGCTATGTAATAACATGTTAATTTAAAACATATATCCTCTATATCATCTCTGGATATTTGTTCTATATATTTAGTAGTTGGTTGCTCATCAATCGCTTCAACAATAAGATCTACTGGAAATGTTTCGCGTCCATGATTCATACTTGCTCTTAACGAATCAACCAACTTATCTGCATCAATCAATCTTGTTTTCATTTTATTTCCCCCTTATGAAACGTGAGTTTCAATCAAATATCTCTGCAATATAATTATCTTTTTGAACTGTTGTTATTGTATTGCTACATCCGTCTGTCCTAAATGTATATTCTCTCATATTGCATCTGCGCTCTTTTATTATTCCGGATTCGTATTCTTTTCGTATCTTCTTTGCATATTCTGTTCTTTGATATTTAAGACAGAAATATTCTTTCCCACAAACAGATTTTACTCTGTCTGTGGATTTATAAAATTTCCGGAATTAATATCCTCATATAACCTATCAAGTGCAATCTCAAATGCGCCAACACCTGAGAAAAAACTACTCAATTTCAAATTATCAAACAAATAAGGCATAGCTTTATAAAGCTCTACATATATGTAATAAAGAACATCTACCACAATTGAATTGCCTGCCTGCTTATACAATTGACTATTTGAAACTCCTACTTTGTGTGCTGCGTCAAAATCTTTATCAGAAAATCCCATAAGTCTGAAGCACTCCTTTGGAGTTAGTTTGCGAATACGGATTGGAGATTCAATCTTACAAATACCAGTTTCTGTCGCAGTAATAGTTGGACTAATATTCCCATCATCCTGGACTCTACCTCTTCTCGTTTTGCTATCTGGATAAGACAAATCTGCAACACCACCAATTTCACATTCGATATATCCCTGTTTTGTTGCTTGTTTGATTGCAACTTTGTTTCCTTCTCCTTTATTCGTAGTTAATGTTGGAGACAATCCATTTTCCAAATAAACAGACCCATTCATACCATTACCAGATGGGTTGATATTCCCAATTTTTAGAACAGCAGTTCCTTCAGATTTTCTGTTGCTAATTCCTCTATCCTCTCTCGCTGCAATGCAATTTGCATATTCGATTAACTCTGGTTTATTATATGATTTATCAATTCCACATAATACATGTGGCTGTCTTCCACCACCTTGCATAGTCGTTAAAGTAGGACTAATATGACTATCATCCCACACGCCTCCGGCATATCCTGTTCCGAAATCTTCTCGATTTACATTTCCAATAAATTTAGGTTGGTCAATTTCTACAACTCTTTTATCACCACATGAATCAATTGTTCTTAATGCACCACATACATCATTTTTATAAGTTCGAAGCCCCTCATCTTCTCTTTCTTCACACACAAATTTATCATTTTGACTTTTCTCATATTTACTTTCAATACTCGATATAAATTTTTGGGTTTTCTCATCAGAAATATAGAACTTCTCATCGACTTCATCTTCCAATAAATCCTTCAATCTTAATCCATTATCAAAAGGTTCTGGAAATTCAAACTTACCATTATCCAAATCCTTTTTAATAAATAACAGATACACACGTTCTCTGTTCTGTGGAATTCCATAATTTTTAGCATTCAGAACCTTCCAATATACGTTATATCCATATTCTTCTAATTCATCAGTAAATAATTTAAATGTTGTGTCTTTAAACTGTTTTCCAACGATATTCTTTACATTTTCATAAATTCCAAAATTAGGTCTATTTGATCTAACTACTCGTAAATATTCAACAAGAAGAGATGATCTTGTCTTTTCAATATTTTTACTTCCACAATTCGGACAACAATCTCTTTTACTCCAATGAACTGTTAATGGATTATATTCAAAATGCTTTCCATTATCATCCACACAATCTTTACAAGTCCACACAGAGCCTTTTTGTTTACCAGCCACACTGAAATCCTGGCACGGTGATCCTCCACAAATCATATTAAAATTATCTAACTCAGTTTCATCAACCTTTGTAATATCGCCAAGATTTTTACTTTCATCAACATTATGAATAGCACAATAACTTTTTGTTGCATATTTATCAAATTCACAAAAATTTACAAGTTCCCACTGTTTATCTGAATTATATTTTTTATCCTTATTTTCTACCATTTACCTCTATATAAGAGGTGTGTACACACATTTTACCTAGGATTACTCATTTGTCCTTTCTTAAATATCTATGTAATAAGACCATTTGCAACTGATCTGATTCAAATGAAAAATATATTTCAAATGACGTTCATGACCGTCAAAAAAATTATTCTCTGTTACTATTCATCTTTTTCAGAATTTCATTTATCAATTCTGTTACTTCATCAAAATCACCACTTAACGCTTCGCCTGTTGTTTTAATTTGATAATTCCATTCATCCTTACGAGCCAATTCAACAGGTCTTCCATAATATAAAACAGTTCCTTGAGCCACTGTTACATCTTCATACTTTGAATAATAATCTTCTTTCAGAATCTTTAACTGTTTCTGGCATCCTTTGTTGTATGATTTAACTTTTGGATCAAACAATGAAACATACTTGTCTTTCCCATAATTAATTGGTTTGAATTTGTTTACAACAAGTAGAACTCCATCTGTTATTCTATATAAATCTTGATATTCTGTTTCTGCTAATACCTGCACAATATCACATCCTTCCAATTTTATACGGCTCATGGCTAAGTGAACCGGATCAGACATATTACTGACTACTTCATATGAGCAGATCTCACAATTTTAATCTCACTTATTTAATTCAAATCCTGTTGTCTTTGAAACTATGTATCACAAATTTGTCTAAAACTAATTATCTTTACCTTCATATTCTTTCCCTAAATCATACAACAATAAATGTCTTGGAATTGTACACACCTTTGTTCCATCTGCGCGACGTAAGAAATTCTCATTGTAAATACTACGTTCAATTTCTTCTTTTGACGCTTCTTTAATTTTAAAATATTTATATTCCTTTAATTGAGCATACATATCATCATACAAACAATTCTTTTTTATCATTTTTATGCTTTTCTCGATATTCTCCTTCGTCGCAATAATATGCGTTTGCACATAATCCCATTTCCCCAAGGTGTTGCCTTTGTATTTCATACCAACATAATATAAATAGTGTTTCATATTTCACGTTCTCCTTTTTCTAAAACCCAGTCTGTTTTGTTTCAAAGTTTATATTCCCTCTTCCAATAACAATTACAGAATCATCTTCCCATCTATCTCCTTTATTGTGAAATTTTGTATCGTCTTCATAAACGCCCTCTGTATGAATAACCTCAAAATCAATTTCTCCATCAAAATCTTTAATTAATGTCGTTGTCCATGGACGATCAATATGATAATTAAAGTCTGGATTGTATTTCAAAACTTCATCTAGCAAAAATACTCCAACCATTCCAGCATCTGCACAGAACTGTCCGATTTTTTCATGCGTATCAGAATTATAAGTCGTGCAAGACCAATCACCATACAACGTATCTCTACAGATATAGTTTTTGATTCCTAACATTTCCATGTCTTCTCCGTAGTTGCATAATTCCCAATCAGAAGCATTATTTTTTCTATATTCCTGAAGCGCTGCATCATATTTTTGTTTTTCTTCTTCATACTGATCTGATTTATGAGTCCATTCATATAATAAAAACTGCTCCGGAAATCCAGTATCTTCTTCTAACGCTTTAATTTCGTTTTCATCCATTTTTCTGTAATCTGGATAAT
>OGMW01001893.1_pt1 | contig 16040 bp, 12 predicted proteins | sample 1573281 | NCBI WGS metagenome assembly OGMW01 (sample SAMEA2581907, study PRJEB24529) | metagenome | biome: Human gut stool | place: China | collected 2011
CCGGCTTTCTCCGTTTGGAGCGGTTTGCGAAAACTCAAACCGACGGTGTCCGCCGGTTTGTGTTTATCTAACTGAAACCGCTGTTTCTCTGGTCCGAATGGACCTATAGAGCCGCCTTGAATGCGGCGACGGCACGTGCCATTTGGTCAGGATCCGTCATCAGTAGCGGATCCAGCATTGTGTCAGCCTGTTCTCTGCTCATCAGTCCCATTTCGAGTACCGCCTCTTTTACCGTGATGCCTCTCTGCTGAGCATAGTGAGCAACTTTGACGCCTAACGGATAGTCAAAGACGGTGGCAATCACTGTGGAGAGTGCGATACTGGAGTCGGCTTCCATCCGGCAGTGTTCTGTGTTGGCAGTGATGCCTTCGACGCAGTCACGCCGGAATATCAGGAGACTGTTTTCCACTAGCTGCAGATTTTCAAATAGGCATTTGTAGAAAGTGGCATCCCAGACATTGAGGTCGAGTTCACCTTCGTCATAGGCGAGCGAAATGGCCACGTCATTTCCGATGACCTGATGAGATACCTGAATCACCATTTCCGGCACTGTGGGGTTGATCTTGCCCGGCATAATTGAGGAGCCCGGAGAGACGGCAGGCAGGTTGATCTCCATCCAGCCGGAGCGTGGGCCTGAACTCATCAGCCGCAGATCTTTGGCAATTTTTGAGAGGGAGGCTGCAATTTCCTTGATCGCTCCCGAGACGGAAACGATGAAGTCCGGATTCTGAAAGCCGTCAAAAAGGTTATCCGCCGGGCTGACGCTCTCTCCAAGAATTTCACTTAATGCTTTGTAAAAGGCTTCACGATACCCGGGATCTGCCCCGAGACCGGTGCCCACTGCGCTCCCGCCCATCACAATTTCAAAACATCCGGGACGCAGCTTCAGGAGTTTTGCTCGAAGGCGTTTTATCAGAGAGGCAAAGCCACCAAACTCCTGCCCGAGCGTCAGAGGCAGCGCATCCTGCCAGCAGGTTCTGCCGACTTTCACTGTTTGGGAGAAAGCCTCTGCTTTTGCAGTAAACACCTTCTCGAGGTTGAGCAGTTCTCCGGCTATGCGGTCGATGCGTGGCGCAATGGCAAGGTGTGTCGCAGAAGGAATGGTGTCATTGGTGGACTGGGCCTTGTTGACATGCGTATTAGGATGCACGGTGTCCTGGCCTTTATGCCCGGTAAGGATTTCGTTGGCCCGGTTACCGATCACCTCATTGACATTCATATTCAGGCAGGTATAACCGCCGCCTTGCCACATGTCCAGAGGAAACTGACTGTCAAATTTGCCCGCAGCCACTTCATCAGCGGCAGCCTCTATGGCCTTACCGATATCCGGTGCAAGTGCGCCAATTGCAATATTGGCACGCGCAGCTGCTTTTTTGATTGCGGCCAGGGCACGGATGATATCCGGGTAAAAGATGATGGGCAGACCGGCCGCGCCGGAAACATGACGCATTCTTTCGGTCTGAATGCCCCAGTAGCAGGTATCCGGAATCTGCATTTCCCCGAGACAGTCCCTTTCAAGGCGAGTGGTGCTGGACATGTGTACTCCTTTTGTTCTGATATCCGGTTTGAAAATAAGGTCGTTCAGACACTATCCCACCGTCTGGTATCTGCAGGCAGGTAAGTTGAGCACAAATTAAATACAACATCACTTTTGCTTAACAAACGAGGGGCAAAATCACGACTCATTTGCCTTTTTTCATCAGTTTTTCTTAAACTGATAAGATATTGCGACAGGTCGTCCGCAAGCATGTCGGCCTGATTTTTTCCGGATTAGCTATGTACAGTGATCTTCCGAACCTCAAAGCACTTGATTTGTTTGTGCAGTTAGCGCAAAAGCGGTTCATCAATGACGTTGCCCGAGACAATCACATCAGCGCAAGCGCTGTCTCTCAGGCCCTGACCCGACTGGAATCTCAGTGGGGTGAGGAGCTGTTTGTGCGCGATACCAGACCGCTGCAGCTGACGCCTGCCGGTCAGGCACTGCTTCGGGAGGCTGTCCCGCTGCTTGAGCAGGCAAGGGCGATCAGAAGGCAATGCAGGATTGACTGGGCAACGGTTAAAACGCTGCGCCTCGGCCTTTCCGAGTCTGTCACCGCTACGATTTCGCCCTGGCTGATTGCCAAACTCAGTGAGAGCGTCGAGCGGCTTGATACGGTTAGTATGCTGACCAGACCGCTGGTTGAAGCACTGACGGCCGGACATGTGGATGCAGCCATTGTTCCTGACGGTTTGCTCTGGGATGACCGCTGGCACAGAGAGGCACTCTACAGTGAGGATTTTCTGGTGATCAGCGCCAAGTCTCATAAGACTGAAGGGCCGCTGAATGTGGAGAGCCTGTGTGATCGACCCTTTGTCGGGTATTCGCGTATGGGCAGCTCTGACGAGCTTGAAGTGGAGAGAATTCTGCGGTCGCTCAACCTGAAACTCGGTCGCCGTGTGGAGGTGAGTTCCAGCTATGCTCTGGTCGGGCTGGTTTCAGAGCTTGACGCGTGGAGTATTGTGCCGCCCACCAATGTCTGGTGCGGCAGACAGTTTGCTCACCGTTGCAGGATTGATACGCTGCCGACAGTCAAGGCATCAAGAACGATGTGGGCGCTCTGCGCAAAAGCGCAGGCGCATACAGTGATGCCTCTGATCAGTAAAACGGTCAGGGAGATTGTCAGCGGACAGATGCTCCCTGAGCTTTCCAGAGCAGGTCTGGGGTTGGAGAAACACGTCAGACTGCTGCCGTGATCACATTTTCCAGTTGCTGTAGGGATTCCTGATCAGGCTGGAGTTGAAGTAGCGGGGATCGCCGGAAACCTCCTCGCCGATCCAATCGGGTTTGTCAAATGGAGTGTCCTCGGCAGGGAGCTCGATTTCCGCAAGAATAAGCCCCGAATTGTCACCGAAAAATTCATCGACTTCCCAGATAAAGCCGCCGAACGGGATTTTGTAGCGCGTTTTTTCAATCAGAGGGTGAAGTGCGAGCTTGTCTAGCATGGCACTGCAATCCTCAAACGGAATCTCGTATTCGTACTCAGCCCGGGAGATGCCTGTCGTCGGCCCCTTGACGGTGATAAACCCCCGGTCTCCGACTGTACGGATTCTCACCGTTCTCTCCCGGTCAGTTGCAAGATATCCCTGACGGTACGGAACGCCCGTCGCCAGAGCGTGCCAGGCGTTGCCCGAGACTAAAAACTTGCGTTCAATTTCGCATCCCATTTGTGAGGCTCCGATTACTTAAAGTGTGGCAGTCACTACTTTACGGGCTTTTTAAGCAGAACACGAACCTTTGAGCCAAGAAACTTTTCCGCCTCAGGAAGCGGATGCGCAGAGCTGAAGTGCTCATTGAGCTTTAGCAGAGCCTGCTGAGCAGCGGTGTGCGCATTGGCATTGAGCACATCACCGGCATCGTAGTCAAATGAAATATCGGTGACAAACGGTTCTCCGCCGGGCGTATGGGACCAGGCCTCAATCGTGATGTCACGCGGCTCCCTGAGCCCCGGAATCAGCACCTCTCCGGGCTGAACGCGGGAGACGTATACCTCATGCGCTGAGAGCGCTGTCTGAGCAGGCACACCGAGCGAACCGAGTTCGGGAAGCAGAGCGGAAAAATCCGTCACCTGATAAGTGTTGAGCGGTTTAGCTGCTATATCGTCCCAGTCAAGTGACGATTCAAGATACACCGAGACGGTGCCGCCGGGACCAACAGCGAAATTGGCTTCTGTTTCCGACGTTTTTCCGTTTTTCTTTACCAGAGGCGCAGGTGCAGCCTTGCCGTCCGCCGCCAGACGCTTAATGGTGAGCTCAGGCTTGTCCTTTGCAGACCAGTTTTTGTTGAGTTCGGTATCAAGCCGGATGACGAAACCCTTATTCCAGAAACGGAAATCCTGAGTATCAAAGAAAACTTTCTGGCTGCGTTTAACTTTCCATGGATGATCCTTTTCGGGGCTGACCGTGAAGCCTGCAGAGCTGAGCACTTTCACGGTTTCCTGCCAGACGGACTGGAAGCGGGCAAGTTCGTCGCCGGCCGCGGTACCGGGGCCCACCAGGACTTTGAACTCACGATCGCCAACGGCAGCGTTGAGCGAAGGGCTCAGAGCAGAGCTCCCGGCAGAGGCTGTGTCGGATGCTGAAGCGGCACCGGAAAACCCGGCGGCTAAAGAACAGATCAGGCAGGAAGTGAGAAATCGCTGGTACATAAAAGGTCCTCCTAAGACGGATTCCCGCTACTGCGGCAGCATGAAAACCACGGCAGTGAGAATATCTGTTTTTACAATACACCGTTTTCGGCTGGAGGGATTTTGATTACGTAACTGCTGGTAAGTCTGTTCGTCAGTGCAGTTACTGCAGTCTGGCTGGTTTTTGTTCAGGGAATGCTTAGATTTGCTTTACTGGCGTTAAATTCCATCAGAAACACAGTCTCTTGATAGAGCAAAAATCTGCTATCAGTTGAAAGAAAAAACGTATTTTAAATAGTCATTTTGCATACATCTTTTAAAAGCCCTGAAAAACCATATTTTTCAGGTATTTTAGAGACTTATTAGGGTTAATCCTTAAGCCTAAAGAATTTTGAACTGAAAGAAAAAACGTATCGAATGGAGGATTTTAAGCTTGTCTTAATCTTTGTTAAGGCTTACGCTAAAGATAGCTACTGAGCACAAGTTCTGACTCTCAGTAAAGAGCCTGCCGCAATGGCAGAAATAAGGAGACCAAGTATGGGGATGAAACGTCGAGAAGTCCTGAAAGGCGGATTGCTGGGTGCCGGCATGACCATGGGCCTCACAGAAGTATTCGCTAAAAAACCTGCCTCGCAGGCGGATGAAGATTTCCCTGCGGAAACTTTTGATGTTGTCGTCGTTGGCGCCGGTATGGCCGGAATGTGTGCTGCACTGGAAGCGGCCGAAAAAGGCGCAAAAGTCGTTCTGCTCGAAAAGCGCGGCCGTCCTGACGGTACCACGGTGTACTCCTCGGGCTGGATTGCCGCTGTCGGCAGCGAAATGCAGAAGAATCACCCGGAAGACACGAAAGAGGCTTTTATCAACGACATGATGAAGCTCTCTCACTACAAGTCCGACCCCGAACTGATCAAAGTTTATGCGGATGAGGCGGGCCCGGGCGTTAACTGGCTCATCAAACTCGGTGTGCCCTTCAAACTCTGGGAAAACCTTCCTGCACCTGAACTGTCACGCTGCGTGATTGCGCAGGGCAACGGTATCACCGGCGGCTCCATGCTCATCCGTGTGCTGCTCAAAGCTCTCACGGAGCGCAAAGTGCCCATCCGCTACAACACCAATGCGGTTGAACTCATTGTCACGCCCGACAACGAAGTCGAAGGTGTGTCCTGCCATACGCCTGAAGGCAGAAAGAATTATCTCGCCAGAGGCGGTGTCATTCTGACGACAGGCGGATACGGTGCCAATACGGCGATGACCGGTGCCTGGATCGGTCCGTGGGCCTATAACCTGGTGCTGCGCGCCTCGCCCTGGAACACCGGTGAAAATATCACCATGGGCATGCAGGTTCGTGCAAAGCTTGTCAATCTTGACCAGTTCTATGCGGGTCCGATCACTCCGACCGGTCACGCCAATCCGTCGCCGCTCATGCATGCCGGATACGGTATTCAGGTGAACACGGCCGGCAAACGTTTCCTTCCCGAAGGCTGGTTGCAGGTGCCGAAAGCCAAAGGCATTGCCAATATGACGCCTGACAACCGCTCCTTCATGCTTATCGGTAAGGATGCCGATAACAACGACATGATTCTGACCAATACACTCAAACGCTTTGCCAATCTCGGCTACAAGGTGCCCACAGGCAATACGATTGCGGAAGTGGCCAAAGCTGCCGGTGTTCCGCCTAAAGCACTTGAAGAAACAGTTGCAGAGTTCAACAAGGCAGTGAAGGCAGGTAAGGCGCTTGAACTTGATCCGCCGTATGACTTTGCCACACCGCATGCGCTCGAGACCGGTCCCTTCTACATGATTCCTGCCGCCGGCGGGATGGCAACCACGATGGGCGGACCGAAGATCAATGTCAATGCCAATGTGGTGACCTGGGAGGACGAACCGGTACCGGGTCTTTACGCTGCAGGTGCAGCAGCCGGCGGCGTCTGGTGTCATGACGACATCGGCGGCAACCAGCTTGGCGGCTGTATGGTGTTCGGACGTATCGCGGCGCGTCATGCATTTGCCCGCGCCAAGGCCCGTGGCTAAAAGGAGAGAGACTATGCAAAAGAAATTTTTACAGGCGGCTTTGCTCGGTCTGTTTCTGGCCGGCTCCATGACAGCGACGGCGGCCCAGGGTGGTCATTTCCTGGCAGACAGACACGTTGAACGCGGAACGCAGTGTGCACAGTGTCACACTGCCGGTGCCCCCGCTCCGGGGGCGAAAGTGGACATGTCAGCCTGCACGGGCTGCCACGGTCCTCTTGAAAAGGTTGCCGAGCGGACAAAGAAAAAGGGCGTCACGCCTGATCCGCACTACAACCACCTTGTGGGTCTGAGCTGTCTGGAATGCCATCAGGGCCACAAGCAGAGCAAGAATGTCTGCTCAACCTGTCACTTTGTTCAGTTCAAAGTGCCCTGATGAGCAAATTTCTGCTCTGAAACAGCACAATAACTAAATTAATTACTTACTTACTGACTCGGCGAGGAGGGGCTCCGGCATGTGACCGGAGCTCTTCCTCTACGCCAGGAGAGAACTACCATGCCGATGACTTTTCCAACTCATTGGCCGGAAGGCTTTGATACGGAACATTTTGATTTTGATGCTACTGCAGCTGTTGTTGACCGTGTTGATCGCGGATCAATGTCCATGCACGCGCACACCACAGGACAGATTGCGGTCTGTATCCGCGGTCATGTCAGTATTCAGCTGCAGACCGGGATAATCGCTATTCCTGTGAGTTGCGCCGCCTGGGTACCGCCCGGTGTGATGCACAGAGGGAAAATCGCCCAGAATGCAGAATCCATTTTTCTGATGATCCATATGAATCGCGGGCATTTCCGTAATCTGCCTAATGAGCCCACCCGGCTGATGCTCAATCAGATGACTTTTGAGATGATCCGGTATTTTGCCTCGGTAAGACCGGGCACCATCGGGCGGCGACACTACGAAAGTCTTGCCTATGTGATTCTTCAGCAGATTAAACTCGCAAGACCGCTGCCGCCGACCTTTGCGCCGATACCCAACAACCCGCTGCTTCGTGAGCTTGCAGAACTCTATGGTCCCAAGGGTCTGCTGGTTACCAATGCGCAGTTCTGTGAGGCGGCCAACATGACGGAGGCGCGCTTGCGCAGAATCGTCTATGAGGAGACCGGGTTAACGCTCAAGCAGTGGCGAGTGCACCTGACTTTGCTTGCTGCGCTGCCGCGGATTATGAACCACGAACCGATTGAAAGTGTGGCACACTCGCTGGGCTATCTGACAAGCTCGGCTTTTATTTCGGCTTTCCGCCGCGTGTTTGACATGACTCCAGGCCAGATGCGACTGCTTGAACCGGAAATCCCGGTAAACAACTACATTGAGTTTAAGGAGGAGGCTGGTGATGACTTCCTCTCAGATGCGGCAAACGCCAATGTCATGCCGGACAATCGAGGTAAACAGGCCTCATCGGGGTAGAAAAAATTATCACGTCATTCTTCAGAGGGGTCGGCACCGGACATCAAAAGATAAACTCAGAACGTGAAAGAACCTGAAAAGATACTGGGGTAAACACCTAAAATCAGGGTGTTTTTATCCTAACTTATGAATAACGGTTCAGAACTTTTTGTGTTGCTTTGATAAATGTCAAAAAAAGGTCAATAGCTTATTTTTTATAAGAGTTTCTGCCAAATTAGACTCTTTGGGTATAGCTTTACCCACTTAGTGCTTAATCACAAATAAACAGTACGGAGTCACTTCAGAGTTGTTTTGCAGTGACTCCTTTTGATAGGAAGAATCTAAGATGGCAACTCTTTCCCGTCGTAATTTTCTGACGACCTCTGTGGCTGCCGTCTCGCTACCGGCCTTCCCGCCGCCATGGCCGCTATTGTTGCGGATGAAGACGCCGCCCGTCATACCGCCGAATTTCCTGCTGCCAAAGGCAGCGCCGCGCAGTTTCAGAAGCTTGGCACACCTGACCTGTCGCTCTCGGGCACATTCAACCTGGGTAAGTCCACCATCGATGAAGGGGTTGCCATGACGGCCAACCGCTGGGGCGTGGCCCGCGCACATGTGCAGGGCGGCAAACTCTCCCATCTGACCCCCTTTGAGTTTGACTACGCACCGAGTATCAATCTCAACGGTCTGGCTGAGCTCCCGTACAATCCCGCCCGTATCCGCTTCCCGATGGTTCGCGCAAGCTTCCTCAAGGATGGCCCTGCGTCCCGCAAAAAACGCGGCAACGACAAATGGGTCCGTGTGAGCTGGGACAAGGCACTGGATCTGGTTGCCAAGGAACTCGCCCGTGTTTACGACCAGTACGGCGCCGGTGCCGTCTGGGGCAGCTCCTACGGCTGGATGAGCACCGGGAAGGTGCAGGGTTCGATTACGCTGCTGCACCGACTGCTCAATCTCTGCGGCGGGTACATCCTGACGAAAAACAGCTACTCGACGGCTGCCATCTCCAATATTCTCCCGTATGTGGTCGGAACGGGTGATCCCCGCAGCACAAGCTGGGACAACATTCTGAACAACTCCAAGCGTATTGTGTTCTGGGGCTGTGATCCGCTCGTTACCAACGACATCGACTGGTACACGACCATTCACAATGCTGCCGGCTATATCCGCGCGCTCAAAGAAAAGAAAGACATCAAGACGATTGCCATCAATCCTCTGAAGCCTGATACCGCTGAATTCCTGGGGAGCGAATGGATCGCTCCGCGTCCGGGTACCGACACGGCCATGATGCTCGGTATGATCTGCCATCTGGTGGACACGGGTAAGGCCGATATGGCGTTCCTTGAAAAATACACCTACGGTCACAAGGAATTCCTTGCCTACGTTGCCGGTAAGAGTGACGGAACGAAGAAGACATCGGAATGGGCTGCCAGGATCTGCGGTGTGCCTGCTGATAAGATCCGCTCGCTGGCTGAAGAGCTTGCTGCCAACCGCACCATGATCATGATGGGCTGGGGTATTCAGCGCATTGACTTCGGTGAACAGTTCCACTGGATGGGCTATGCCCTTGCCTCCGTGCTTGGTCAGATCGGTCTGCCCGGCGGCGGTATGGGGACAAACTACCAGTACTCCAATGGCGGTTCGCCTCAGGCCTACGGTCCGTTTATGGGCGGTATTTCCGCAAGCGTCAAGCCTGCCCGCCCTGTGAAGGTGCCGTATCCTGCCGGTCTGGTCGTTCCTGTGGCAAGTTTCCCGGACTGCTTCCTCAATCCCGGTAAGGTGATTGACTTTAACGGCAAGAAGGTCAAACTGCCTGAAGTGCGTCTTGTGTTCTGGGCCGGCGGTAATCCGTTTGTTCACCAGCCGCAGACCAATCAGGTTGCTGATGCCTTCCGCAGCCCCGAAACAGTGATTGTTTCGGACATCAACTGGACGGCAACAGCCCGCCACGCCGACATTGTGCTGCCCGCGTGCACGACATTTGAAACCAACGACATCACCAATATCGGCACCTACACCAATGACGGCTATGTTGCGATGCAGCAGGCTATTGAACCGCAGTGGGAATCCAAACCCAACTACTGGATTTTCTCCGAACTCGCCAAGCGTCTCGGCGTGGAGCAGGAGTTCACGGAAGGCCGTACGGTTGAACAGTGGATTGAGAAGACCTACAACGACGCAAGAAAATTCGGCAGCCGCATCGGTCTGACCATGCCCACGTTTGAAGAGTTCTGGAAGAAGGGCTATCACATGTTTGATGTGAAGACCGAAGACCGTGACTTTATTCAGATGGGTGACTTCCGCGCTGATCCGAAAGCAAATTCGCTCAGCACGGAAAGTGGTCTCATCCAGCTCTATTCACCCAAGATCGCAAGCTACAAGTACGACGACTGCCAGGGACATCCGATGTATTTCGAGCCGACCGAGGGTGTGGCAAAGGCGACGAAGGACTATCCGCTTGCGCTGATGTCCTGCAAGAGCCGTTATCGCATGCACAGCCAGCTTGACAGCACTGTCTCCAACCGTTTTGCCAATATTCAGGGTCGTGAGCCGTGCTGGATCAATCCGGCTGACGCCAAGTCCCGCGGTATTGAAAACGGGGACATCGTCCTGGTGCAGAGCCGTCGCGGTGCCGTGCTTGCCGGCGCCTATGTGACGGATCGCGTGATCCCCGGCGTTGTGGTGGTTCACCACGGTGCCTGGTACACGCCGACCATGGTCAAGGGTCGCAATATTGACGTGCATGGCAATTCCAATACCCTGACGCTCAACAAGCCGACCTCGAAACTCGCCAACGGCAATATCGCCTCCACGGCGAATGTTCAGGTGAGCAAGTGGACGGAGGAACTCCCGCCGGTCTACACGATGTATGAGCCCGCCTTCAAGGCGTAATCACCGGTAGCTGAGTTTCAGCTGAATGCGGCCCTTCGGGGCCGCGTTTTTTTGTCCCCGAAAGCCCGAGAAGCCGCTTAAAAGGTGATGTAGATCATGTTGGGATCTGCTAGAATGGTTTTTGTTACTTTTGAACCAACCGAAGACCTCTCATGACTGTGCAGAAAATCTACGAAGATTTGCGGCAGTGCTACCTTGCAGCTGATCGAAGAAACATAGATAAGCTAAAGGCTTTCCGCTCTGCTCTGGAACGCTATTTGATCCCGGCGGCGGAAGGAATAGTCGGAAAAACGCCTCTGACACCGTGCCTTGAAAAACTCTGCAAAACCAAACCGGTGACCCGGGAGCAAATCACTGAGTTCAAGAACCAGGTCAAAAAACTCAATACCTACGTTCATGACGATCTTCAGCGGATTGATGATGAAACGCTGCTGAGCACCTTTCAGGCGCTGCTGAAGATGCTCACTATCCTTTCAGGACAGGCGCCGGACAGGCTGACTCTGAGAGCTGCACACAAAGGAGGCTCGATTGCGCTTTCGGGTCTGAATCCGAAGCAGTCAGCTGCCATTCAGGACAGTACACACACAGTACTGGTGGATGCCGGCCCGGGCACCGGGAAAACTCATCTGCTTGTGCGCAAGATGCTTTACACGCTAGAGAGTGACCCCGGCGTACATGTGGTTGCGCTCAGCTACACCAACTCCGCCGCCCGTCAGCTCAGGGATAAATTTTCTGAGGAACTTGTACTGAGCGGTAAAGCGCTGATGGACTATCCCAACATCAGCACGGGAACGATCCATTCGTACTGTTATCACCTGCTTCAGGACTTTTCTCGGGACAGAGGCCTTGAGTTTGATTACGAAATTCTGGATGCCGATGACACGCCGGAAATGGCGGAAACCATCATCGAGGAGGCCAACCTTCCTGCAGATCTTCTCTCTTTTGTGCTTGAGTGTCTCAATGGCCGCTCCATCAGGGGCTGTCCGGAGGAGGAGAGGGTTTGTGAGGCCGTGGATAACTACAAGGCAAGCCATCATATTATTCACGTCAACGAAATCCTGAGACTCTTTCATGAGGCGGTGAGAGAACACGGGCTTGACAAGTGGTACTGTGGACGTCTGGATCTGCTGCTCGTTGACGAGTGTCAGGATCTCTCTGCGAGCATTGTGCGGGTGATCAGTACGCTGCTCAAGGCCAACCCGAAAGCAAGGCTGTTTTGTGTGGGTGATCCGCGGCAGAATATTTTCGGGTTTAATGGCGGCTCGATTTACCATCTCAGGAAATATCTCGATGACTCACGTGCCGGTTATTCCGAAAGAATGCTGACAGTGAGTTACCGCTGTCCGCAGAGTGTCATTGAGAGAATCAACCGGCTCACTTTCGCGGACTGTGCCAATTCACAGCTCGAGTACACCGGTAAACCGGTAAGAGGGCATTGTTCTGTGAAGGCATATGCCGACGAGTTTGAAGAGGCAAAAGCTGTGGTGCAGCGCATTGCCGGACAGGAAAGCTTCAGCGATTGTGTTGTGCTGTGCAGCTGGCTCAAGTATCTGGAGGTCGTTGCCAGAGAACTCAATAAACGTGGCATCCCGTTTGCCATTAAAGGCGGGCAGCGCCTGCTCAAACCTGAACTCAAAGCGCTCAATGCCGCCATGAAGTGTGTCGACGATCCGAGTGCAAAGCACTTTGAAATGCTTTTTGGTCGCCTCTCGCTGCCAATTGACGACAGCACAGTCCATGCCATTGAAACAATGCTTATGACCATCAGCAAGGCCTACAGGAGCGGAGCAGCAGTCGATGAGGTGATCGACAAGCTGGACCTCTTTATCGAGCTGCTCGGCCCGGAGGTGAAGGAAGTCCTGCCTACGTACCGCAGCATCGCAGCCACATCGAGGAATATCAAAGACTTTCTCTACCGTATCAACTCGGGCAGAAGTGATGAAAGCGCCCTGTTTTATGAGTCCGACTTCAGCGTTATTTCCACGGCCAGACCCGATCCGGAGAAAGGGGCGGTGACGCTCTCGACAATCCATTCGGCCAAAGGACTTGAATGGGAGGCTGTCTATGTGGTGGGACTCTACGAGGGGATGCTTCCCTCGTACCGCAGTCTGAACTGTCTTGACGCGCTTGAGCACGAAAAGCTAATCACTGAAGAGGCAAAGAAATTCTATGTGGCGCTCACCCGCACCAAACGCGATCTACTGCTGACCTACCCCAAAACCGTTTTTTTCCGTGGCGTCTGTCGCGTGCAGCAGATTTCCCGTTTTCTTACACAGACCGCAGCGACCTGATAACGCTTGTCACCACACCGAGCAGTCTGACCTCCCGGATACGGAAGGGGTAGGGGGGAAGGTTTCGGCTTTTATTTTGCGCAGTAAAGATATAGCGGCCGTTTTTGCGGCACAGTCGCGCAATGACGATTCTTTCCTCGGCAACAATGGCAACAATGTCATCGGGTCGCGCTTTATCGGTCTTCTGCACAATCAGCGTATCGCCGGGTGCAACCCCCAGATCGGCAAGGGAATCGTCAGGCATTTGTGTGCTGAAGACCTCACCGCCCTCAACGCCGAGCAGGGCGGAGAGGCTCTGAGCGCCGGCAGAGGAGAACTCTGCGGCACCGTACGCTATTTCAGCAATGCTGCAGGCGAGTGCCGGTGTGGGTTCTGCACGCAGAAAAAGCGGACTGCCGAGCCGCTCTGCATTTTGCTGTCCGGCGCTGTGCGCTGCCGTGTAATCAAGCACATTCCGCAGCCACTGATATTCTCCGAGCAGTTTATAGGCCTCATGCTGAGTCTGCGTGAGACGGATCTGCATGGTAAAACTGAACGGCGTCTCGCCCTTGGGCTTACGGCCGGGTTTACGTCTGGCTGTTTTGATTTCAGGCTGAACCTGCTCGGGAGTATCGTCTGTCATTTCCGCAGTGGAAAAAAAGAGAAGGAGCCTTTATTGTCGCACAGATACAAAACGACCGCCTGACGGTAAGGCCGGGCGGTCGTCTCTGAGCCGGAGATTCCGGAAAGGTTACTGGTTCAGGAAGTTCAGTGCAGTCTGCACGTAGAGGGCCGCCCCCTTGACGAGAACGGTCTCATCGACCTTGTAGTAACCGGAGTGCTGCGGGTAGACAGCATCCACATCGGGGTTGCGCACACCAAGGAATGCCATCGCGCCGGGGATCTTTTCCATGAAGTAGGCAAAGTCCTCACCGCCCATCGTGGCGCCGTACTGTGCTTCGCACCCTTCACCGAAGATACTCTCAGCAGCATTGAGTGCCAGTGCCGTGACGGCAGGGTCGTTGATCGTGGGCGGAACCTTCGGGTCGTATTCCGTCGTGGCGGTGGCACCAAAGCTCTTGGCCGTTTCAGAGGCAATTCGCTGGATTTGTTCCGGGAACTTGGCACGGACAGCCGGGCTGAAGCAGCGGGTTGTCCCTTCAAGATAGGCGGTTTCAGAAATCACATTGAAGCGGCTGCCGGCATTGAAGATACCGACCGAGACAACGGCCGTATCCATCGGTGAGGTTTCACGGCTCACGATGGTCTGCAGGTTCTGCACAATGGCAGCCCCCACAACGAGCGCGTCCACGCACAGATGAGGCTGTGCACCGTGACCGCCTTTGCCTTTGACGTGAATCTTCCAGAGGTCACCGGAGGCCATGCGCGGACCGGGTTCAATGGAAACCTTACCGGCAGGGATATCACTCCAGACATGCATGCCGAAGCAGGCATCAACCCCGTCAAGGGCACCCTGTTCAATCATCGATTTGGCACCCTGGGCGGTTTCTTCCGCGGGCTGGAAGAAGCATTTCACCGTCCCGTGGAGCTCATCTTTGATGTCGTTGAGCATCAGTGCGGCTGTCAGCAGCATCGATGTGTGGCAGTCATGACCGCAGGCGTGCATCACGCCTTTGTTTTCGCTCGCAAAGGCGCAGTCTGTGAGTTCCGTCACTTCCAGTGCGTCCATGTCACCGCGCAGCATAAAGGTTTTACCCGGATGAGCCCCTTTGATCTCGGCCACGATGCCGGTCTCGAGCCCCATCTGCTTCCAGGGAATACCGGCAGCGGTCAGCTCCTGCTGAACGCGCTTGCTCGTTTCGTATTCCTTGCCGCTAACCTCAGGATGCTGATGGAAGTGGCGGCGCATTTTCACCTGATAGTCATTGTATTTAGCAATAAGTGCTTGTATATCAGCCATTGTTGTTGGTCCCTATCTAGCTTTAGAGCATATTGACAAAGATACCGGCAATGATCACGGATGTGATCGTCACGGTAACGAACCCGCTCACAATCATGGAGGGGAACATGCGGCTCATCAGGAAGGCGTGCTCTTCAGGAGTCTTCGCCAGCGAGTCGCAGGTTTGAATGGTGATGATCTGGTCAAACGGATAACCGTACAGAGCCGTCAGACAGTTGGCAAAAGCGAGATTCGTGCTGATCTTCATGACTTTTGCAACGAAGAATGCGATGGCAAACATCCCGATAAGACCGATTGCAATCATGACGATCATCGGAACAATGATGTCCTTGAGCATATCGGGCGTGCAGTCCTTGAGACCGTCAAAGATGTACATCGTTAGTGCCATCATCATGATGCCGGCGGAGTTGGCCTTGACCAGGGCGTTGCGGTCAAGGAAGCCGAGGCGGCAGAAGATGATACCAAGGATGAGAGCCCAGATGGCGGCAGAAATGCCGGTCTTCGGTCCGATCAGCAGCGCAAGGTAGGCCACAAGGCCGAGCTTGGTCAGAATCATGACCGGGGAGTTGAAGGATTCGGGCAGCTGCAGCGGCAGACGGGCAGTGGGTTCTTCGACCTTGCCTTCGCCAAGCTTGGTGGCACTGTGAACCGCTTCCAGGTCGTCTTCGGAAATGCTCAGCTCACCCTTGCGGTAGCCTTCGAGCAGACGGGCGCCTTCACGCTTGAGGCAGATGGCGGTGAGCGGGTAGCCGGCAAAGCCCTGAACACAGTACATCGAAATGGCAAAAACTGCAGCCACCGTAAGACCGGCCTTCGTTGCAGCACCCTGCATCATCGTCGCGGCCACGATACCGCCCGTCAGAGGAGGCAGACCGGCGATGACAAGCGTACGGTCCATGAACAGCGGGGCGACAAAGTAGCAGGCGATGACCATGCCGCTGAGCCCGGACAGACACACGATAGCCGTGCGCCACTGCGCAAGAAGCTGCTTGAGACTGATGATGGTCCCCAAGTGCGTGATCAGCAGGAAGATGCCGAGCGTTGCGCCAAACGGAATCAGGAAGGAGTCTTTGACGAGGTTGTGCGGCAGAAAGGTCCAGTAGCCGATCAGGATCAGGATAGCCGAGACGAACACCGAAGGAATCCAGGCTTTGGTAATTCGGGCGACAAAGTCACCGATCAGGATCACTACGCCGCATGCCACAAAGGCGAGGAGAAAGTTATACATGGTCTGTCCTTTATGTGAAAGGAGTGATGAGGGCACTTATCGATTGTATGCGGCGTAATACCTGATAAAAAGAGGAAATAAAGGGCTCTTGAAGCATACATGTGGAAGAAAATTCTGATTGAGAATTCCTAACCAGTTGATTATTAAG
>OGMW01001895.1_pt1 | contig 16033 bp, 9 predicted proteins | sample 1573281 | NCBI WGS metagenome assembly OGMW01 (sample SAMEA2581907, study PRJEB24529) | metagenome | biome: Human gut stool | place: China | collected 2011
TTTGGTCCGAGTGGCGGGATTTGAACCCACGGCCTCTTGGTCCCGAACCAAGCGCGCTACCAACTGCGCTACACCCGGATAGCTGCCTCTCTTCCAGGGCACCAAGGCCCCGCAAAGCAACGTAGTTTATTATACGGAATTTTTTGGCCGTTGTCAAGTGTGGAAGTTGTTTCGATCCCTATCTCTCAGGACTGCGGCCCCAAGGCCGGGGGCACGGTATGCGTGCCCCCGGTTTGATTGCCTCGTTGGTTCAATGCTTTTTTCAGTCTCTCTTCCTGCCCTTCCGGCCCAGAATCACGATGGCTGCTGCGCCAGCCAGAGAGGCCGCCAGCAGTGCCAGATACAGCGCCAGCTGGGCAGTGTCTCCCGTGGGAACAGAGTCATCCGGTTCATCAGGGTGCCCCGGTTCGTCCGGCGTATCCGGCATATCAGGATCCGGGCTTTCGTCCGGGTCAGGGGTCGGATGCGGATCTGGATCCGGCATGGGATCGGGACCCGGGTCTGGATCCGGCTTGGGGTCTGGATCTGGATCCGGGTCCGGCGGCGGGGTCGTGTCATCATAATTGATGATCAGCACTTCCGCCGTGTCTCCGAACGGGACCGTTCCGGGGTTGTGCCCCTCGACGCGGGTCCCATAGCCGTCCACACGCGCCTCTGCCACTGTGTAGCCGACGCCGGAGGGCAGGCCCTTGGCTGTCTTGCTCTCCCCGTCTTTCAGGGTAAATGCTGCCACGCCGTCCTGGAACGTCATATCCCCGCAGATGCCGTTGATGGACTTGTCGTCAAGCGTGACGGTGAAGGAGAAGTCCCTCTGCCGGTCACCGCTGTACACTTGCTTTTTGACGGTCAGGTTCCCCTTTCCGTTGATGACGTTCCATCCGTCCACCCGGCTGCCGTAGCCATCCACCGGCTCCTCCTGCACAGTGTAGGTGTACGCCCGGCCACTGTCGTCGTAGGCGGGCCAGCTGCCGAAATCATAGGTCCAGCTGCCGTCGGCGTTCGGGGTGACTTCCCGCTCGGCAACTTTGGTGCCGTTCTGCAGGAGGCTCAGCGTGATGGAGTTCGGACGGTCGTCCGCTCCATCACCCACCCAGGTCTTCCGCCCCTGGATGGCAATTTCCGTCTCCTTGCCGCCCAGTGTGTTGGTCAGAGCCAGCGTACCGCTCCCTGTCACAGTGTACGACTCCAGGTGTTCTTCCTCCACCCAGTAGGTATAGGGATTACCGCTGCCGTCCGTATCCGGCAGATGCTCAAAGGTGTATGTCCAGACATCGGCGTTTCCGTCCTGGGCATTTTTCGCGGACAGCGTCACTTCGCCTGCTACTTCGCCCTGGGCTGCCGGATCCGTTCTGCGGTAGAGGGTCAGCTTCAGCGTCTCCGGGCGAAGGCCCTGCGCGTCACTGTCATCCCACCAGGTTTTGGAGACCGGGATGTCCGTATAGCCCCTGTTGGTGATGGCAGTGGTGAACGCCACCGTAGTTTCCGTCGGTTCTCCATGATCGTAGATCACTTCCATGTCCTCGTCCGGGGTTCCCTGTTCAATGGCGTAATAATAGTATTTCTGGTTCTGGCTGTTTACTTTGTCCAGCTCTCCGAAAATATGGCGCCAGTTATTGGCCGCAGACAGCTCTGCGGTCATGCCGGCGACCTGCTCCACTCCATCCACGCCGGTCTTCCCGATCAGGTTCTTGTCCGTGGTCCGCCAGAGTTCCATTGTGATCGGATGTTTCTTGGCATCCGCGGTGTGCCATTTCTTTTCCACTGTCAGGGATGTCACAGCTTTATTGGTGAATTGGAATTCAGGGTAGGTCCCATCCACATCGGTCTTGTTTTCCTTTTTCGTATCTCCCACCTGGACGTAGCTGCCGCTGACCGCTTCGGTCACGCGGTATTCTGTCTCGGAGTCGGGGTCCGGCAGATAGCTGCCCGGCATTCGGGCTGGGAGGTTCTCCCAGACGGCTTTCCACTCTGCGTACTCGTAATAGGGTTTGTCCAGATCAGGATCCGTAGTTCCATCCAGCGTGACGGATACAGCCGTCAGGGTCTTCCACGTATACGCCGGGCCCTCTGCCGGATTCTCCAGCGGAACCGCATATTGCAGGTGCAGGGTGACCTGGGCGCCCTCCTCGCCGGCAGGCATCCACGTCTTGCCGGCAAAGACCTTGGTGGTCTGCATGTCGTTGGCCGCTGTGGTGAGGAAGCCGTCGTCAGACTGCCCGCCATAGGTGTAGGCCGCCGTGTACGCCTCGTTGTAGGAATCTCTGAGCAGGACATAGCTGCTCAAATCGACTGCTCCGTTCGTCATTTGATATCCTGGCTCAAGCTCCACGGCGCGATAGGTGTACTCCCCTTCCGCATTCTGTTTCGGCAGGCCGGAAATCGTCATCCCTACCGGCGATTCAACCGTGCCCTCTGTATCCGTTCCGGTGAGGGTCACTACCAGATCCTGCTTTTGACCGTTTTCGCCGGTCACCTGGACGGCTTCCCATGCTGCCGCTTCCCAGCCAACAGATAGATCCGTGGTCCGCTGAATCAGGAAACTGGTCTCCCAGGTCTTGCCGGCTTCGTCTGTATCCGGACGGGTGCCATAGACGTTGTTCCGGTCGTTCGTCCAAATCTTCTGCACCTGCAGCGAGGTCGTCGCCAGCTTGTTGGTGATGGTGGTCGAATTTCCGGATTCCGTGTAGGTGTCTTCAATTCCCGTGAAAAGGCCGCCGCTGTCTGCAACAGTGTATGCGAACTCTTCACCGCAGGTATCGACAGTAATCGTCGCGGCTCCGCCTTGATAAGCGATTTCCGTCTCCACCACGCGATAGGACAGCTCCGAAATCCCGCTGTCTTTTTTTACTACACGCGGCAGGTTCTCACAAGCTCCACTCCAGGAATCATAGATATGCCGGTTTTCCAATGTGATCGAAAAACCATTGAGTATTCCGGCATCCTTCAGTTTCTCGTACGCGTCTTCTCCCAGGTTCTCCTGCGTGAAATAGTCCGCTGCCCTCTGCCAACCTCCGCTCTTTCCCTCCTTGACATACAGCTCAAAGGTGACGGACATCTCGCCAAGGTCCATGTAATCGGCAGTGATGGGCTCGCCATCGCTGCCCACCCACCGCTTGGTGAAGGGGGCTCTGGTCTCCAGAGAGTTTTTCAGCTCCTTCATGTGGATGGTGTCACCGTCTGCGGAGTCCTCACCCGCTGTCCCATTGCCGGTGAAGTAATATTTGTACTGCTCATACAACGCTTCCTTCAGATCGGAGTTCAGCTCTTCCTTCACGGTGTACACCCACCGGGCGCCGTTGGGGGCCCACTTTTCCAGCTCCGTCTGGGGCTGCGCGGCGGGAGGCGTCTCTTCGGAGGGAACCTGGGAATCGGGGTCTCCGATCTGATCCGGATCTTCCGCGGAATCTGTCGGTGCGGCCGGACCGCTGCCGGCGCCGCCATGTTCCCCATCCGCCGGATCGCTGTGCAGGCTGGCGGCACTGAGGGTCTCCTCCTGCGGGGCGGACTGGCCGTCCCCGTCTCCCGCCTGGGAGTCCGGGTTCTGGTCATCTTCCCCATCTGCCGGAGGTTCCGGACTCTGTGTATCCCCTTCGTCCGTGGGAGGATCGGCGGGCTGGTTTCCCTCCTCCGGGGGCATTTCTGTGGGCGGCGTTGTCTCCTCTCCCTGGCCGGGGCCCGGTTCGGCGGGCTCTTCCGCAGAGATGCCGGGCTCTTCCGCATCCGGATCGTCCGCACCCCAGATCTGATAAGTCCACTTTCCGGTTTCTGCATCCTGGGTCCACTTGACGGTGTAGTCCTCGCCCTCTGTCAGCTTCTCCTCGATGTGCGGGTCGCCCTGCCCCTCCTGGGCAGCGGCGCGGCGGGTCACAGTGAGCCGGATGACGGGGACCAATGTACCATCTTTCCCCTCTTCATAGGGGGCATCCGGACGCAGACCGAAGGCGTCGTAAAAGTCCTCCCAGGCTTTTTGGCCCGTGAGGGTGACGAACTCTGTCTGCACAGCCTTCCGGCTGTTCAGGAACGTGGCGTCGGCCTCTTCCCGCTCTTCATGGGGCAGCAGACCGCCGACAGTATATCCGTCCCCTGTGACGTCTTGGGCCTCCAGGTCGCCCGGGCCGCACCAGGTATCGTAGCCGCCCAGGAAGCTCTTGTCCTCCTCCACATGATAGAGGTACAGCGAGCCGTTGGGCGCATACTGCTCCAGGCCTGTAAAGGAAAGAACCGTTTCAACAGTTGTGCTGTCTCCTCGCTGCTGGTAAGCCGCCTCGACCTCCTCCGAGGACCAAGTGGCCGTCCGCACCAGCTCCTGCGCGGAGGGCTGGCCGTTGTTCTGGATGTAGACCCGGTACAGATGGAAGCGCACGGCGGGATAGGCGATGGGCAAGTCATCTCCGCCCAAAGGCAGTTCCAGGATTTTTTTCACCGACAGACTGCCAGTCGGGCTGTGGAACACGTTCTCCACCTGAAAGGTGTTGGAGATCTCCTGTATATCAAACAGATCCAGCGATTCCTGGGGTCCCTCGCCGGTACCGTCCAGGGGCAGCCCGTTGGCGCCGGTGATGCCTTCCTCCCGGAGAACATATTCGTACAGCTTGCCTTCCTCCGTGTATTTGGGCAGCCCTGGCTGGTCTTCAGATTCCGGCCGGACGGTTCCGGCTCCGTCATCGATGATATTTTTCCCCTCATAAAGGAGCCGGAACGTATAGTTCTTCAGGCCGGACCAGTCCTGAACAGTCAGGGTCGCGATGGGGGCTCCGCCAAAGTCAAACGCCTCCCCGCTGCCCTGCACCCGCCGGTACAGTGCGAAGGCGACGTTGGGCAGGTCCACCGCCGGATAGCCAGCGGGCAGGTTGGTCCACAGCTTCCGTCCCTCAATGGCGACCGGCTTATTCAGGCGGTTGACGAAGGTACCATTTGCGTTCAGGGCATATTTGGCGTAAGAACTGCTGGCATCCTGAGACACTGGTGGGTTGACGCCGTCCAGGTTCGTGGTCTGCGCTTCGTAAGCCGCCTCCATCCCCGGGTCAGCTTCGTCACGCGTGCCCAGACAAGTTTCACCCGTCCAGTACTCCGCAATGGCGTAGTCAAAGTCGGAGGCGTTTACACTGGTGCGCTCCACCGCGGAGTAAGTGATCTTGTAACCCCAGTCGTCATACTTGGGCAAGTTCTCCAGCTCGGCCCGCCAGAAATACTGCCGGTCCGCAGATCCGTTATCCCCGGAGGCGGTGCCGGGCTCCTCACCCGCGGGATCGCCTGCTCCCTCGGACGGCGCCTCCGTCTCCGGCGGGAGCAGGCCCTCGTTTGTCCAGCGGTAGCTGGGATAGATCAGTTCGGTTTCGATCCCGTCCTCAGCAGCAGAGGTATGCACAGTCCGGTAAATGTCCAGATAGATGTCCGGACGACTGCCGGAGCCATACATATAGATGTCGTACCACTGCTTGTACCAGACAGCGTCCGTTACGCCGGTGCGTTTGTTGGTGAGGGTGATCTTCTGCTCGTCATTCTTGTTTTCACCGTCATTTGCCGTATAGGATTCTTCCTTTACAGAGCTTGTGTATGTATTCCACAGGGCATAGACCTCCGGAGAAATGGTCCGCAGCTGATCCAGCGTGATCTCATTGCCGCCGTCCAGCCAGACCTCCTCCACGGTATAGCGCACCACTGTGCCGTTGGTGTCGTACTTGGGAAGGTTCCAGAAGTCAAGGGAGTTGGACTTCGTATCTGCCGTGAGAATCGGCTGAATAGAGGAAACCCGTCTTTCGCTTCTGTCTTGAATCTGTACATCCCCGCCGCCCAGGTTCACATAGCCAAATCCATCTTTCTGATAGATTTTAAATTGTCCTTCCGTATCATCGCTGGCGGCGATCTTCAGCTTCACGGCCAGAGTGAGGCCGGAGGTGTTCTCCAGGGCTGCCTGGAGTTCCCCCACGCCGTCTCCGCCGCCGTCCCGCCAGTCCTTGGTGACGGTCAGGTCCACATTGCCCAGCCGGCGGTTGGTGACGGTGCAGACCGTCTCACCCGCGATCTCCTCGCGGTCGTATGTAGCTTCATAGGCATGGTTTCTGCCGGGGACAGTGTCGCGGGTGATTCCGGGAGCGTTGATCTCTCCCTCGGTCGGGGCGCCTTCGGTTCCAAGGACCGCAGTCGCTCCGATTTTGGTCTCCCGGATGTAGACCTGGTCCGGCGTAAGTTCTCCAATGCCGGCCCATGCGTACCAGATGGGATCTCCGTCCTCCTGGGATTCGCCCAGCGTGACGAAGGTAATCGCCTGATCTCCTTCTTTGCTGTACACCGTCACTTCCACTGGCTCCCGGTGGGCGGCGTCGCTGTCGTCCACCCAGTTCTTCTGGACCAGGATCCGATGGCTTCCTCCCGGGCCGTTGGTGACGATGGTCGTATAGTCTCCGGTGCTGCTGTCGATGGAGGTTTCATAGGTGGGGTTCCCGTTCTCCTCCAGGATCAGGTATTCATACCGGCGCCCCTCTTCGTCATACTCTGGGAGGTTCTGGAGCAGGGCTTTCCAGGCCTCAGAAAACTGAATGGAAATTTCACCGTCGATCGCATCTATGAATGCGTTTTCCTTCGTGAAATCAACATTGACGGTCCCACCTGCATCCATTGTAAAGGTAAGAACCTTGCATGTTTCTGTCAGAGACTGTTCGCCGATGGTACGGTACAGGGCGAAGGTCACCGGCCCCTCCTGGGCGCCGCTTTTCCACTTCTTTTCCACCGTATAATCTATCTGGTTGCTGACGGCATTGGTGATCTCGGTGGTGTTGCCGTTCTCCACATCGGTCACACGGTACTTTGCATCTCCCCGGCTGCCGCCGCCGGACAGGGTAAACGAGTTGTTGTCCAGAAGATTTGTTTTATTCTCGCCCTGGTAAACCGCCGACTCCACCCAGCGGTACTCCAGCTCCCGGCCCTGGTTGTCGTATTTGGGCGCGCTGGCGCTGACGGACAGGCCGCCCAGGTTCTCCGCCGTAAATTTTCCCGTTTTCTCCGTTCCCAGCGTCTCGGTGATCTCCGTGTCTTCCCAGGGGTCCTCACTGCCCACCGGCCGGGCCTGGAGCATCAGCTCCACCCGGACATCCTCCAGCGCCGACTGGAAAGCCGCTGCTTTCCAGATCTTGGTCGCATTAACCGTCACCGTGCCGGAGAGCTTGTTGGAAAGGGTTCCCCCGTTGTAGAGGTATGTATTGTTCGTCTCCCGTGCAAAGTCTGCATCCTCGCTGGTCAGTTTTTTCAGCGTACCGGAATCCTCGTCCAGCGCCCAGATGATGTCCGTCACGCCGCCGTCTTCCCCCACCGCGCCGAATACCTGGGTGTAGTCCCCCGCATGCTCACCAGTGAGATACTCTCGGACCACATAGATATACTCGTAGCCCTCCGAGTCATACTTGGGCAGCTCTGCAAACTGAATGTCCTGTTTCTCCTGCCCGTTGAGCGGGACCGTCAGAATGCTGCCCCCATCATCCCGGACGGGCGCGGCCGTTGTGTAGCTCTGCCCGGCTCGGTAACGCCACAGCTGGAGTTCACCTGCCGGGCGGTGATCCGGATCCGCCGCGTCCTCCCAGACTTTGGAGGCCTGATAATCCTTTACGCCCGTGAGCGTCAGGTACAGGCTGCCGCCGTCATAGAGCTTCCCCACCTCTGTGCCCACGTTGGGCGTGCTGGAGTTGTCGTAGGAGATCTGGAAGTAGTCGCCCTCGGGCAGGGCACCCGCCGCGATGCCGTCGGCGGCGTCCAGCCGGCCGTCGCCTTTTCCGTCTCCCTCCCTGGTCTCCTCTACCGAGTAGTTGATCCGGCTGCCGTCCAGGTTGTACTTCCACAGACCGCTGACGGTGACGGTGCCGCTGGTGGGGTTGTCCGGGTCTCCATCAGGGTCCTCTTCTATCTTCATCTGATCCTTCATCTCTGCCAGCAGCCGGCGGAGGGAGCTTGCTGTATAGTTGGTGTCCACCACGAAGTCAAAGCTGTTGTAAATGGCTTCTGCGATGCCTTCCGCGCCGCCCAGATTACCCCAGCGGAGCTGAACGCGGAAGTTGAATTCGTCCTCCAGCACATAGTACCAGCCGTAGTTGTCCCCGGCGGAGGGATATTCCGACACATTGCCGTTGTTGACCTCTACCGGGCTGTAGCCGTCAACCCCTTCGGACGGTCCCATGATCCACTCTACACGGGATTCTGTTGAGGTCTCCCCGCCGTAGCCATCGGATGTTGTGGTTTCGATCGCTTCCGGCAACACGCCGGTCGGGACGGAGACCGTATAGGTGTTGTTCCCGTTGTCGGCCACCGTCATTTTCGGCATAGCGGACAGGCCCACCCCGGAGAGCGTCGAGTCCTCCCCGCCTTTCAGCTCAATCCATTCCCCGTTGTCGATCCGGAACCACAGCGACGGCTGATACGTATTCGCCCCGGGACGCACTCCGTCCTCATTGTTGTTATCCACCCAGTAGAGCGTGTTCTCTTCAAATGCCCCGGCGGCATACCAGCTTGTCACCGTCACCACCGTATCTGCGTAAATCACAGGCACCAGGGTCAGACACAGTACCAGTGCCAGCAGCCCGCTGACCAGCCGCCGGCCTCCCTTCTTCGGAAACTTTCCCTTTGGGAGCCGCCCCCGCTCCCGGACTCTCTTGCCTCGATACAGCATAACCCCTCACCTCATTGAAAAATTGTTCACACACATATCCAGTGCGTCCCTATCGTCCACGCCCCTGCTGCGTCGGCTGGGCAGGACTCAGCTGCCCTGCTCCCAGCCCACAGTCAGCTGCTCCTCTTCCAGCATCCGCTCGTGGGCCTGCTCGGCCAGTATCTGTACACTGTCCCGAATGCGTTCCTGCGTGACCTGATACAGCCTGCGCAGACAGCGGGGGCTGCTCTTGTCCCCATCCACCCGGGCATCCCTGCACAGAGTCCGGATCTCTCCGCTCACCTGGGTCCTCCGCATGGGGCGGCCGCTTCGGGTGACGAATACCGGCCCCGCAGTGATCCCCACCCGCCGGAGATAGACTGTCAACTCCTTCCGCAGACAGGCAGGAATCAGGACGTACTGCGCTCTGCCGTCACAGGCGGTCAGAACACGTCCCTCCTCCACCGCCCGGACCGTCACCCGGTTCAGCTCACTTACGCGGATCCCTGTCAGGGCAAAGACCTTCACCATCAGATACGTACGCTCCCGGCCCAGATTCCGGGCTGTGGCCAGCAGGCGCAGATACTCAGTCCGGCTCAACTCCGGCTGGATCTCCTCTTCGGTGTCCAGCTGGCCGATCAGCTGCAGATCCCGCCGCCCCAGATAGGCCAGCAGCCCATTGGCGGCGGACACATGGGTGTTGGCTGTACCGGGCGAGTAGCCTTCCCGCAGCAAGGCGGCGCGCCAGAGCTCCAGTGTGTCTGCAGCCACCCGCTTGTCCTCCGGAAGAAAGTGGTAAAACGCCTCCAGCTTGGGGCGGTAGACCTGGATCGTCTCCCGCCGGCGGCCCCGGGCCGCCAAGCTGTCCAGATACCGGCAGACTTCTTCCCAGGTAACTGTCAGCTCCGCCGGCGCCGCGGTCCTGTCCTGTAGTGCCGTTTCCATCGCCTCACGCATTGGGCATTCTCTCCTCTCCAAAGCCGCTTTCACTGTCTGAATGCTTTCCAAATATCTCCTCCGTATCCATCTCTTTCCGATTTACAACAGAACAATGATTCTGTTGTAAACCTGTCATCAGCTGGAAATACGGTGCCAGAGCACGAAGAGTCGGTTTTGGCCGAAACGGCACCTTTCCCTTTTGGGCCGCAAAATTGGAATCCTCAAAAAATCCAAACCGCAAAAAAAGGACGTTGCTTTTGTAGTTTTTTTGTTTTATACTAACTATATTCCAATGTATGTAGTGGAGAGAGCTTTGTCGATTTACAACAGAATCATTGTTTTGTTGTTAAACGATCAGCCGCATTTTTTCCAGAATCTGTTCATGGGCCCTGGCGCTCACTGCCACATAAATCCGGGTTGTCTCAATGGAGGAATGGCCCAGAAGGTCCGCCAGATGCGCCAGATCCTTCTCCTGTTCATAAAAGCACTTGGCGAACAGGTGCCGCAGATTGTGCGGGAATACCTTTTCCGGCATCACGCCGGCCTCCCGGCAGAGGGTTTTCATTTCATGCCAGATGTTGCTGCGGTCCAGGGGCCGCCCGGTGCGGGTGCGGAACAGGGGCCCCTCCTGAATATCCTGCGCCCTGGCATACCGCCGCAGGCGTTCCGCCAGTTCCTGCGGCAGCAGGACGGTCCGGCACTTTCCCTTCAGCCGGATCTCTGTCCGGCCAGCACGCAGGGCCTCCGTCGTGATGAAGCGCAGTTCGCTCACCCGGATACCGGTGGCGCAGATCGTCAGCATCACGTGGTACAGCCGCTGGTTCTTGCGCCCCTTGGCAATAGAGAGCAGCCGGCGGTACTCCGACTCCGTCAGGTCCCGCTGCTCCTCCCGAAACGCCCGCCGCTGAACCTTCAGCAACTTCACCTCGCAGTGCTCCGCTCCACAGAACCGCAGATACGCGTTCACAGCAGAGAGCTTGTTGTTGACCGTCAGAGCCCTGTACTGCTGCTGCAGGCGCTCCCGGTATGCCAGAACACCCGCCTTGGTCACCGGGGCGCCGCACAGAGCCAGTCGCAGCTGTTCCGCCTCCTGCACGTATTTTTCCACTGTGGCACGGGCTTTCTCGTTTTCCACCAGAAATTCCCGGAACGCGGAGATAGACTGTCCTGTGAGCGTGATTTCTTCCATCTTGACTCCTCCCAAATCCGCCCGCACAGACGCGGGTATTTTTTGTAAGCATACCCAAAATGGCGTCGGATATGTTCCGCCTATGGAGATGCTTTCCAAAAAAGTTCCGAATTGCGCAAAAAGGCAGCCCGCGGAGAATCCCTCCGCGGGCTGCCTTACAGTATGCTGTTGTTTTTTATCGGCCTCCCCAGACCCGGTAGAGCTCGCTTCCCCGTTCCCGCAGGCGCTCGTTCAGCCAGGAGCGCAGGGATGCCATGCCCTCCTCTGTCCAGGGGAAGGTCTCCGTCTCAATGTGCTGGGCCTTTTCAAAGCAGATGTTCTCATAGACCCAGGCCTGGACGGTGCCATCGTTCACCTTTCCCGTCCGCTGGAAGCGGTAGCGGAAGGTGCCGAGGGAGCCGGGAAAAATCTCCGACTTCTTCAGAAAGTTCAGGGTCAAAAATGCGAATGGATCTTCCATCGGGCAGTTTCTCTCCTCCATCAGGCCGCCTCCGTCTCCCGGCGGCAGACCTTGATCCCCGCGATGGTCAGCGCGAACACGAACCAGAAAATGCACATCACCCGGGGATAGTTCCACAGGTAATCCGCCAGACCGCACACCATGGCGCCGCACAGAGCCGCCGCTCCGGCACAGGTGATGGTGCGGGCGGCAGAGGGGGCGCAGTGCCGGACCGTGCGGGCCGCCTTTTTGATGTTCCACAGCATGGAGCCCACAAAGCCCAGAAACCCCAGCAGTCCCGCCTCGATCCATACCTGCAGGTAGAAGTTGTGGGCGTGAACGAAGGGCGCTTCTGCGTGGTAGAGGTTGAAGTCGCTGATGTAGTCCTGCACGGCGGCGGTGCCCAGACCCGCGCCGGAGACGGGAGACGTCCGGATGACCTCCAGTGCCGCCTGATACAAGGGGATGCGGCTGGCAGTGGAGGTATCCGCCGGATTGAAGATCGTCAGGACCCGGTGCCAGATGGTGTCCGGCAGGAAAGGGACCATCACCACGCACAGCACCGCGAAGGCGGGGATCAGCTTGGGCTTCCACAAAAACACCAGCACCACCATGGCACAGGCCATGCCAACCCAGCTGGCCCGGGAGTAGGTCATGCCCAGAGCCAGCACACCCACGGCAAACACGCCGCAGGCCGTCACGCGGGAGATGCCCCGCTTGGAGCAGAGGATCAGCGCCAGTACCAGGGGCAGCAGGAGGATCAGCACCTCTGCAAAGGTGTTGGGGTTGTCGAAATAGGACTCCACCCGGCCGGGCATACCGGCGTTGACCTCCAGGTCCACATAGGACTCGTTGACCTCCACGCCCTGGATCCGTTGATACACACCGTACAGCGAGGACACCAGCACACAGACCCCACCGCCGGCGGCCAGCCGCTTCAAATCCTCTGTGCCCCGGACAGCACTGACCGTCACCAGCACGCACATCGCTGCGGAGATATGGTAGAGCAGGAAGCGGAAGGAGGCGGAGGGCTCATAGGAGAACAGCACCGCCAGGAACATGGCTCCGAACAGCACCACCGGATAGAACCCGATGTGCCTCACGTCCAGCCGGAAGTCCCGCCGGGACATGGCCCCGGCATAGAACAGCACCAGCAGGGCAGCAAAGCCCAGCATACTATATGCGTTGTTCCAATGAGAGAAGGGAATCACCCACAATAGCATGATGAGCCAGGATTGGGCGACGGCGGTCTCATGTCCCATCTCAAAGGCCAGACGGGAGAAAACGCTGTCATCAAACGTAGCCCGCAAGGCAAGGTACAGCTTGTGGAGCAGCCAGGCAGGCAGGTTGATGAGGCCCGTCAGCAGCCGGCAGAGGATGCTCTCCTCCCAGGCCCGGGCCGCGACGCCCTCCCGACACAGGACCCGGAGAACACGGCTCTCGTCGATCTGGCGGTTACACCAGGCGCCCATGCGCACCAGGCAGCGGTGGACGGCGCTGTCATAGTAGACGGTGCACAGCACCGCCCAGAGGTGATACAGATAGCTTTCGCGGAGAATGCTCATGCAGGGAAACCTCGTTTCTTCAGATGCGGTTTTTGATCCGGTACAGCTGGGAGAGCAGCCAGAAGCGGCCCCCCCGCACCAGCTTTGCTGCCAGCTGCTTGTTGCGGCTCATGCCGGCGGGCGACAGCGTCCGGATGGCGTGGGCCATATCCGGCCGCGCGCACAAGGCCTGGATGGTCTCCTGCCGCTGCCGGAGGGTCTTGGGATTGCCCGGGGCGTACTCGTTGCCGATGGCGATCAACAGCCCGGCCCAGTTGGAGTTCTCCCGCCACTGGGGGCGGCCGGGCGTCAGGCCGTACCGGGCGGCCAAGTCCTCCTTCCGCTCCATGAAGCGGCCGAAGACCTGCTGGAAGTCCTTCATATACTTGTGGGTGGCGGAGGCCGGATTCTGGAGATAGCGGTACAGGGGCGTCTCCGTCACCGCCAGGCGCCGGGCGTTGCAGAAATACTCCATCAGGAACAGCTCGTCTTCTAGATAGGCGCCCTCATAGCGGAGATGGAGTCTGTCAAAAATCTCTGCGGAGAACAGATAGCGCCAGATGAATCCATTGAACACCGGCTGGGCCAGCCGGTCCCCCAGCAGGGGATTGACGATTTTCTCCCGGATAGCGTCGGCGTCGTAGATCCCGGCGGGCAGCACCGGCTCCGGCGTCTCGCTGCCATCAGGCCACAGGTTCAGGTGCGCACAGGCGGCGGTATCCGCCCCGGCCCGCTCCCGCAGGTTCCACAGCGTCTCCAGGCACTGGGGCTCGTACTGATCGTCGGAGTCCAGAAAGGCGATATAGGTCCCCCGGACATGGTCAAGGCCCACATTCCGGGTCTCGCTGACGCCGCTGTTGCGCTCCTTGTGGAACACCCGGATGCGGTCATCCTCCCGGGCCAGCTCATCGCAGAGAGCCGGGGAGCCGTCGGTGCAGCCGTCATCCACCAGCAGCAGCTCCCAGTCGGAAAAGGTCTGCCGCCGTACGCTCTCCACGCAGTCTCTGAGAAATTTCTCCGCCTGATAGACAGGCACAATGACGGAAATGCTGGGCATAGACAGCCTCCTTGCGCCCTCCGGCGCCTCTCTTCAGTCTGCGGCGCGGAAACTCCGGCGCCCTCCCCCCAGAATCTGGGGCTCTTATACGGAGCTATTGTACCCGATTTCCCCGGGAAGGTCAACGTCTTTTCCCGGAAAAGCCGGGCATACTAGGAGCGAGGTGATCCAATATGAACGATATCGAGCTGCTCCAATACGTCCATGAGACGGCGGAGATGGGCATTGAGGGACTGAACAGCCTGGACGGGCAGGTCCGGGATGACAGCCTGCGGCGGGTTCTGAGCCAGCAGGGCGCCGAGTACCGCCAGATCGCGGATCAGGCGGAGCGCCTGCTCCGGTCTCTGGGAGAGGAGCCCAGGGACCCAGGCCTTCTGGCCAAGGTGTCCGCAGAGGTCATGTCCACTTTCAAAACGCTGGCAGACCCCTCTGCATCCAACATCGCGGAGATGGTCATTCAGGGAAACACCATGGGGGCCACCAAAAGTACCCGGCATCTGGGGGACTACGCCGGTGGAAACCGCGAGATCCGAAATCTCGCGGAGCGGCTGCTGCACACCGAGGAAGCCAACGCCGCCCAGATGAAGCAGTTCCTGTAACACACCCGGCGCAAAGCAGAGGAGGAGCCTCCTACGGGAGGCTCCTCCTCTGTTCAAAGGACCGGCAGCAGATCTTCCCCATTCAGAAAACGCTCCTCCGCCTCCTGGATAGGGATCTGCCGCTGATTCAGTCTGCGCACCAGCTGCTCTACCTCTGCCTGTTCCCTTCCCGGCAGCAGGACCACCAGATGTCGCTCCGGTTCCCAGGATTCGCCGCTGAATCCGAATCGCCGGGGGTGCCGGGTCTCCAGAACCTGATAGCGCACCTGCGGCCGCACCGCCTTGCGCCGGCGCCAGACCGACAAGGCCAGCACCCGGACCAGATCCTTCGGCGTGGGCTTTTCCCGCAGCACGCGTTGAAAGAGCTTCTGCAGCTCCGCCCGGTCTCCGCAGTCCCAGATGTCCTCCTCCGCCCGGGAGAGGGCCTTTGCCAGGGTGTCCTTTTCCTTTTCACTGTATCTCTGCGCCTCCGGATACAGCGTCTCCATGGAGAAGGTGCCCGGCATACGGGGGATGGCAGCCTTGACCAGGCAGCACAGGTCGTAATAGCAGTCCCGGCTCAGTTTCCCACTGATTTTTTCCACTGTCCGCAGGATATCTTCATCCATCCGAAACCGTCTCCTCTCCTCTTCAATTCATACATAGCATATCAAAAATCGCAGGTTTTTGAAATAGATTCGACACATTCGGACTCTTTTAGACAAATTACGGCACCCCGGACTTGACAATCCGGAGGAAATGTGCTCTTCTACCCGTATCAGAGACAGGGAGGCGCAGGCATGGATATTCGCAGAATCGAGTCGGGCAAGCGGGACTTTCTCCCCCTCCTGCTGCTGGGAGACGAACAGGAGGACATGATCGACCGCTATCTGGACCGCGGAACGCTGTTGGCGCTGTACGATGGCGGACTTCGCGCCGTATGCGTGGTGACCAAGGAGGCGCCGGGCGTGTTCGAGATCAAAAATCTGGCCGTGGAGCCGGCCTTTCAGCGCCAGGGCTACGGCCGGGCCATGGTTCGGCATGTGGCCGGCGCCTGCCGGACCGCCGGAGGGACACGCCTCCTGGTGGGCACCGGGGACAGTGCCCTCACCCTCCCCTTCTACCGGGCCTGCGGGTTCCGGGAAAGCCACCGGGTCCCCAATTTCTTCCTTCAATTTTACGACCACCCCATATACGAAGGGGGGCGGCTTTTGTCGGACATGGTATATTTGTCCATGGAGCTTTGAGCGGAAAAGGCGGCGCTGCTGAAAATCAGCGGCGCCGCCTGTATCATACCGTTTGATTCAGTTTTGGAAAAGGCTTCACGCCTCTGCGGCGGCCTTCAGAGCCTCCGTGCGGTCAGTTTTCTCCCAGGTCACGCCCAGGTCCTCCCGGCCCATGTGGCCGTAGGCCGCCAGCTTGCGGTAGATGGGCTTGCGCAGGTCCAGGTCCCGGATGATGGCCGTGGGCCGCAGGTCAAACACCTTGCGGACGGCAGTCTCCAGCCTGTCGTCTCCCACCGTACCGGTGCCGAAAGTGTCCACCAGCACACTCACCGGCTGGGCCACGCCGATGGCGTAGGCCAACTGCACCTGGCAGCGGCGGGCAAGGCCCGCGGCCACGATGTTCTTGGCCACGTACCGGGCGGCGTA
>OGMW01001897.1_pt1 | contig 16015 bp, 19 predicted proteins | sample 1573281 | NCBI WGS metagenome assembly OGMW01 (sample SAMEA2581907, study PRJEB24529) | metagenome | biome: Human gut stool | place: China | collected 2011
TGGTATGGTCATACTTTTTCTCCAAGAGGTGTCCAAGATTTCCATACCAGTTCAGAGCTCTGAAAACAAAAAAGGCGTGCCGGATGCTGCCGGTACGCCTTTATTTCCGCTAGCGGCCCGATTGCGGCCGGAAGCGACCCATCACGCCGTACATGTCGCGGTACATCGGCCAGAGCATCGCGTAGGCGATGCCGGTGGTGAAGACCACAAAAAGCGGCATGAAGAACATGTAGTAGGCTGAAATATTGAGCAGCACAAAGAGCGCAAAACTTGCCGCGGCCAGACTGATGGTGACACCCAGATAGATGGCGGCTGCACTCAGCACGGACGGCCACTGGTAGACAATACCCATGAACGAGTCAAAGAGACTTTTCCCCACCTTCTGATCCGAGTCTGCGATCAGCAGTGGCGAAAAGAGCGAAAGCAGCAGAACCGGGATGTATACGAGCAGCGAAACCGCCATTGCACCGAACGGGAAACTCACATCAGCTGTGGCGCTTTCATCAGCCGCCGCGTTGAGCATGGCGTTAACATTCTCCGCACCGAAGGCAAGGAACACGGTCACCGAAATCTGCAGACCGATGGCATAGATGATGCCGATATAGATCAGTCGTGTACGAAGCCCCGGTGTTTTAAGCGCGGTAAAGAATGCGTCATAGTCCGGGTGCTTCCCTTCGAGCGCGTTTTTGGCACCGTAGGCAAGCAGAATTGTGCCGAACGGCATCCAGATACCACCGAGAACACTGCCGATAAAGGGGAGACTCGAGAGGAAACCGGAGGTGAGGACATAAAAGACGCTCATCCAGAAATAGGCGGAAGGGTAGCGCGCAAAGACGCTAAGAGCTTCTTTGAACCAAAGAAGCCCGCAGCGTGCCGGTAGTGGTTGGAAACTAGCCAATTTAGAAGCCGAATTTTAACTGTTTTGTCGGACCGAGCGTGCCTTGAGAGTTGCTGCCCGGGGCGGAATTAATGGGACGCTCAGCCTGATTTTCCATACTGTAGGGAATATGCGTGGAGCCCGGCGTGACGACGTATTCGGTCACGCGGTTGTCCTGATCGCGAACCGCTTCAATCTTTGTCTTTTTGTCATTGTTGCGCGGTGTCACTTTGCCCTGCAGGCGGTCTTCGTGAGCCTTGGCCATGTCTTCGGCTGTCGGCGCGAGACTTTCTGACTGTGTTGCGCTGTTAGCGGCGCCTTTGTCGGCGGCCATGGCGACCTGAGTCATCCCGATCAGGGATGCGAGCAGGAGCGCCGTCGCTGTATGCTGGATATGCTTGCCCATTTTTTATCATCCTTATCTTCAGAAGCATCTGTGCCGGAGATCCGACACCTCCACTATTGATTGTATTGTGCCACGGCTCAATTGAGAACGGGCGTTATTGGCTGAATTGTTGCGCTTTTTTGCAGGTTTGCGCCGTCAGTCTCACGCAAGCTGTTAAGATGGAAGGCACTTCGTTTGAACCTAATGCGGGACACTATGCCAAAAATTCTTTTGATTGATGGATCAAATTATCTTTTCCGTGCTTTTCACGGACTTCCGGATCTGAGAACCAGTACAGGCGAACCGACCGGCGCTATGCGCGGTTTTTTTGGCATGCTCAGTAAAGTCTGGTCTCTGGTTAACCCGGACAACGCGGTGATTGTGTTTGATGCGCCGGGGAAAAACTTCCGCCATGAAAAATATCCCGATTACAAAGCCAACCGTCCGCCCATGCCGGACGATCTGCGGGTGCAGATTGAACCGCTGCTTGCGGCTCTGAAGGATCTCGGCTGGCCGCTTGTGTCGGTTTCCGGCGTTGAGGCTGACGATGTGATTGCCACACTCGCCGAACGCGCCCGCGCCAAAGGCTACTCAATTGTGGTGGCCACGGGCGACAAGGACATGGCACAGCTCGTCGATGACGACATTACTCTGATTAATACGATGAACACCAAGTTCTACGACCGTGAAGGGGTGATGGAGAAGTACGGTGTTTATCCCGAACGCATCATCGACTATCTCGCTCTGATGGGGGACAAGGTTGACAATGTGCCCGGTATTGAGAAATGCGGCCCGAAAACCGCGGCAAAGTGGATCAGTCAGTACGGGGATCTTGACGGCGTGAAGGCTCATGCCGGTGAGGTCTCGGGCAAGGTTGGTGAGCACTTGCGTGCGGGGTTGCCCTTCCTCGACCAGGCCCGTGAACTCGTGACAATCAAACGCGACTGCGAGCTTCCCGATGAGGCTGCCGATCCCGCCGCCCTCAAAGTGCAGCCCGCCGATCAGGCTGCGCTGACGGCATTCTGTCAGCGCTGGGAGATGTCGCCGAACACGCTCCTGCGTGCAGCGCCCGGTGGCGTGCGTGAAGCTGCCGCTCCGGCCGCTTCCGCTTCGCAGCCGGCTCAGGGAAGCCTTTTTGATGATGCCGGGACAGCCCCGGCTCTGAAGCCTGAACCCGCAAAAATCATGCCCCGCGAGGAGGCGGGAGACCTGCTCGCACCGCCCGATGATATCCCCTTTACCGCGATTGAGAGTGAGCAGACACTTACTGAGCTCACCGCGCTGCTCGAGGAGTCCCGCCGCCTTCCGGTGGGAGTGCAGGTGCTCTTTGACGGGAGTGCTCTGCATGCTGAGATTGCCGGCATTGCCGTTGCACTTTCTGCCAAGGATGTGTTTGTCTACCATGAGAGCAGCGGTTTGCCTTGCGAGGCCGTTCTCAAAGCACTCTCCCCCTGGCTGAGTGCGGATACCCGCAAAGTGGCGCACGATGCGAAAACAGTTCGCCATGCGCTTCGTGCGCAGGGTATTGAACCGGGCGGACTCTGGGACGATGTGATGCTCATGAGTTATGTGCTTGAGGCTCATCTGAAACATGACCTGCTGCCCGTCTCGCGCCGTTATCTCAAACGCGCCATTCCGACGGTTGAATCGGTGCTCGGCAAAGGGGCAAAGGCCATCCGTGCATCGGAGGCTGACCGGGAAATGGTCTACCGTCTGCTTTCGGAGGAGGCAGCCGCCATCCGTGCCCTGTACGCCACACTCTCCTCGCATCTGGCCACCGATGAGAAACTGCTGCCGATTTATGAAAATATCGAGCGGCCGCTGCTTACGGTACTCGATACGATGGAGGAGAACGGGGTGGCCATTGACTGCTTCAAACTTGCGCAGGAGTCCGAGGAACTTACCCGGCGTCTGAATGCACTTGAAGAGGAGGCCTATAAGATTGCCGGCAGAAAGTTCAATCTCTCCTCTCCGAAGCAGCTCGGCGAGATTCTCTTTACGGATCTGCAGATTCCTGTTGTGAAAAAAACATCGACCGGCGCGCCTTCCACCGATGAAGAGGTTCTCAATGAACTCGCACTTGATTATCCTCTGCCTAAAGTCGTGCTTGAGCACCGGATGCTCTCAAAGCTGCTGAGTACTTATATCGACAAGCTGCCGCGTATGACCGATCCTGTTGACGGGCGCGTACATACGACCTTCGGTCAGGCCACAGCCGTGACCGGGCGCCTTGCCAGTTCGGAGCCTAATCTGCAGAACATTCCTGTGCGCACCCCGGAAGGCCGGCGTGTACGTGAAGGGTTTGTGGCGCAGGCCGGCGCCAGAATTCTGTCTGCCGACTACTCGCAGATCGAGCTGCGCATCATGGCGCATCTCTCCCGTGACGAAGGTCTGCTGCGTGCTTTCTCACAGGGCAGGGACGTCCATAAGGCCACCGCCGCTGAAGTGTTCAAGAAAACCCCGGATCAGGTTACCCCTGAAGAGCGCCGGATGGCCAAGGTGATCAACTTCGGGCTCATCTACGGGATGAGTGCGTTCGGCCTTGCCCAGAATCTGGGGATCGACAGGAAAGTGGCCGCTCACTATGTTGAAGAGTATTTTGACCGCTATCCCGGCGTCAAACGCTACATGGAGCTCATGCGCGCTCAGGCGCGTGAAAACGGTTACGTGGAAACCGAGTTCGGACGGCGTCTCTGGGTGCCTGAAATTCATTCCTCGCGCAAACCGGTTCAGGCAGCTGCTGAGCGTGCTGCCATCAACGCACCGATGCAGGGGACAGCGGCCGACCTGATCAAACTGGCAATGATTGCCGTGCAGGACTATCTCAGCAAAGAAGGGCTGAAATCCCGTCTTGTACTGCAGGTGCACGACGAACTGATTCTTGAGGTGCCTGACGCAGAGCTTGAGCAGGTTCGTGAGGCTGTGCCCCGCCTGATGGCAGGGGTGGCTGATCTGAGCGTTCCGCTGATTGCGGAAGTGGGGGTCGGGGATAACTGGGAAGTTGCCCACTAACTGAAAGCCGCATTACCCGGATGGTGATGCGGCTTTTGAGTAAAGAATTTTCAAATTACGGAACCTGTCTATGCAGATCAGACATTCAACGCAGGAAGATTTACCGCGCATAATGGAGATTTACCGTATCGCCAGAGCCTTTATGGCTGCTCACGGCAATCCCGACCAGTGGGGGCCGACAAACTGGCCGCCTGAAGCGCTGATCCGAAACGATATTGCGCAGGCGAAGAGTTATGTCTGTGTTAACGACGCCGGTAAAGTGGTCGGAACCTTTTTTCTTGATTTCGGCAAGGATATCGAACCGACATACAGCCGCATCACAGACGGCGCCTGGCTCGATGATTCTCCGTACGGTGTGATTCACCGGATTGCCGGCGACGGCTCTGAAAAAGGTATCGGCACGTTCTGTCTCCGCTGGGCGATCGGCGAGTGCGGACATCTGCGCATCGATACGCATGGCGACAACATCGTTATGCAGAAACTGGCTCAGAAACTCGGCTTTGTGCACTGCGGCACGATTTTTGTCGAAGAGGATGACTTTCCGAGGCTTGCCTACGAAAAAACCGGGCAGCCGGCGAATCCGGTGTAACAGGACGGAGACGGTGAATGCAGAAAAAGGTGAAATTAATGCGAAGTCCGCAATTGGCGGGGGTTTGAAGGGTAGGGTAAGTGTTGTTCATACACTTACTCATACACACTATACACGCACCCGCTCAAACTGTCAATCCCTCTTGGTTACCCGCTTTAGATCCTCGACCCGCCATCGTGGCCGCCCGAACACTTTAACAGGTGCGGGGAATTTCCCCTTCGTTACCCACACGTCCACCGTTCTCTCCGACACCTTAAAGGCTTGAGCAACTTCTTTCTTTGACATAAGTTCCAGTTCTAACTTCTTCCTAGGCATTTCTTTTTCTCCAGTAGCAGATCAAGTACTTCTCGTTTCGTGGTTATTCGTGCCTGCACCACCTCGTCGAGCGTGTCTTTGACCACGAGGTTGTAGACGAACACAGATCTGGGGTGACCTGATTGCGCCTGACGGGTGGGTCCGATACGCTCGATGATCTGTTCGTGCTCTTCCAAGTTCCACCCCGTGGAGTAGAACACGAGAATGTTCCCGCCGTCCTGCAGACTCAACCCGTGACCGCATGAGGCTGGGTGTGCTAGGAGGATCGGTATCTTCCCTTCATTCCACTCCCTGATCGTCTTGGGATTCTTGTCGAGCTTGCGGGCTTGCGGAAACTTCTTCAATATCCGCTCGACCTCGTGCTTAAACTGATACGCCACGAGGATAGGCATCCCGCCCGACTCCTCCACGATGGAGGAAAGCGCATCGAGCTTGGCGTCGTGGATATGATTCACCTCTCCGTCCTCACCGTAGATCGCACCGCTTGCGTACTGCAGACACTTGTTCGTGAGCACTGCCGCATTCGCCGCATTGATGCTCTCGTTCTCAAGGTCTAGCCACAGTGTGCGCTCGAACTCCCGATACTGATCCATCTGTTTATCGGTCAGCCGCACAGGGATCTCCACCACGATGGGCTCTTCGATGCTGAACCAGTCCTCTGGGTTGAGTTTCATCGCATAGACCTTCGTTTTCTCCAGAATCTCCGGCTCTGCGTCTTTCATCGGTAGCCACTTGTTAGCCGCCGGATGCGGACCCACCTTGATCGGGTAGAAGTACCTGCTCCGATAGGCCGTCATCGACTCACCGAGCAATGCACCCTTGTCCAAAAACCAGAACTGGCCCCACAGATCTAAGAGACCGTTAGACGCCGGCGTGCCCGTGAGCTCGATGAAGTAGTCCGATCTGAACGCCACGGTGGCTAATGCGCCTGAACGCTGACCTCCCTGTTTGGATCGGTAGCTCTTAAGTTTGGTGGACTCATCCGCAACGATCACGTCGAAATCCCATCGCCCGTCGAGCTCGAAGATGAGCCACGGCAGGCTCTCGTAGTTGATACAGTAAATGTCCGCCTCTTTACGCAACGCCTCTTCACGTTTCTTCCTTGTGCCGGTGAGCACGGACACCCGCAGGTCTTTAAACTCCTCCCACTTCCTCACCTCATCAGGCCACGTGGACTGAGCGACACGCAGTGGTGCGATCACCAGTGCCTTCTTTATCTCACCGAGCCGGAGCAGTACGTTGAGTGCGTAGAGCGTGGCGGAGGTCTTGCCCATACCCATCCCTGCCCAGATCGCACAGCGTGGGTGAGCGACAATGTGATTAGCAATCAGTTTCTGATACGGGCGAAGTGTTAAGCTCCCCATGCGCTGACCTCATCTCTTCTAAAATTCTGTCTATCTCTTCTTTACTGCTTGCCACGTAAGCCTTGAGCCCCGCACGGTTGAGCAGTTCAATCTCGTGTACCTGTTCCCGTCTGGGTTTCTGACCCGCCGCTTTAAGCTCAATGAAAGCGTGGTGACCTTCTCCGAGCACTAGCCGGTCAGGACAACCACGTCTGCTTTCGTAAGCCGTTTTCCTCTGGGCCAGTCCCATCGAGCGGCAACGGGAGATCAGGTACTGTGCAAGCTTTCCCTCAGGCGTCGTCATACAGGCTCGAACCTCTTTTGCAGTTCTTTGTTGAGTGCCTTTTCGAGCAGGATGAACACCGGTGCCGTGATGGCGATGGTGGTATCTCTGTTAGGGTCATACCACTCGGTGCGGTTGAGACTGTCGTTGTATCGCAGATGACCTGTGCGGATCAGCCCGTTGAGAAATGCCACGGCGGGTTTCTTTAGGAGCAGTCTGGACTCAGGTGCATCCGCCTCTTCCGGGTCATAGATAAACCCACGACCATCGACTGCCGACATCATCCCTTCACGACGCTTAACGGCACTGTAAACGCTAAAGAGCTCGGAGCGCTTGCGTTCACGGGAGAGCTGATCAATCAGGTACACAGCCCAGTACACGGTCACCAGCAGTTCGGTGACGTAGGTGTTCTGACCTTTTTTAAATTGGTTGTAAGCTCCGAGCAGACCTGAGTAGGCATGGATGAAGTAAAGCCCGATCTCCGACCACTTGGCTCTGTCGTTTTTGTACTGCTGTTTAGAGAGCTCATAGCCGTACTGCAGAACGAGACCCACGTTGATATAGTTCTGCGCCTCCGCAACCCCCATGCGGATAGCCTCAAGGTTAACGAGGGCGTGCATATCGAGCTTGTCAAACTCCTCATCCTCGATGGGGGCTACGTCGAGAACGAAACTCGGGATCTTCACGTCCTTAGGCTTATAGCGCTTGCATCTTTTCTTCATCATCAATCCTTCTTATATCTGTAGCTTTCAAACCCTGCGGCGGCAAGAGGCAGTCCTGCGGCCCAGTCGGGGAGGGTGGTCATAATGTCCGTGAGCCCCTGCAGTGAGTACTCCGGCGTGTCGGGCACTTCGGTGATCACCTCGTCGTGCACCGTCAGCACAGGGGCATAACCCAGTGGGCTCATACGGAGCAGAGACTCACCGAGCAGATCACATGCCACAGCCTGAGTAACGTTCTCTACGAGTTTTGCACCGTAGGATCGGATCTGACCCCACTGTCTCGTGTACTGATTCAGCCCGTAGTACCCGAACGATCCATCGGGCTCAATGCGTGCGGACGGATAACTCAGATACCGGCCCGAGGGCAGACGGATGAGGAGGTAGGATTTCTCGTAAGGCTCAACCTGCAGGTGCGGACCCACCGTGATGGTCTGTCTTAACCGCATGGCATCCGCCACGGCCTGTCCGAGGTCATACCAGAATCGGGCGATCTGCTCGTTAGCCTTACGCCAAGCACGCTTGACTGCATCGCAGGCGATAAACACTTCACGATCGAGCCCCTTGGTCTGTCCCTTCTGTTGTAAGTACACGTAGCTTGACTCCGCCTCCTGCCAAAAGAGCGGGTTGATTGTCTCCTTTACCGTAACGGCAAGCTCGTTAAGATCGATCCCGTAACCCTTGGCAAACGTCACGAATGCACCGGCACCGCCGCCATAACCGAGAGCAAGCTCAAGCACCTTACCCATCTGTCGCTGTGGTTTGGTGACGTCCTCAGGCTTGATATTGAAGGTGCGTCCGTAGGTCATTTTGTAAAGGTCATGCCCGTGCCCTGCATCAAAATCACGGAAGGCCTGTAGTTTCCATTCTTCACCGGCAAGCCAAGCCAACACACGACCTTCTACATTTGAATAGTCAGCAACAACCAGTTTCTTACCCTGAGGTGCAATGATCAGACCACGGAGCAGGCTGGGGAGAATGTCGGACGGGTTGTCATAGAACATATCGAAACACCCAGACTTCACAGCCTTGATCGCAAGATCAATTTCATCCTGTCCGATCGTGGGGCGGGCAAGATTCTGCGGCTGAAAGAGACGACCGCTCCAGCGACCAGTGCGTGCCGCTCCTCGGAACTGCAGACAGCCACGCAGACGTCCATCAGAGGAGACAGCGCTCAAGACCTGTGCAAACTTCTTCACGCTAGCCTTGGCTGAGGAGAGCCGGACACGGAGCAGTTCACGCACAGGCTCAGGCGTGTCAGGATCTTCGATACGCTTAGAGAGCTCCGCACTCGTCATGCTGTCGAGTTTCCATCCGTACTCCGCCTCAATGTAGGAGATCAGCTGATCACGCAGGGTGGCTGACTCTACGGCACCGTTGGTCATCTTGCTCACCTTGCCCTTGAGCTTTTCCTGAAACTGCTCATTGACGTCAAACGCCGCCTGAGCCAACTCGGTATCCATAAGCATTCCACGCTGATTGATCTCTGCGTCCACCAGTTGCAGTTGACGCTCGCTAACGTTCGTGCCATTGAACTTGGGCAGGAGCTTAAAGATCTCACGCATGGCCTCAATGTCAAGCCGGCAGTAGTCAACGAAGTGTGCCCAGTCCTCGGGGTGCGTCGTGCGATCGTAGAGCTCTCCGTCTTTCTGCTTGGCACAGAAGAGTCGGATCAGTCGCTTGCCGTCCTTGTCTTTTGCCTTGTCCACCGGCAGACGGAACACCGTGGAGAGATCCGCCAATTTTCCGGGCAGGCCCGCCTCGTAGGCCATGACCATTGTGTCGTACACACAGCGGTTGGGAATGTCAATCCCGTTATGGCGCATCACGATGACGTCGAACATAAATCCGTTGTGGATGATGACCCGCACCTTGTTCTTAGGGATCAGGTCAAGTGCCGCTTTCAGATCCTTGGGCATCTTCGGGTCCGCCGTCAGATCCCACACCTTGGCGGGCTCATCGTTGATGGCATATCCCAAGAGCAGGATTTTCGACTTCTCCGCATAGGCGTGAGAGCCGGCAGTGATGGGTGTATCCGAGTACGTTTCCAAGTCTAGGAAAAGGTTTGTCTTTTTCCGCATTGCTCATTCCTTTAGGGGTGTTAACTCGTGGGCCATACTTTTTACGGTATGACCCACTGATTAGCATCCGTTTAGATCAGATCGTCATCATCGAATCCGTCGTCTGCGAGGTCATCGAAGTCATCGTCACGGGCAGTGGCGGAAACACCGGCGAATGCATCGGTAGCCTCCACGAATTGCACGCCAAGCAACGTGCCGCTCCAGCCATAGGGAATGTTGATACCCGACTTGTTCACACCACCACGGGCGTAAAGATCGAAGATCACATTAGCCGTCACGCCGGAGTAGATACGACCATCTTCGGGCTTGAGCGTACGGGTCTTGTCACGGTCAACAACACGGGGCGTGGTGCGATCGGGGTTGGCCTTGACGTTGATGAAGAAGTAGTCATCATCCTCACGCAGAAAGCAGGTAGTGTTGCCACCGTTCTTAGCCTGCTTGATGCGCTTTTCCGCATCCGGACCCCATGCCCAGCGGGCGGCGTTGTCCATGGCCTTGCGAATGTGCTCGACCTGAGCCATGTCCTCGGGCTTGTTCTTGTAAAAACGCACCTGCGTGGAATATTCCATGGCGCCGGACTGAGCGTTGCGGGCGGGCTCGAACACGTGCGGGTATGCAATGCGAACCTTGGAGCACTTGATATGCAGTTCTTTGCGCTGTTCAGCAGTTAAATAAGCCATCTTTGTTTTCCTTTATTTCAAGATGTGGTTAATCAAAGTCGTTGTCTAAGTTAGGATTCAGCGGGTCACGAGGGTCACTCGATTCAACCAGCTGGGGTTTCGGGTCCGATCTCACGATCAGATCACTGAGCGCACGCCAATAGCGGGGCCCGATTTTCTTGGTCTCGTGGAGCTTTTCAGCCGTGGCGACCGAGATCAGTTTCTTGTCAAAGACGTCGTTCACAGAGAGTGCCTTGCGAAGGATCTTCTCCGCCTTCTCAGCGTCTGACCAGTTGCGACGCCCTGCCGCCTTGCCCATCACGATCTTGTATCCCATGAACTCACCCCTCTGGGCCACCGTGTCGAACGCCTTACTCTCCACCTCGTCGAGCCACTTGCGGATGACAGGGACGTAGGCATAGACGTACATAAGACGCTCAGGCGTATCGGGCAGAGGCAGTGACTCGGGCACGTTCGGGACGGTCATCACCTCGTTAGCGGCGATACTCTGCAGAGCAGTGTTCACCGTTGCCAAGTGAGAAGGGCAGATCCGGCGCCCGTGGCAGAACTGACAGTGCGGCCCCACCTCCGAGTAGTCACCCATGAGGGTAACAGGGAGCTGATCACCAGTGGCGTTCATTGCCGGCGGCGTCGGATCGTACGGTGTACCAACTCGGATCTCGTTAGGGTGCTCGACCAGATAGAGCGCACGCTGTGAGGCAGTGTGAATGATCGTCATCGCCTCTTTGATCAGCTCCTCGGTCAGCACCTGATGGGAGAAGTTCTCCATAGCGGGCTGAATCACGTGGATATGAACACTGCTCGGTGTTGAGATAGAATGTGTCAGGTCAGGCAACAGGCGCATAGCCCCGATGGCATAGGTGATTAATTGCAAGTTGTTCACACCATCGACCTTGACGCCTGCGCCTGACTTAAAGTCAAACACATGCAGGTCACCCGCCGCAGTCACGGCCACACAGTCAGCACGACCGCTTGCCCCGTGCTCACCCGTGAACCAGTCCACAGGGATCACAACCTCGGTCTCACAGCAGAGCGGATTCTCTCCGATCGTCGAGGTCACGTACACGGCGTAGTCAATACACTGCTCAAGAGCCACGATACGGTCAATCTCTTTGAGATCAGGACACTCGTTGATCAGCGTGAGCTCAGCCTTACTGAGAGCCAAGTCCACTTCCGGGTCATCGACGTCCGTCAGGTCAGCATGGAGTCCCGTCTTGAGCAGATCCTCAGCCACCCGATGCATGACGCTCCCCTGACCGGCCTCACGTGAGACAGTCGAATCACCGTTGTAATACGAGAGTGCGACCGAGGCGGGGCAGCGGACTATGCGCCCCATCGCCGAGGGAGCACACAACGCATGTCCATTAACCATTCATCTTCTCCCCGTGGTATTCGTCCAGTGCGGCGCAGAGTGCTTTATGCGCATCGTTCTGACGCTCCTTGGCCAAGCCCTTAAAGCTAGCAAGCCCGATTCGTGCAAGCGCAGACTTGAGCACCGCAGAGCGATCGCCCTTAGGCAGGTGGTCAACCATCTTGAGCACGAGGTCACGGAACTCGATCTCATGCATCTGATTGAAGTCCTGTTCGTGCTGCTTTTCCTCCACGGCGGGGGCGGCAACCTCAGCCAAGGGGGCAGGGGTTTCGTCGGTGCCGGTGTCGGGCAGGTCAGCATGTGCGATCTGTGCGGGGACTTCCTCAACCACCGGCGCCGTTGTCTCGTCCTCACGCATGCGGCTGTAGAGCGCTCGGAGTTCCTTGTTGAGCTTGGTCAGCTCCTGCTGAGCCTGCGTGATGAAAGCAAGCTGTGCCTCGATCGTAACCGTCGACTTTTTAAGAGCACCGACGAGACTCTGTTCATTAGTAGTCATTGTTTGTCTCCACTAATTTTCTGTTTCCATAATCACAACAGCGGGTGTTTACCCATATGCGGCAAGCTCCGCTGTTAACCTTCTTTCGCCCCGTTAAACGGAGCTCATATTTAAAGTGGGCGTTCGATTCGTAGAACTGCCCCCGCAGTGTTGCCTTAGGACAGATCTTTAACGCTCTAGTCAGCCCCGGCTCGATCCGTTCTCGGAAAACCTCCTTAAACACAGGATCTGCGGGGTAAAGCTCCACCCACTCAGTTCCGTCACTCCCCTTCATTACCAGCTAAAAGTCACGAGCCCACGCTCACGCCTCCCCCAGCCTCTTCGCCTTGGTCAGCCTCTTCTTCGTCATGCAACCTCTCGAGCACCCTAGTCATGACGACTTCGGTCCGGTCAGCAAAGTCAGAATTGAAGTTGAGCATGAGCAGATCCATGTTTTCCTGACTGAGCTTGAATTTGTACCGATCCTCCAGTGCGATCACTGCCCGCTTATTCACCTTGAGACAGTGCCGGAGCATTTCAGCGCAGAGCAGGTCAGAGCGTTCGGTCAGCTTGTCCGTGTTCATATATTCTTCGTACCGGTCCAAGCGCTCTTTAATCTCTTCCGGGTCCAGCCACTCCGACACCATCTGATCGACTTTGTCGCAAGCGTCTTTAAACAGACGCTGTTCCGCCTCGGTCAACATCTTCGTACTCATTCGTTTCCTCCTTCCATGTCCTCTGTTGTGTATTCCTTTACCCTCTCTAAGATGAGGGCTAAAATCTTTTCGTTCGTTTCACTGCTGAGCTTTACTAGCTCGGGCTCTTTCATCTGACAGCGGTTAATAAAGAAGAGAACAGCCGCCAAAAGCTTTTGTTGCCTGAGGCGAAAATTCTTCTCTTTCTCGTTCAGGTCAGCCATGGACGTATGGAGATACCCCCAGAACGCTCGGACAACCGGGGCACTGCGCATATAAATGGGCAGGTCAGCCTGTCGGGTGTCAAGGCAGCCGAGTATCTCCAGCGCCTCACCCACCTGATCATTCAACACGGTTTCTATTTCTTCCTTGAAATAGGTTTCTTTTTCCATCTCGTTTAAAACCTCCTAGGTCAGCAATGGCGAATTGATCAAAGTTCGCTTGAGGGGTAAACCACAACGCAACAGCATCCGGGGCGATCCCTCAAGCGTCATCAGCTTTGTTTACTGCCCGTTCTCTTCGCACTCTTTCCGATACCAGTAGAGACTGTGAAGACCGTAAAGGGCATTACCGGCCATCAGTGCTATAGGCATCTTGACGGCGTCAAATTCAATGCCTGAGGCGTCCAAGCCGTTGACTAGGACGGCTATACAGGCAAGGCAGTTAAGCACCGTAAAAACGAAAAAATCAGCCTTGTAAGTCATTTTTTCTTTTCCTCTTTAATGTGTTTTGACTGCGGCCCGGAAAAAGTGGGATTCACCTTTTAGGCAGATCCCACTTTGTTTGTTTTCCAGGGCCGCACATTCTGGGTTGACTTTCTGCGCTCTTATCTGCTTACCAGAGTGCCCCCAGTGCGATACATCGCAGTAACCAAAAGGGCGGCGGCGCTCTGCATACCCAGAAAGATGGGATAAAAGAAATCACTGCAGGATTCCACGCCGCTTAATATGCGAGCCTCAGCGGCCTGACCTGTAGCGGTGATATATGGAATGCGGTTTAGGTCATAGCCCGAAAGACCCTCAAGGGTGTTAACGGTAGCGCCGTTAATATCAAAATGTTCATGACTGATTTCCGGGCTGTTTAAATCAGCCTCAGCGAAATATTCAATCTCAAGAGACTTGACCGCCTGCCCGTTATCGTTTTGGATAACATCGACATTTGCGATAATCTTTACAAGGTATTCAGGATTTTCAAGACGGCTAACGTCAGCAAAAGCCGCAATGTAAAACTCAAAACCCGCAAAACGCCCGTCAAAAATAATTTGCGTGTCATCCTCATTGGAATCAATTTCACAGGCGACAATTTTTGTATTTTCAACCGTCATGGCATTTTCTGCCTTGAGGTGATAGCAATCTGCAAAATTTCTAATAATCATGGTTTAATTTCCTCTTTAATGTGTTTTAGGTTTTGCGCCCGTCTTATGGTTTATAGGGCGGGCGCTCTCTGGGGTGTTCACTCTTCAATACAAGACTGTGGAATAACTCCGCCATGCTCTTTTAAAAATCTATAGAGCTCCTGCACATTCCGGCACATAAGAGATTGAACATCCTGCAAAATTCCATCCTTACGGGCCTGAGCGAAATAATTAGCCTGCCGGGTCTTTCCGTTAGGGCAATAGCTAGAGTCATAACAATCGATGGCCATTCTCTTTTTACCGTCGAATTTCCAGCCCACATCACGCCCATACTTTTCACGGGTGCTAATGGCATCACCGAAATAAACCGCCGTAACCTCCCAGCCGCTATTAATATCTCCTACGGCCTCGACTGACGCCTTTAAAGAGGCTAATTCAGTTGCAAAATCCGGGGCGGTGATGTGAATTTCCTGATTGAATTCGCATTCAAATTCACCAGTGGTCGCAATTTCGACCCAGCCCCGAAATTCTCCGAAGGCAATTTGATAGATTCTGCTGTTTTCGTCACAGCCTGCAGGCACCGGGTAGAAAATACACGTATCATCAGGCAAAAGGCCATACGGGTAAACAAACTCATAAGCACGCATAATTAAAAGCTCCTAAAAATGTGTTTTGTGGTCTTGCGGGGTATGGTTAACCCCGCTCATGGTTAGCACTCTTCAAAAATCCATGCCCTCACCTCAAGAGCACGGCGCAAAAGTTCACGCTTTAGCCTCTCACCTTTAACAGCTTTAGCTAACAGGCCGGCGGCATACCGCAAATAATGACGCTCAAAAGCATCTGCGGGGGCATCACCGTTTACATAGGCATTAACCTCGAAAAGATTCATGGTTTCCTCTTCAAACACGTATTCAAAACAGGCGCGTTCCCCACCAGTGCGCACCGTTACATAGACCCTGATATAACATTCGTCCGGCTCAGCGTAGAAAGAGATATGTGCATCAGAGTACAGGCGGCGGAAAAACGGCAGACCCTTCTTGAAATAGGGGTTATTGAGTCTTGACATTTTTAATTTCCTCTTTAGTTTGCGTTTTCAGTCAATTCAATAAAACAGGCGTAAAGCTCCGGCCATTCCACAACGCCATCAGCTAGCCAAAGTTCAATACATGGGTCATCGAAATAATCTCTTTCCAGACCCAGTCGCATGTACTCCTTAAGCTCTGCATATAAAACGCCGAAACGGGGCCATGTAACGATTTCAATACGGTTAATCTCATCAAACGAGATAAGCCACCGCCCAGCAGATAGGCTATCCAATGCGCCGCCGTTGCCCTTTTTTGCGGCGTATTCGACGGCACTTTGTACAATCTCAGCAATTAAGCCGGTGGGAATTTCGCCGCCGTAGCTCTCAGAAAGTGCACTAAAAAGGTCATCCCATGTTTTATAAAACTTTTCGCCGCAAGATCCGACACCATCGCCCCAGCCGTGACGGGTGCAATTCAATGCGAGTTTTTCAACCGCTCGAAAATCACGGATTCCCCCGGTAGGCGTGAGCAAGTGAGAATCAAGGATTTCAAAAAACTTATCAATGTCCACAAGCCACGAATCACCGCCGGCAGTGCGTTTAATCAGTTTATTAGCCATATATAAGACTCCTATTTGTGTTGATTGATCTGTGAGAAGAGCTTTAGCGGTGCTTTTGTTAGCTGCCTTTTAGTGTTTCGCTCTTTCCTTGAGTTGAATATTAGCCCATCTCTCTGCGAAAGTCAAAGATTTCGTCTGTTGCGGGGCAAAATACAATACCCCCCTGGGAACTTAATTCCTGACCACCCCCA
>OGMW01001900.1_pt1 | contig 15999 bp, 8 predicted proteins | sample 1573281 | NCBI WGS metagenome assembly OGMW01 (sample SAMEA2581907, study PRJEB24529) | metagenome | biome: Human gut stool | place: China | collected 2011
GTAATCAAGATATTATAGTTGTATTTAGTTCTGCAAAGACTTTGCAGATTTCGTATATTGGAATGCAGACGCAGGAAGTAGCTATCAAACCTAAATTGAAAGTAATACTAAAAGCCGATGCACAACAGCTTGAAGAGGTTATGGTAGTTGCTTATGGTACAGCTAAAAAGCAATCCTTTACCGGTTCTGCCGATATGGTAAAATCTGATCAAATAGAAAAACGTACTGTTGCCAATTTAAGCAAAGCACTAGAAGGTACAGCTCCCGGTATCCAAATGACTTCCGGAGGCGGACAGCCCGGTGAGGCGTCAAAAGTTGTCATTCGCGGATTCGGTTCGATAAATGCAAGTAATAATCCGTTGTACGTTCTTGATGGTATTCCTTTTGATGGCGATTTAAGTTCCATCAACCCTGCAGACATAGAATCGATGTCTGTACTAAAAGATGCCTCATCCGCAGCTCTTTATGGTGCACGTGGTGCAAATGGAGTTATCATGATTACTACCAAAAAAGGAAAAGAAGGCAAGCCGTCTGTTAATTTAAAAGCATCATGGGGAGTTACTTCCAGAGCATTCCCGCGTTACAACACTGTCAATGCTAAAGAATTTATGGAAGCTACTTTCGAAGGATATAAGAACTACCTTCTAGATGATGGAGTAACCGATAGTGATGCCAGAGAAATAGCAGCAGGAGACTTGATTCCCACATTAGGAGGATATAATCCATTTAATGTATCAAATGACCAGCTGATCGACCCGGCAACAGGAAGACTTAATTCCAATGCTCAATTGCTTTATCAAGATGATTGGATGGATGAAGCAACCAAAGATAGCCCTTTGAGACAAGAGTATCAATTTTCAGTATCAGGCGGTAATAGCAATACAAATTATAACTTTTCTTTGGGCTATTTGAATGAAGACGGATTAGCTGTAAATACAGGATTCGAACGTTTCTCCGGTAGAATGAATATTGATTCACAAATAAAGAAATGGTTGAAATCCGGCCTCTCCGCTTCTTTCTCAACAACAACACAAGATTACACTTTTGAAGATGGCGGATCTGCTTTTTATAATATCTGGTATTCTTCAGAAATGATTGCTCCCATTTATCCTGTATATAAGAAAAATGCAGATGGTAGCAACCTGCTTGTTGATGGAGAAAAAGAATATGATTATGGTGTAAATCGTCCTTCATTCAGTAACATGAACTGGATTGCCGCCCTTTATCAAGATAAACGCGAGCGTAAATCTGATAACTTAAGTTCAAGAGCTTATGTTACATTATCAGGCAAGGATTACGATGAACTGGGTTTCTTTAAAGATTTCACCTTGACTAGTAATATAGGTATTGATTACCGTAACCGAAATACATTAAATTATTATAACCCGGATGAGGGAGATGCTGCCGGTGTGGGTGGTGACTCCTACAGATCCGCGACGAGAATGCTTAGTTATACGTTTAATCAACTATTAAATTATAACAAAACTTTCGACAAGCACTCGCTTGACGTTTTGGTAGGACATGAATTTTATTCTTATGAGAACCTATTTTTGAGTGCTGAACGACAAGGTTTCCCATTCAATGGTTTACAGGAGCTGGCCAATGGTGCTCAAATCATAGGTGGCACCTCATATAAAGATATATATAAAATAGAGTCAGTATTCGGACGTATCAATTATTCATTCTCCGACCGTTACTATTTATCTGGAAGTTACCGTACAGATGGTTCTTCACGTTTTCATAAAGATAACAGATGGGGATCATTCTGGTCATTAGGCGGTGCTTGGCGCATTTCAGAAGAAGCATTTATGTCCGGAGCTAAATCATGGTTGAATAGTTTAACGTTGAAGGCAAGCTATGGTGTACAAGGAAATGATGCAATTGTAGACAAAGACGGATATGAAACCTATTATGGCTGGCAAAGTTTGTATGATATGGACTACGCAAATGCCAGTATGTCCGGTGCATTGCTCTACTCTCTTGAAAATAAATCATTAAAATGGGAAAAAAATAAAAACTTGAATATTGGTATAGAAGGTACATTATTAGACTCCCGTTTACGCGTTTCTTTGGAATATTATATAAAGAAGACATCAGATTTACTTTTAATGAAACCGAAGGCCACGTCTACAGGAGTAAACGGGTATTATGATAATGTAGGAGCGATGGAAAACAAAGGTATTGACCTTAGTATCTCCGGAGATATATTTAACAAAAAAGACTTTTCATGGACAATGGGTATTATGCTCAGTTCATTTAAGAATAAAATAACCGAATTAACATCAGGTACAGAACAAATTGTGCTAGGTGCAACTATTTTGAAAGTAGGTGAACCAATTCGTTCTTTCTATATGGCTAAATCAGCCGGAGTTGATCCCGAAATCGGTAGTATGCTATATTGGATAAAAGATGATCAGGGAAATTGGGTAAAAGACAGTAATTATAATAAAGCGAATTCAACAGATCGTCAATTATGCGGAAGCCGTATTCCTGATTTTTATGGTAGTTGGAACAATAGTTTCACATACAAGAATTTCGATCTTTCATTCTTGTTTACGTTCTCCGTTGGTGGAAAAGTCTATGATAGCAAATATGCTAACCTAATGAGTACTCGTAATGTCGGACAAAATTTCCATAAAGATATGCTCAATGCTTGGAAAGCACCAGGGGATATCACAGACGTACCTCGAATGGTATTACTAGCTAATGATCAGATAAGCGATCGTTTCCTTATAGATGCATCTTATTTATCACTCAAAAACATAACATTAGGCTATAGCTTACCGAAGAAATGGTTGCAAAAAGCAGGTATAAGCAATATCCGTATTTTCGCAACAGGAGACAATTTATTCTTGGTATCCGCATTGAAGGGAATGGATCCACAGTATAACTTCACTGGTTCACAAGACTATACTTACACTCCAGTACGTAACATTACTTTTGGATTCGATTTGAAATTTTAATCACGAATAAAAATTAGCTGAAAATGAAAAAATATATATATAAATTTTTGTGCGTAGGAATATTAGCAATGGGATTTGCTTCATGCGACCTCGACACAGAGCCCACAGATAAACTACCCCAAGAACAACTACTAAGTGACATTGGAGGTGTGGAAGCTATTTTAAATGGTGTATACCGTAGTTTCTACAAAACAGACTGGTCGGAAGGATATCCAACCGAGAATTTCGGACCTTCTTCTGTTGCTCTTGCGGGAGATCTAATGGTAGGTGATGACATGCAACTCCGTGAATTCGGTAATTATTGGTTTGCTTACGATTTCTTAAAATGGACACGTACGGAAATCAATAACAAATCAGACCGTCCTTATGTATGGTGGAATATGTTCTATCAATTTGTAAATAATGCAAATGTAATGATAGCCAGCCTTGACCAGATAGAGACTTCAGAAGTCAAAAAACAGAAGAATCTAAAAGCACAGGCATTATCTTTACGAGCTTATGCATATTTTAATTTAATTTCTTTATATCAGTTAACTTATAAAGGACATGAATCATCACCGGGAGTTCCTATCTATACAGAGCCAACAAGTATCGAGACTAAAGGCAATGGTCGTGGTACCGTAGAGCAAGTGTATAAAAGAATAAACGACGATTTGAAAGACGCAATTCAGTTATTTGAAGAAGCGGGATTAACTCAAAGTCACAAATCACATATTGATAAATATGTAGCTTACGGAATAAAAGCTCGTGTAGCTCTTATTCAAGAAGATTGGGCTGCCGCTTCATCAGCTGCACAAGAAGCAATGAAGAAGGACGGTTTGGGACTTATGGGAAATGATGATTTATTAAATGGCTTTAACAGCATTACCAATAAGGAATGGATGTGGGGTTCAGAAATTTTTGAATCTCAAGCTACCGGTTGGTATTCATTCTTCAATCACATGGATGCAGCCTCAGGAGGCCACGCAGCGACATGCCGCAAAATAACTTCATCAATATTGTATGATGCTATAGATGACAACGACACCCGTAAAAAGTGGTTTACTGCACCTACTGGAATGACACCCGACGAAGAAGATGAAGACACAAATCTGACTCCAGAAGAAGTTAGCTATAACCAACTAAAATTCAGAGTAAAATCTATAGGGACATGGAATAGCGACTATATCTACATGAGAATGGCAGAAATGTATTTGATTGCAGCTGAAGCAGAATGTAGACAGGGAACCGGGCATTTTTCTAAAGCTAAATCTCTGCTCAAAGAAGTAATTAGCTATAAATATGAAGATCCTTCCGAATATGAAAACAAAGTAGATGGCCTGCAAGAAAGCAATGACATCACATTGACAGAAGAAAATATAACATCAACAACTTTACTTGATGAAATTTTACTTCAACGTCGTATCGAATTATGGGGAGAAGGAGCACGTCTATTAGACTACAGACGTTATATTGATCCGGAAGACTGGGAAATGACGATGATGATTCCAATGACAGAGTTCGACGGTAATGAAAGCTTAAATATTGCCACTGATCAGAATCCATAAACAATTCACTTCTTTTTAATGAAATAAAAAAGAGTAGACGCGATACATCCTACTATAAAATATAAAGAAGATTCAGATTTATATAAAAATGAGATTAAATTCTAAGGCTTGCCTTTAAAGAATTTAATCTCATTTCATTTCTATCAAAATATCCACAAAGACTTCTGTCCTTCTAATAAAAGCACTCATCCTTATTCTCCCTTATTTCATGCAATTTCATAGAGTATACGTTTTTATTCATCCCACCGACCCATATATTTTCTTTATAAAAGTAATTTAGAATAAAAAATGTTCCTTATATTTGTCATCTATTTACAAATCTATTTATATACTTTAATAATATAAAAGAGTATTTATTTCCGTCTATAAACAGTACGGTCATTGAATTGTAACTCTTTAAACTTCCTCTGAAAAGGACTGAAAGTACGAAAATATATGGATTTTTTTTTAGAGAAAATAGACACACATACTTTATCACTTTTACAAAAAGGTGATGAAAAAGCCTTCGATGCTATTTTCTGGAAATACAATTCACGTGTATTCCATTTTATTCATTCACTTCTATACGATAAAACATTAGCGGAAGATTTAACTCAAAATGTATTTCTAAAAATTTGGGAAAGACATCAGGATATCAAACCGGAAGAAGGTTTCGAAGCGTATCTTTTCACAATAGCGCGCAACATGGTATATAAAGAAACAGAGAAACGCCTACTTTCGGAACGCTTCCTGGATTCAATCAAACAAACTGACGCCGACAAGCATTTTGAAATAGATGTTAATACCGAGTCCCTTAAAGAATATATAGACGAACTGGTCGAACTATTACCTTCCTCCCGGAAGAAAATCTACCTCATGAGTAGGAAACAACATCTGGCAAATAAAGAAATAGCAGCCCAACTATCTTTGTCTGAAAAGACAGTTGAAACACAATTATATCGTGCTCTTCATTTCTTACGTTCTAAATTAGCCAATGAAATGATAGCTTTGGCTTTATTCTTCCTTTCTTCTAGTTTTAAATAGTGTTAAATAGAAGATAAAATCTTTGTACCCCTGTAAGGGATCTTGGTTCCATGGAGATATACATAATAAAAGCCCATGGATAAGAAAACTAACATATCACTATTAGAATGTTTTATGCGGGGAGAAACATCTCCGGATGAAGAACAAATACTATTTGATTGGCTTCACAGTCCGGAAGCTAAAGAGCAACTCTCCATTTATTACCAGAAAACTTGGCAGAACTCCGATAACGAACTTGTTGCTGAAGTACAGGGACGAATGTTCGAACGGGTAAAAAGTCAAATGCGTAATGCTACACTAGAACTGAATAGACGAAAGCAGAAACGAATAATGCAAGTCAAGCGTTTATTCCAATATGCAGCAATCATTCTTTTGATTATAGGAGCAGGAATAGGAGGACATTTATATACAGTTTCTCTCACAGTACCCTCTACAACAGGCAAAAACTACCTTGTTCAAACAGGAAAAGGACAACGGGCAAATATTACTTTGCCGGATGGTACAGTCGTCTGGCTGAATTCATATACTCAACTTCATTATAATGCAAATTATGGAACAACTCAACGAATTGTATCATTGACAGGCGAAGCATATTTCGAGGTAGCTAAAGATAAAGAAAAACCGTTTATTGTAGAAACAGAAGGAATGAACGTAGAAGCCTTGGGAACTACTTTCAATGTAAAAGCTTATCAAGAAGACTCACGAATCGTTGCGACACTTTTTTCCGGTTCAGTCCGTGTTTCTTCCGATAAAGATAACATTCTTCTTTCCCCTGACGAAAACGCTACATTTGAACGGAGTTCAGGCAAGCTGGTAATGCATAAACCGGATAATTCATCGTATGCAAAAATGTGGCGAAATAATGATCTTGTTTTTAATGGAGAAACACTAGAAGAAATTGCCGTACTACTTAACAGGATGTATAATGTCCAAATAGTATTTAAATCCGAATATATCAAAAAGCACCGCTTCTCCGGAGTAATCTGCAACAACAGTCTTGATAATGTGATCGAACTGATTAGCCTTACTTCTCCCATCACTTATGAGACTCGCGGAGATACAATAATACTAGACAATAGGTAACCCAATATATGTCTAATTATTAACCTTTAAAATACAATGCGTATGAAATAGAAAAAGTAGAACACAAAAAAAGATAGCCTGACGGGTCAGGACTATCTCCTTAAAGCTTAAATCGGACTTTGAAAACTCACTCTGATACTGACAACTGGCGGAAGGCAGTGTCAGAGGGTATACATACCCGATTTTCAGCTTGTAAAGTTACATCTTTTTTATTGTTTAATGATTAATTTCCTATAAAATGAGTAACATCAAGCATCTCTTTTCTCGAATATTATATATTATTATATTTTTATCAAGTAGTCTAAGTGTGATGGGACAGATCACCCTCACCATGAAAGACAAACCTCTGAAGAAAGTGATAAAACAGATAGAAAAAGTAAGTGAATATCGTTTCTTTTACAATGAAGACCTGGCTAATCTTAATAAGTCAGTCTCTCTCAAAGCACAGAATAGCAGCATAGAGAAGGTTCTAAAGGACCTTTCTTCACAGGCTTCATTCAGTTATCTGATTAAGCCTAATTATCAAATTGTATTATCTGACAATCTGCCTTCACAACAGACTAGATTACAAAACATAACAGGACATGTGGTAGATACTACAGACAATCCTATAATCGGTGCGAATGTTTTAGTCAAAGGAACCACCAACGGAGTAATAACTGATATCGACGGTAATTTCTCTTTAGAAAAAGTTCCGGTACAATCACAACTGCAAATATCCTACATCGGTTATGAAACCAAAGAACTAGCTGTAGTCTCCGGAAAAACAAATGTTAAAATTGTAATGGCGGAAAATACTAAATTATTAAATGAAGTCGTGGTTACAGGCTTCGGACTTGCTCAAAAGAAAGCTACCCTGACAGGAGCTATTGCTTCTGTAGGAGCAGATGACATAAGCAGATCTTCAGCAGTAAACACTTCCGGAGCATTAGTTGGAAAAGTAGCCGGATTGAATTACAGATCGGCAGACAGTCGACCGGGCAATGCCACAACCTTGCAAATCCGTAACATGGGAACCCCCTTGTTTGTGATTGATGGTGTGCAATCCGATGAAGGCCAATTCAACAACATTGATTTTAATGACATCGAATCCATTTCTATTTTGAAAGATGCTTCTGCTTCCATTTATGGGGTACGGGCTGCAAACGGAGTCATTGTTGTAACTACCAAGAAAGGAAAGAAAAACACCAAGAGCACTGTGACGTTAAATACTTATTATGGATGGCAACATGTATCACGCTTACCGGAACCGGCAGATGCCGTAACGTATGTAGAAAATTACATTCAGTCTGAAACTATCCAGGGAAAAACATCTCGTTTATATAGTAAAGAAGATCTGGAGAAATGGCGTCAAGGTACAGAAAAAGGCTATGTGCCATTTAACTGGTATGATTATATCTGGGTGACTTCTCCACAATATTATGTCAATGCCAATGTTTCCGGAGGTTCGGACAAGATCAACTATTATTTCAGTCTCGGACACATGAATCAGGAATCCGCCATTCGTAATTATGGTGGTATGAAACGATACAACGTACAGATGAATGTCGAAGCACAAATCACTGATAAATTTAAAATTGGCATGAATATGAACGGACGTATCAAACAGTTGAGGAATCCGGGCGTACCGGGAACTGATGACTACTCAAACCCGACAGCAGCCACCTATCGCAATCTGCCCACTGTCCGCCCGTTTGCCAATGACAATCCTAATTACCCGGCATCAGTCGGTTCAGACAATGGCTTAAACTTCGGATTATTGAATTTTGAGAAAAGCGGAACCTTTGAAGACACTTGGCGAATGGTCCAATTAAACCTGAACGCAGAGTATGAAATAATCAAAGGTCTCAAAGCCAAAGCTTTGTTCGGATATTATTTTGCAAACGAATTACTCAACAACCAAGAGTATACCTATCGTGTCTATAGATATGACGAAGCAATGGACGAATATGTAGATGTAGGAGGACGTGCCAGTGCTTGGAGAGAAAGAACGAATGCTCATGTGGAAGAATTGACTTCAAATATTCAACTGGCTTATGAAAAAGCATTCGGAGCACATTCCATCAACGCAATCGTCGGTTTCGAAGCGATAAAAAGAGATGCTCCTAAATCTTGGTTACATGCGATTCCGGCTTCCAACTCATTACATCTGATTTATTATGATACAATTGACAAATTCGAAGATACCGGCAATAATACGCAAGCACGTTTAGGCTGGCTGGGACGTTTCAATTATAACTATGCCAACAAATATCTGGTAGACTTCTCCGCACGCTATGACGGTTCATGGAAATTCCCACCAAACCACCGTTGGGGCTTCTTCCCTTCCGCTTCATTAGGCTGGAGAATATCAGAAGAAAATTTCTGGAAAGAATCAAAAATAGCTTCCATTTTCAGCAATTTAAAGATCCGGGGATCTTATGGACTGGTAGGAGATGATAATGTTGACGGCTACAATGCTTTTGACTATATGACAGGTTACGACTACAAACAAGGGGGAGGGGTAATTGACGGTTCCTATATCATTGGTACTACCCCACGAAACCTGCCTGTTACCACACTCTCATGGGCAAAGGCTAAAATTCTTGACATTGGTCTCGATGTTGCTTTCCTGAATAACCGTTTATCAGGAAGTGTCGATTTCTTCAGACGTATCAAAACAGGTATTCCGGCCTCCCGTGATGACGTATTACTACCGGAAGAAGTAGGTTTTGAGCGTCCCAAAGAAAATCTCAACTCCAATGTTCATACCGGGTATGATTTGTTTGCACGCTGGAGTGACAAGGTTAATGACTTCCATTATTCTATCAGTGCTAACTTCACCTATTCCCGTTTCTACAACTGGGAACAGTATAATCCTAAGTTCAGTAACTCATGGGATGAATATCGTAACTCTACATGGCACCGTTTCGGGAATATCAATTGGGCATACGAATCAGATGGTCAGTTCCAGAGTTGGGACGAAATTGCATCATGGCCGATTGATAATGACCAAAAAGGTAATACGACATTGCGTCCGGGTGATATCAAATACGTCGATCAAAATGGTGATGGTATAATTAATGATATGGACAAGCGTCCTATCGGATATAAAGAAGACTCCACTCCTGTTCTGAACTTTGGTTTTAACCTTGCATTTGCGTGGAAGGGTTTCGATTTAGCATTGGATTTCTCCGGTGCAGGAATGTCTACCTGGAATCCGACACTCATTCAGAAAATACCATTTAACAATAATGGAAACAACCCAGCTTACTATATGGAAGATACATGGAGACTATCTGACATTTTTGATGCAAACAGTGAATTGATTCCCGGAAAATACCCGACCTTATTAATCGGGAACAATGCCAATAACCATAGTAATTATTGGGAAAGTTCTTTCTGGAAGTACAATGTGCGTTATTTAAAACTGCGTAATCTGGAATTTGGTTACACCTTCCCCAAAGAGTGGCTGCAAAAATGCAGAATTAACACTCTAAGGTTATATCTTGCCGGACAGAACCTGTTCACACTCACCAATGTACCTATCGATCCGGAAGTTTCAGCCGGTAACGGAACAGCTTATCCGAGTATGCGAATTATTAATCTGGGTTTAACACTTAAATTCTAAAAGCAATGAAATATATAAAAGGATACCTGTTATTGGGTTTAACTTTGATATTAGGATCTTGTTCTGATTTTTTAGATCGTGATCCCGATCAGATATTGACAAATGACCAGATCTTCAGCGATGCTAAAATGATAAACTCCGTATTGGCCAGTTTTTATGGAGATACAGAGAATTGGGGACAAAGTTTTGCCACTCCCGCCAGCTTTACTAAAGTGGACGACGGTTGCGTGACTAATGGTGGCCGTGATAACATGCAGGAATACAGTGACAATCAATGGCGAGTTTATCCATATAAATATATTCGTAATTTAAATCAGTTCCTAGCGGGATTAAGAGCTACAACCGTACTTGAATCTACAGAGAAATTGCGATATGAAGGCGAAATTCGCTTCTTACGCGCTTGGGCATATTTTAGTATGTGCAGGGGTTTAGGCGGTGTACCTATTGTGAATGATAACGTATACGAATATGAGGCAGGGATGGATGTTTCAGGTTTGGCTGTTCCCCGTTCTAAAGAATCGGAAGTCTACGATTATATCATCAATGAATGTGCGACTATCGCAGATTACCTGCCTACAAAGCCCACCACCAATGCCGCCCGTGCCACACGTTGGGCTGCTCTGATGTTAAAGGCACGTGCTGCCGTTTATGCAGGTTCGCTAGCCAATTACAATAACAAAATGGCTTCACCAATACGAACAGCAGGAAACGAAGTCGGTATTCCGTCAGAGATGGCTGCTCAATATTACGAAATGGCATTGAAAGCTGCCAAAGAAGTGATAAACCAAGCTTCTGCATATTACAATCTAGACATAACAGTTCCCAACGATCTGGGACAAAATTTCTATAATGCAGTCTGTGTCAAAGAGAATAACCATGAAGTAATCTGGGCCAAAGATTATGCATATCCGGGAGCTACCCATGGATTCACACAAAAGAATATTCCCGCTTCTTTAGCAGAAGACCAGGAACGTTGTTATTCCGGCGCAGTATTAAATCTAGTGGAAGCATTTGAATACAAAGACAACCGCGACGGCACAATCAAAGTTAAAGATGAATCCGGAAATTACATCATGTACAGTCGGCCGGAAGATGCCTTTGCCAATAAAGATGCCCGGTTGTGGGGAACCGTTCTTTATCCGGGAGCCAAATTCAGAGGTAGTGAAGTAGTATTGCAAGCCGGGCAGAAAGTGCCCGACGGAAACGGAAATTGGAAAGAAATCATAGGTAAAGCCGATTCTTACGATGACAATAACCGCCTGATAACTTCTATCAACGGACCAATGGAATCAAATGAAATCCGTATAAACAAAACAGGTTTCTTCTTCCGCAAATTCCTAGACGAAACCATCGGTGCTTCTACCAATTCGAAGATGAGTACCATGTGGTATCCTCGTTTCCGTATTTCAGAAGCATATATGATAGCTTGTGAGGCTGCTTATGAGCTCAATAAAACCGGAGAAGATGATCCGTTGAACTACATCAATCCTGTTCGTACACGCGCCGGCATCAGCGAACTGGGATCAATCACATTTGAAGATATTGTCCGCGAATATCGGGTGGAATTTGCATTGGAAGATCATCGTTACTGGGATCTGAAACGCTGGCGTCTGGCTCACGAAATCTGGGATGGTAACTCGGAAAATCCGGATGCACAGCTCTACGAATTGTTCCCTTATCAAGTCAATGACCCAGGCACTGCCAATGACAAGATGTGGGTATTCGACAAAAAGAAAGCCTACATGGTTCCTTATCCCCGTTATTTCCAAATGAAGAACTATTATAACTTCTTCGATAACAACTGGCTTAATAAGAATCCATTATTAGTGAAAAATCCGTATCAGTAAAACATAAAACTGTAAGACAATGAAAAAAATAGGAACTATATTTTCTTTGCTTTCGCTTTCCCTACTTGCTGTAAGCTGTGGTTTAGACAATTACAACGAACCGGAATCATTTCTGGAAGGGAAAATCACATATGAGGGAAAACAACTCGGTTTAAAAGGAACCAATGGAGGGATTCAGTTACAATTATATCAAGACGGCTATGCCAACCATGATCCTATCACCGTGTATGCTACACAAGACGGCACTTTCTCCGCAGTACTTTTTGATGGTCCATATAAACTAGTAACCAAAGACAAAAATGGTCCTTGGATGAATAAACGCGATACCATATATGTGGAAGTAAAAGGAAAAACACAGTGTGAAGTAAAAGTCACCCCTTATTTTACAATATCAGACGAAAATATCACATTGAATAACAACATCGTATCCGGTACGTGCAACATCCAACAAATAGTACAGGATACAAAAATAAACCAAGTAATGTTATTAGTTAGTAAAACTTCTTTTGTAGATGAAAATACAAATATAGGCCGGCAAAATTTATCTAAGATAAATCCGGGAACAACAACGATCTCATTAGACATTAGCAACAATCAGAACGTGCAATCGGCCAAAGCGTTATTCGCCCGTATCGGTGTAAAAGCAACTGGAGCTGATCAGGCTGTTTATTCAGATATTTTCAGGCTAAAATAATGACTCCGAGAAATAAAAGAGTATATTTGTCGAATAAAGATCTAATAGAGACTCAAAATAAAATCACATTATGAATAAAAACATGTTATTAATGGGAACTGCATCTTTATTGTCTTTGCATGCAGCAGCCCAAAACGATCAAAAGCCCAACATTGTTTTAATAATGGTGGACGATATGGGATATTCCGATTTGGGATGCTACGGAGGAGAGATTCCGACTCCCAATCTGGATAATCTGGCAAAAAAAGGAGTACGCTTTACTCATTTCTGCAACACAGGACGTTCCTGCCCTTCCCGTGCCAGTCTGCTGACCGGACTTTATCCCCAACAGGCAGGTATCGGAATGATGTCCGAAGATCCCCACTCTGCCGAAGATCACGGAGTACACGGATATATGGGATATTTGAACCGCAATTCAGTCACCGTAGCAGAAGTTTTGAAAGAAGCCGGTTATCACACCTATATGTCGGGGAAATGGCATGTAGGTATGCACGGACAGGAAAAATGGCCATTACAACGTGGCTTCGATCATTTTTACGGTATCTTGTCGGGAGCGTGCAGTTATCTGCAACCTCACGGTGAACGTAATCTGACTTTAGACAACCAGCAGTTGCCTCCACCGGAACAGCCCTATTACACCACCGATGCATTTACCGATTATGCTATTAAATTTGTTGACGAACGTCCCAAGGACGACAAGCCTTTCTTCCTTTATCTGGCATACAACGCGCCCCACTGGCCTCTACATGCTAAACAGGAAGATATAGATAAGTTCGTTGGCAAATATCGGAAAGGCTGGCAGAAAGTGCGTGAGGATCGTTTCAAGCGTATGGTTAAAATGGGATTAGTAGACAAAAACTGGGGATTGGCACAATGGGAAGGTCGCCAATGGTCGGAACTGACAGAAGCTGAACAAATTGAACTGGATAAAAGAATGTCAGTATATGCAGCTCAAGTTCATTGCATGGATTATAATGTAGGACGATTAATCAGCTATCTGGAAGAAAAAGGAGAGTTAAACAATACCTTACTTATTTTCTTATCAGATAACGGTGCATGTGCCGAACCTCATCGTGAGAAAGGTTTCGGAACTATCGATATGATTAATAACCCGAAAGAATGGGTGAATCCGTCCTACGGTCTGCCATGGGCACAAGTTAGTAATACACCGTACCGTAAGTATAAAGTAAGAGCATACGAAGGTGGAACCTCTACTCCATTGATTATTTCCTGGCCTGACAAGTATGCGAAATATAATGGCGAGATAAGGCACAACAGAGCTTTCCTACCTGACATCATGGCAACTTTCATCGATGCAGCGGAAACCAGCTATCCGAAGACTTATCATGGAGGAAATGAAATCATTCCTTTGGAAGGTGCAAGTATGCTACCAATATTAACAGATACGGATACAGAATTGCATGAATACATTTTCGGTGAACACTTTGATAACTGTGTAGTATGGTGGAAAAACTGGAAAGCCGTCAAAGACCAGAATTCTAAAGTATGGGAACTTTTCAACTTAGAGAAAGACCGTACAGAACGTGTCGATTTATCCAGAGATAATCCTAAAATTTTGAAACAACTAGTGAATGAATGGAACAAATGGGCAAATACACATTATGTATACCCCAAAGGTAAATAGCCATAAAAACAGCATAAAGACATGATAAATGTCTAAAATCCTGTTTTAAAAAGCTTGCTCTGCAACAACAGAACTGCCCTCTAAAAGTTTTTGCATCTAACTTTAGGAGGGCAGTCCCTTTTTACAGCAAAGATAAATTTCATTTTAAGGACTCTTCAGCCCTTCTATCTTTTATCATCAAGGAAGCATCCCCTCTCTCACAATATCCACCAAAATCGGTTTCAATCCGCTGACGAAACATTCCACCGCAATTACCATCAGAATCAATCCCATGAGGCGCATCATTACATTGTTTCCCGTCTCGCCCAATACGTTTACCAATTTCGTAGAAGCACGAAGAATAAAGAAAGTCAGCAGATAAATCAGGGCAATAGTGCCGATCAAAATTCCCTTCATTTCATAAGAATGTGCATCCTGCATCAAGACAATAGCATTGGCAATCGCTCCGGGACCGCATAACATAGGAATGCCGAGAGGAGTAATGGAGATATCATCCGCATACGTTTTGATTTCTTCATCTTTCAGTTTCATTGGTGTATAACGGGCTTGAAGCATATCAAAGCCGATCTTGAAGATAATCACCCCACCGGCAATACGGAAGCCATTGGTAGAAATACCGAAAAACTTAAAAAGAAACTGCCCGGCAAAGACAAATACCATTATTGTAATAAACGACACAATGGTGGCGCGACGTACGATAGACTGACGTTCCTTATCCGTCATACCATGAGTCATGGTAAGGAAGACAGGCATCGTTCCCAATGGGTTGGTCAATGTAAAGAATGAAGTGAAACAAAGTAAGGCAAAAGGCAGAAGCGTACTATCCATGATTATATCGTATTTTATGCAAAATTAAAACGCAACAAAAATACGACTTAATCCAGAAAACCTATAATAAATCCATTAATTCTTTCAAGGAATGTATGTGATAAGTGGGAAGAAAAGGGAAAGTAGTCCGTTCCGTCACATTGTAAAAAGCCTGATGCATCCCTACTCCGTGCGCTCCGGTTATATCCGCTTCCCAACTGTCACCAATCATCAAGGATTCGCGCAATTCGGATTGAGTGGCAGACAAGGCAAAATTAAATATTGCCGGCCAAGGCTTCAACACTCCGAGATCTTCCGAAAGAATCACTTTTTTGAAATACCCGTCCACTCCTGCCGACCGCATCTTGCATGATTGCAATTCACGGAATCCATTGGAAAGGATATAGAGGTTATATTTAGGAGCAAGATATTCCAATACCTCCTTTGCATGAGGCATCAAAGTACTTTTAGTGGGAATAATCGCGAAAAAATCTTTCGAGAACTGTTCGGCAAGCGCTTCATCTTCCACTCCCACAGCCTGTAAAGGATAAAAGAAACGTTGACGGTTCAATTCATCTTTCGTTATTTTTCCTTCGCCGTACTCAATCCAAAGTTCGGTATTTCTTTGCTGATAAAGGGTATAATAATGATCGAACGAATCAAAATAACGGTCGAATGAATATTTCTGATATACTTCTTCAAAAGTATCACGGGCATTTTGAGAGAAAGCCCAGATGGTATCATCAAGATCAAAAAAAAGATTTTTATATTTCATCAGTA
>OGMW01001903.1_pt1 | contig 15989 bp, 14 predicted proteins | sample 1573281 | NCBI WGS metagenome assembly OGMW01 (sample SAMEA2581907, study PRJEB24529) | metagenome | biome: Human gut stool | place: China | collected 2011
GGAGATAAGCACACGGATGGAGTTGCTGAAGCTGTCCACGCTGCTGTCCCAAACGTGCTCGATGAGCTCCTCCTGACTGACCGGCCGCCCCTGGTTCAGAAGAAGATATTCCAGGATTCCATTCTCTTTTCTTGTCAATGCGACCGGCTTGTCTTTTGCATATGCAGTCCTTTCTTTTGTATCAAAACGAAGACTGCCACATTCAAGACAGACATTTTTCTGTACAAACTTTCTTCTTGTCAGGCTTCGCACACGGGCTTCCAGCTCTTGCAGATGAAATGGTTTTTCCATATAATCATTCGCCCCCGCATCAAGACCGTCAACCTTATCTGCAATCTGACTTCTCGCAGACAAGATCAATACCTTTGTCTCTTCATCTTCTTTACGAAGTTCCCGAAGAATCTCCATCCCATCCACCCCAGGAAGATTAAGATCAAGCACGATCAGATCATACATTTCCGCATAAATCATATCCAGTGCTTCCTCTCCGTCATTACACGTGTCTACCTCATAACCTGCCTGATGCAGACTTTTCGCAATCATATCACATAATTTCTTCTCATCTTCAACAACTAATAATCTCAATTTATTTTTCTCCATTTTCTTAACAGGAATTTTACACCCTCTATTGTACAATGCAAACATCGAAAGGTCAATAAACGGACTTTGAACATTGAAAGGAGTATTTTAATGAAATCTGAAAAAGCAACACAGATTCTTTTACTTGCAGCCGGTCTGGTGTTTTTCCTTGTCGGGATCTTCCGCGGAGAAGCAGCGGTTGTTCTTAGCAAGGCAATAAAATTATGTATGGAGTGTGTAGGAATTGGATAAGAAAATGAAATCAAACAAAAACTTTCTGGCCCGCTTCCGCGGATGGATTCAGGCAGTTGCTACACTGCTGACCAACATTCACATCCCGAATCTGTTTAAAGGGAAAATTTATCAGGGAAATGTAAAAACGATGTGCGTCCCGGGACTAAACTGTTACTCTTGTCCTGCCGCCACAGGTGCCTGTCCGATTGGAGCTTTTCAAGCCGTGGTCGGTTCTTCAAAATTCAAATTTACCTACTACATCACCGGATTTTTCATCCTGTTAGGTGTTCTGTTAGGACGATTTATCTGCGGATTTCTCTGTCCGTTTGGACTGATACAGGATCTGCTGAATAAGATTCCATTTCCAAAGAAGATCCGGACATTTCGCGGGGATAAGCTATTACGTAAGCTAAAATATGTGATCTTTGTGGTATTTGTGATCCTGCTCCCAATGTTTGTCGTAGACATCATGGGACAGGGAGCACCTTATTTTTGCAAGCTGATCTGTCCGGCAGGTACGCTGGAAGGCGGACTTCCACTGGTACTTCTGAATAAATCCATGCGCAGTGCGATCGGCTGGCTTTTTATATGGAAGAATACGATCCTTGTTGTTACAATAATTCTTTCTATTATAATATATCGTCCATTTTGTAAATATATCTGTCCGCTGGGAGCTTTTTATTCAATATTTAATAGTGTTTCTGTTTACCGCTATAGAGTAGATATGGAAAAGTGTGTTCACTGTGGAAAATGTGCAAAAGCATGCCAGATGGAAGTAAACCCTGTGGATAACCCGAACAGTGCAGAATGTATCCGGTGTGGGCGATGTAAAAAGGCCTGTCCGACGCAGGCAATCCAGTGTGGAATTAAGAGAAAATAAAATCTTTATACAATCTTAATATCAAGTCTGATAATCTTATACTATCTTTGAACTCTGGCATATATAATAAAATGCAAAGTTAATGATAATAAAATCATCAAAAAGGAGCAGAAGTTATTTATGCCAGAGCATTTACATAAAAGAAAACATCTGACATCATTTCAATTAATTATCTTAGGTTTTGCGGGGGTGATCCTTATAGGAGCCCTCATTTTAACTTTACCTGTTTCATCTGCAAGTGGAGTTGTAACGCCGTTTGATCAGGCACTTTTTACATCAACTTCAGCAGTATGTGTGACAGGACTTGTTGTGCAGGATACAGGCAGTTACTGGTCTATTTTTGGACAAGCAGTTATTTTGGCACTTATACAGATTGGAGGTTTGGGAGTTGTAACCGTTGCAGTATCAGTATTTATGCTGTCAGGACGAAAAATATCGCTCATGCAGCGGAGTACGATGCAGGATGCTATATCGGCGCCAAAAGTAGGAGGTATTGTCCGACTGACAAAATTTATTCTGAGAGGGACCTTTCTGATAGAAGCACTTGGAGCAGTATTATTGTTTCCGGTATTTTGCATACATATACCACTCATGAAGGAGAAGAGAGAACCAATCGGTTTTTCTCTGCGGGTGATGCTGTGTTATGCTATAATTCAAGTCAGTATTCTATCAAGACACTGACGAAATGTGCTGCTTATTACATCAGTGAAGAGGAGATTGAAGAGTTGTGTGCATCTTCAATTTCATTTGCGAATCTGGTCCGTCAACTGATGGAGTATCAGTTTTACTTTAAAGAGGAAGAGGATATGAATGCCCGCAAGCTGACAGTAAGGGAAAGGTACCTCTCTTTATTGGCGGAAATTCCGGATATTCTGTACAGGGTGCCATTGAAGCACATTAATCATTACTTGGGGGCAGATGTGACCAGTTTGGGATATCTGGCCGGAAGTTCTAAATAGGAAATATAACCTAGACATATTTTTCTATGTATTCCTTATCAGATGGTTCATGGCTTATTCAATCGAATCGAATTTGAAAAGTCTTTGGATTATTTGGTAAGGAATACTATTTTTGTATTCTGAATGAAAAACTCAATACCTCGATATACTTTTTATAAGCATAAGTATGGGAGTGAACTTTTGGTCGATGTAGTAGAACTGAAGTATGTGAAGAAGTTCCTGGCTAAAAGTGCTGTCCACACTCTAAATTATTATGATATTACTTTTATAACAGAAGGTAAGGGAGCTTTTTCAGTCGATAACCAAACCTATGAAGCAATTCCTCGTGACGTTCTTTTCTCTAAACCGGGGGAAATCCGGAACTGGGATACTCATCATATCACAAATGGGTATGCTCTGATTTTCGAAGAAGAATTTTTGTCTTTCCTCTTTAAAGATTCTTTGTTTGTACAGCATCTTTCGTTTTTTCAGATAGAAAGTTCTTCATCGCTACTACATTTGTCTGATGAGCTTTATACACGCATACTTGAAACCTTGCATGATATAAAGATGGAGATTGATTCGTATCAACAGGGCGATGTACACGTTTTGAGAGCATTGCTTTATGAAGTCCTGATGTTGCTGGACCGTGCTTACCTTAAAATGACTTCGATAGAGGAGGGCAGAAGTAGGGAAGTTTCCAATAATCATGTAAGTAAATTCATGAATTTGGTTGCTACACATGCAAAAGAGCAACATTCGGTTCAATATTATGCGGATAAGCTCTGCATTACTCCTAATTATCTGAATGAGATGATAACCTCGACCATGGGAATCAGCGCAAAACAATATATTCAGAGCAAGGTGATGGAAGAGGCTAAGAGGCTGCTTGTTTATACGGACTTTCCTATAGCTGATATTGCATTTGAACTCTGTTTTTCAACGGTTTCTTATTTTATCCGTAGCTTCCGGCAGCATACGGGAGAAACTCCGTTATTGTATCGTAAAGCACACAAACCGTAAAAAGTGCTATTTCTACCTTTCTTTTTATTGCATTGCTTTCCTGGCATTTCTCTACTTTCGCATCAGATAATAAACCAATAATAAAAAGTAAAATGATGAGAGACGCGGAAAAAACAGTAGGCAACATGATTGATAAGCTGAAAACAGCTTTTATCGGTTCGATAGACGGTGAAGGATTTCCTACCATCAAAGCAATGTTGCAACCCAGAAAAAGAAAGGGGATAAAAACGATTTATCTGACAACAAATACGTCGTCCATGCGTGTGGCGCAATACCGTGAGAACAACCATGCGTGTATCTACTTCTGTGATACGAGATTCTTTAGAGGTGTCATGCTACGCGGTACGATGGATGTCTTGACGGATAGTGCCAGTAAAGAGATGATCTGGCAGGAGGGAGATACCATGTATTATCCGGAGGGAGTGACGGATCCCGATTACTGTGTATTGAAGTTTACTGCTATTTCAGGACGTTTCTATAGTAATTTTAAATCGGAAGATTTTGTGGTCGAATAAGGTGCAAGATGGGGTGATTGGAATGGTAATAACGGAGTGTGTCAAAACGCAGATTAACGCAAATTATCGCAGAAATAATTTTATAAGTCGTTGATTAATATATCAATATAATTGGAATAATCTGCGATAATTTGCGTTAATCTGCGTTTTATTATTCATTATGACACACCTCCTTATATAGTATCTATACTATTCCTCATAACACAATAAGTTCTGCAATTGGTTGATGATGTTTTGTTTCCATTCTTGCAGGAAGTCAGCAAAAGCGGCTTCATCTTCCAAGAATAAAGATACTATCAGGTTCTTGGCAAGAAATGGATAGCTCAATAGGCTGTAGACAGTCAGAAATACAATATGTATCGGAACCTTTTTAAGTTTACCGTCTTCCATTGCTGTCAGTATACTGTCTTTCACTTGGGATAAAGCATCTCCGAACTGAAGTTCTTTTGCAGTGGCAAGCAAGTGGTTTACATCACGCTGTATTTCTCCGCAAATGAATCTGGGAAGACAGGGATTACTTGTGAAAAGCTCAATATACTCATCCAGAATCATGCTTAGTCGCTCCATAAATGGGATATCCTGTTTTACTATATCCTGTATTTTCGGCATTAAAGACATGACTATCGAGCCGAACACGGCTTTGAACATCTTATCTTTGGTTCTGAAATAATAATGTAAAGTGGGCCGGTTGATTCCTACCGTTGCAGCAATATCACTCATGCTGGTCTCCACAAATCCTTTTTCTATAAAAAGTTGTTGGGCAGTTTTTATTATTTGCTGCTCTAAATCGCTATGTTCCGTTGTAGCCATAATTTTAGTTGTTTATGTTGTCAATAAAAAGTAATAATCTGTTTGTTATGTTCACATCGCTGACGCTACTGTCAAAGTCTAAAGATAGTATATTCATTTGAGGGCACAGCGATTTTATACGTTTTTCTATTCCTTTTTCTACAATGTGATTGGCAATGCACCCGAAAGGTTGCAAGCTAATGACATGATTGACTCCTTGGGAAGCAAAGGATAGTATTTCACCGGATATCAGCCAACCCTCTCCAAACTGGGTGCCCGGGGAGATGACTTGTTTAGCTTTTTCTGCCTTTTCAAAGATTGATTCGAACGGCGTGAAGTAATTGAAATTTTTGCCGATTTCATTCACTTTATTAATCTGCTTCTGGACTTTCTTGTATAACCAGTCGATAACAAAGTCGGGAGTGAGTTTTCGCTGCAAGTGTTGGTTCTGTCTCACTTTCAGGTTGACAAATCCCTGCATGAAGAAATCACTTATCAGTGGCGGAATCACTTCGATCTTCTGGTTGATGAGCCATGAGGTGACGTCCTTTTGAGCAAAAGGGTTGAACTTCAGGAATATTTCTCCAACAATACCTACTTTGTGACAGGATCTCTGTTCACAGATTTTGTTGAAGTCTCTGGCAGCGAGATATAAGTAACTCAACAAGTCCTCCGGTTTATTTTTCTGGATGATGGGCTGTGCTGTATCCAGATAAAGATCGCGCAGACGGGCGGCCTGTCCCCGTTCTTTCTCACGAACGACGGCTGCATAATAGAATTTAGCGATACAATCACTGTATAACACAGACGCAAGTATGATTGGCAAAACCTTGAGCCAGTTTACTTTAAAACCGGATTGCTCATTTTCAATACCACTGCCGAAAGCAACTGATACCACCGGTGTATTGGTGTATCCATTCTCAATCAATGCCTTTTTTATCAGTGAAATATAGTTGCTGGCACGACATTGTCCACCGGTTTGTGTGATGGCAACGCACGTATTGGCAGGATCATAACGTCCGCTTTTAAAGGCTTTTACTATGTCGCCGACAATCAATGTTGCCGGATAACATACCTCATTATTGGAGTATTTCAATCCCCAGTCGCAAGATGCGGTGTCGCTCAACGGTAACGTTTCCATTTCATATCCGGCCACTTTCATGATGGATGGAATGAGTGGTGAAATGAAAGGCGTAAAGAATGGAGCGAGGATTTTCTTCTTTTTGTCTTTCTTGGTGAAAGGAGCAGTTGAAACAAATGGCTCGGGATCTTTCGCTTGAGAATGTTTCAAACTGAAATTCAAGCTTTCCACCAACGAGCGGACTCGTAATTTGATGGAGCCGATATTATTAACATCGTCTATCTTGAGCAAAGTAAGATTCTTGCCGTATCGTTTCAGCAAGTTACGTACTTCATCTATAAGGAAAGCATCCGGACCGCAGCCAAAAGAAGTCATCTGCATATATTGTATGTCACCCTCTTGCATTGCCGCCCACTTGGTTGCTTTCAGAATACGGTTGGTAAATGCCCATTGAGAGAGGTAATGAGTCTTTTCCAATGAAATCTCCTGCTGGCGGACAATATCATCAGTTATCACATAAACTCCCATCGCAGCAATCATGTCCGAAACCTTGTGCTGTATCAGTGGATCGCTATGGTAAGGGCGTCCGGCGAGTAAGATAATCAGTTTGTGTTTTTCCCGTCCCTCGTTCAGAACTTCCTGATTATAGGCAGCAATTTTTTCTTCGAAAGCATATTGTTCCTGTAATGCGCGTGAGAAGGCATTTTTGCATACCTCATCCCTGATACCCAAAGATTTCAGATATTCATAGCATTGTTTATACAGCAATGCTTCATCTTTGAAGGTGATAGTCGGAGCATCTATCGGTATATTCTCTTCCTGTACACTTTTGATGACTTCCGAATAACCGGAAACGATGGGGCAATTATAGCTGTTTTGCTGTTGCTTATCCTTTTTCTCGAAAACAACGAACGGCATAAATATCCGGTTGACGTTTTGCAGTGTCAGGTTACGGATATGACTGTGCACAAGTTTGGCAGGGAAGCAGATGTTATCAGACATCACCATGCCGGCAGCAGTCTCGTATTTGCTGAATGTAGAGGGGGCCGACAACTGTACCTGAATGCCGCAAGCAGTAAATAAGGTATGCCAGAAAGGGTATTCCTCATACATATTCAGAATACGTGGAATGCCTATGGTAAATAGGGGTTGTGGAATGTCTGCGCTCCGGTCGAATAATAATTCCAGCTTTTTATCATACGTATTGATGCCTTTGTCCGCATGGCTTCCTTTATTGGAAAATACCTTTTCACATCGGTTGCCGGAGAAGTAATGGTTGTCATTGTTGAACGTATATCGCATAATGGCGCACTGGTTCTCGCACCCCCGGCATTGAAGTTGCTTGGAAGTATATTGCGCCCATTGGAGCATCTCGTTCAGCTCCGTCACCCGGGCATTTTCGATTTGTTTGGCATATAGGGCACAACCAAGAGCACCCATCAATTCAGGACAGTTACTGCGGAAGGTTTGTTTCCCGGTCAGCTTTTCCAGACTTCGTACGATGGAATCATTACGCATGGTTCCTCCCTGCACGACAATATGGTCGCCAAGTATCTCCGTGTCTTTTAATTGCAGAACCTTATACAGGCAGTTTTTAACAACGGAATAAGATAATCCGGCAGCTATATCCGCTACGGACGCTCCTTCCCGAAGTACCTGTTTTACTTTGGAGTTCATGAAGACTGTGCAACGTGTACCCAGATCACATGGTGCTTGCGAAAAACAAGCTGCTTTGGCAAAGTCCTCCACACTGTAATCCAGCGATTGCGCAAATGTGCTGATAAAAGAACCGCAACCGGAGGAACAGGCTTCATTGATTTCGATTCTGTTGATTACTCCGTCGTTCACAAAGATGGCTTTCATATCCTGCCCTCCAATATCCAGGATAAAAGAAACTTCTTTGCTGATATGTTTGGCAGCAGCATAATGAGCGATGGTTTCAATGATTCCCGCATCCATGTGGAAAGCCGCTTTTATCAGATCTTCTCCGTAACCGGTAGAACATCCTCCTTTTATGCGCAGGGTAGTTCCTCGTCTCCGGCATTCTTCATATAGTTTCTGCAAGCCGTTCTCTACTGTTTTTATAGGGTTTCCGTTGTTGTCGTGATAATAGGAGTAAAGGATACGATGATTGTTGTCGAGTACTACGATTTTGGTGGTAGTAGAGCCGGAGTCTATGCCGATAGTTGCTTCCTGTAATCCGGGACGCAGACTGGCATATTGAATTTTATACTGGTCTTTTTCTTTTTTCCATGACCGATATTCTTCCTCACTGTCGAATATAGGAGAAAGATCACTCTGGAAAGGTGAGGTAACACTTAGTTTGTTTTCTATTACCTGTATCAGGTTGGAGAGATGAATACTTTCTTCATTGTTCTCTGCCAATGCTGCTCCCCAGGCAGGGATCAGATTTCCTTTTTCCGGTAATATGAAATCTGTATCTTGTGACAGATTCAGATAGTTGGCAAATGCTTTTCGAAGGGCCGGAATAAAAGTCAATGGGCCACCGCAGAGTAATACCGGAGCTACGATATTGCAACCGCGTGCAAGTGTGACAGTGGTCTGTACGGCTACTGCATGGAAAATGGAAGCTGCTATATTTTCTTTAGATATATTTTTGGCTATCAGATTCTGTATGTCCGTTTTGCAGAATACTCCGCAGCGTGAAGCGATAGAGTATACCTGATTGGAACGAAGTGCTAGTTCATTCAATTCGTCGATGGAGACTCCAAGCAGAATAGCCATCTGGTCAATGAAAGCCCCGGTTCCGCCGGCGCAATTTCCATTCATGCGCAGGTCTGTAGCCTGTCCGTCCTGAAAGAAAACAACTTTCGCATCTTCTCCTCCAATATCGATCATAGTGGCTGTGTGCGGATGCTCCCGGCGCACATAGTTTGTTGCAGCTACAACCTCTTGCACAAACGGCAGAGAGCATTTCTCTGAAATTCCCATTCCAACAGAGCCCGTAATATGGAAAGATAAAGGAATATCACCCAACTGTTCCTTTATTTGATAAAGAAATCCGAGTAAACATTCTTGTATTTTTGCCTGATGCCTTTTGTATCCGGAAAACAAGACTGTAGTTCCATCTTTGTCCAATACTACCATCTTGGCGGTAGTAGAGCCTATATCTAAACCCACTTTATATGCATTCATATACCAAACATCTTAAATTAGACCTCGTGTTTGACACCTGTGTCAGACGCAAATGTATGTAAAAATATGGTAGATACGGCAAATCGTAATTGAAGTTTTGGGTTTAATTAACGAATTGGGAAAAAAGAAAGATGGAATGTGAGGGAGGAAAACGATTGTGTAAATAAAGAAGTAAATGAATGATTGTATGCTTATATTACTTGTAAGGTTGTAGCAGATCTTTTATGGTGAATCTTAGAAATCTTGTTTACTCTATTTTTGACAAAAGGAAACGTGGCTTTTAATAAACCCGGATTCTGTTTATAATAAACTTTTTGATAGTTTTAGTAAAACGGTATTCGAGTTTATTATAAACTATTGTAGAACAGTTTTAGAATCAGACGAGAGATTTTAAGCTGAATTATAAACAAAATGGGGCAATAATCATTCGACTATTGCCCCATATCGTATAGGAGTGGTATTGTAAAATACCAGGTTATTTATGATTTATGTATGATTATTTCTTATTATTTTCATGCTATTTATACTTTTTCTTCTCTCAAAGATACAACATAAAAAGTCCTTTGTCAAGAGTCTGATGCATTATTTTGTATCATTAAAAATTTCCTAATAAGGCAAAAGGTGTTGTTTGCTATTCGTTATAAATGGTACTTTCTGTATATTTGCAAATCATCAAATATATGCTATATGCAAACGAAAGATAATAGAGGAGATAAAAGTAAATACGAAATTATAGAATATGACTACAACAATATATCAAGTGCAGATAAATGTTTATTAGACGATTTGTTACATAGTGTTTGGAGCGACACCGATACGGCAGAAATTCATCCTCGAGAAATGAATGCCATGTCATTTTGTGCAGTGGTAAATAATATATTTGTAGGATATGCTGGAGTAATAACATGGAATATTTGTGTACAGGATGAAACATTTAATATGTGCGGGTTGAGTTGTGTTTGTACACGCCCGTCATATAGAAAAAACGGAATAGGTTCCGGTTTGGTGAAGAAAGCTACCGGATGGATTATGCAAAGCGGTAACCTTGATGTGGGTTTGTTTACTTGTTCGCAAGAGGACACTCCCTTTTATGAGAATATAGGCTCCTGGAAGAGCGTCTCCGGTTTAGTATTGAAAGAAAGTAATAGAAAGGGGGCATACAGAAGCGATATGATGGGGCTGAATGTATTTAAATTGTTGGTTTCCCATAAAGCCCGTTTATATGCCAATTATTTTGAGAATGGAATTATTACCTTGAATTTTCCGGAAGGAAAGTTTATATGAAATTTTCTAGTTAGGAGTTTTATGCTCTGTACAAGACAGAAAACGAAATGAAGTGGTTGTTTATTCGAAAATTCGAAAATCAATAGACGCTTCATTAATGCGCCTGCGTACTGATTGTATAGATTGTTTCTATTCCGGGTAGTCTGAAACATCTGACGGAAAATATAGCTGCTGCTGATGTGGAATATACCCAAGAAGAAATAGAGCATATATATGACGGCGTTAGCCGGTTCATTCTTTCGGGAGAACACTATCCGGCAGAGTTGCAGTCACGGGTGGGGAGATAGGATTAAGCAGAATTACTTATTTGAAATTGTCTGCGAGATATTTCAACTTTTCATTTCTATAAGTGAATGCCTGAAGCTAAGTTTATAAATTCATCCTCAACGATTGTAGGGTTTATAAATTCTAATGTTGGTCTGGATAAAATGAATTTATAATCGTCAGAAATACTTTCAGGCAAAAGGTGTATGAATTCATAAGAAAGCATCTCGTCGTCAATTTCAAATATTGCTTTCTTTTCTGTATCCGAGAGAGGTTCGCTAATAAAATGATTCCAAATCATATTTTGCAGGTGATCTTCGAATTTAAGATATTCAGTAAGTTTGGCTTTTATCGGACGTGTCACATCTGACATGTAAGCTTCGCTGCTGTCATGCAACAAACACCCCAACTGTATACGGTTGGAAAGCCCTCGTGTTTTAGCTTCTTTGCAGCACGCGATAGAATGTTGGGCAACAGAATAAAAGAAACGGGTATGACCGTTTGCACGACAGATCAAAGACAAGGCATGAGCGATGTCTTTCATATCAATTTTTTCAGGAACAGGATGGATGGGGTCGAAATGCTTCCCCGTAAAAGTTGTAATGTAACTCATAACTATAGAATTTATAGTCATATTTTTGTAAATCTTCAAACTTTCTACAAAGTTGCCTGTTATCTTTGTATCCTAATTCAAAAGAAATTACGATAGCATGAAAAGGATTGTAATATGCATTGTTGGCATTTGTAGCTTTTCTTTCTTATCGGCTCAAAATTCGGCAGATAATGTAATGGCAGAAAGAGGGGATAGTTTGCGTATCTCTACAACAACCAATTTTAGTAGAAGGCTTGATAAATTCTCATCTTCCCGTTTCTATCAGATGACGTATATCGGCGTTCCGTTAATTGTTGGTGGCTTGATTGTAAAAAGGGAGGACGATCATTTTTGAGGTTTACGTAACGAATATCTGCCCCGTTTCAATCGTCATTTGGATGATTATATGCAATATGCCCCTGCTGCGGTGATGCTTGGTATGAAAGTAGCTGGAGTACAAAGTCGCAGTTCATGGGGTAGAATGCTCGTTTCCGACGCTTTTTCTGCACTGCTGATGGGTGGTGTGGTAAATACTTTGAAGCAAACGACGAATGTCGAGCGTCCGGATGGCTCAAACAAACACTCTTTTCCATCCGGACATACGGCTACGGCATTTATGACTGCTACCATGTTTACTAAGGAATACGGACATAAAAGTCCGTGGGTAGGTGTCGGAGCATATAGTGTGGCTACTGCAACCGGTCTTATGCGGATGGCAAACAACAAGCATTGGTTAAGTGATGTATTGACGGGTGCAGGAATCGGAATATTGTCAACGGAAGTGGGGTATTACTTTGCTGATCTGATATTCAGGGAAAAAGGGATCAATAGGTTTGCGAATGAAAATATGTTCGACAGGATGGACAAGCCTTCATTTGTCAGTTTGTATCTCGGGTTGAATATTCCGTTGAGTGGTTATGATATCAACGAAGAAATGGAGTTCCGTACTTCATCAGGCAGTTCGGCCGGTGTGGAGGGGGCCTATTTTTTTAATCCGTATGTAGGCGTTGGAGGACGATTCACAGTTTCCAATACTTTGATTATTGTCAATGAAGAACGGGCAGAGAATAACACCTTTGATGCGATATCGCTTTGCGGAGGAAGCTATTTTTCATATCCGTTGTCTTCACGATGGCTGATAGGCAGTAAACTTCTGGGTGGATACGTGCATTATCCACAATTGGAATTAACTGACCGGTCGGTTTCTTCAAGAAGTGGTTTCTGCATGGGAAGTGGGGTTTCCTTGACGTTCAAAGCAAAGGAATATTATGGAATCCGTTTTTTTCTCGATTATAACTTGCTTCCGTCACATAGCAGAAACAGTGGTGAGTATATGAATATGCTTACTTTGGGGTCATCATTTATGATTACGTTCTAAATCGTAGTATATTTAATTCTTTTATTGGCAATATAATTCATTTCATTCGAATTATGTACGGTTCTTTATTGCAGAATCGGGGATTTGGGTACAAAAATCCGTAATTGATATACAATTCCATTCGTTTTATCGCAGTAAATTTGCAATCAGAAGTTTAACAATGAAAAGATAGAAGATGGTGATAAAAACAATTCTAAGTGTTTTGTCTTTATTCGTTATGTTATCATGCAGTATGACAGGGAAAAAGGATATAAAACAGCAGCCTGGTATGTGCGCCAAATTACCTATGGCGGCTGACGGTATTGTGCGGCTATCAAAAATCGAGGTTTATCCGGAGTATCTTGAAGAATATATGAAATATGCGACCGAAGTGGGTGAAGTCTCCTTGCGTACTGAACCGGGAGTGCTGACTATGTATGCCGTCAGCGAAAAAGAGAATCCTGGCAGGATAACTATTCTTGAAACTTACGCGAGTCAGGAGGCTTATAAATCTCATATTGCATCGGAGCATTTTCAAAAGTACAAGCAAGGAACGCTGCACATGGTTAAGACTCTCGTACTCTCTGACCAAATGCCGCTTAACCCCGCAAATTGCATTAATAACTTCATTCAATAAACGAAATGATTATGAATAAACTCCTTTTATTTTCAGTATTTAGTATTTTAACACTCAATGTTATGGCACAAGAAAAGATAGTACAGACGGCAGGACGCGACCAGTTAGGAACGTTTGCCCCTAAGTTTGCGGAACTTAATGACGATGTTCTCTTTGGAGAAGTTTGGAGCCGCACTGACAAACTCGGTCTGCGTGACCGCAGTTTAGTAACCATTACCTCCCTTATCAGTATGGGAATCACGGACAATTCGCTCGTTTATCATCTTCAGTCGGCGAAGAAGAACGGCATCACCCGCACGGAGATCGCAGAGATTATCACTCATATAGGTTTCTATGCAGGTTGGCCGAAAGCGTGGGCAGCGTTCAATTTGGCAAAAGGAGTATGGTCTGAAGATATTGTTGGTGAGGATGCCAAAACAGCTTTCCAGCGTGAGATGATTTTCCCTATTGGTGAACCCAATACAGCCTATGCACAGTATTTTATTGGTAACAGTTATCTTGCTCCGGTTTCGCGCGAGCAGGTGAATATCTCTAACGTTACTTTTGAACCACGTTGCCGCAATAACTGGCATATTCACCGTGCAACGAAAGGTGGCGGACAGATGCTTATCGGTGTAGCCGGTCGAGGCTGGTATCAGGAAGAAGGTAAACCGGCGGTAGAGATTCTGCCTGGTACGGTTATCCATATTCCTGCCAATGTGAAACACTGGCACGGAGCTGCTGCCGACAGTTGGTTTGCTCATCTGGCTTTCGAAGTTTCCGGTGAAAACACTTCCAATGAGTGGCTTGAGCCGGTCACAGATGACGAGTATAACAAACTCGAACAGACTAAACGATGATTTTTGCTAATCCTGCTTTATCTTTTGAAAGGAAATAATATGACTACCGAGGAATTTTAAGGAATATGTAAAGACGCGCAAAGCGCTTAATACAGAAGAAATACATCGTTTGATGGACGATATGAGCAATGAGGCAAGACGTATCACCTTCCAACTGAACACGGCATATCATACACCGGACGAAGTGCGCCGATTACTTTCCGGGTTGTTCGGTTATCAGGTGCCATCGTCGCTCCGGGTCTTTCCACCGTTTTATACGGATTTTGGTAAGAATATTACCGTTGGTGAGGGTGTGTTTATTAATGCCTGCTGTCATTTTCAGGATCATGGTGGTGTGACTATTGGCGACAGTTGCCAAATCGGGCATAATGTCGTTTTTGCTACACTTAATCACGGGTTGGCTCCGCAAGACCGTAAAACGACTTATCCTGCACCTATCGTACTCGGCAAGAATGTATGGATAGGTTCTAACGCGACGATTCTTCAGGGAGTGACTATCGGTGATAATGCTGTTGTAGGTGCCGGAGCTGTAGTGACAAAAGATGTGGAAGCGAATACGGTTGTAGGTGGTGTTCCTGCACATTTTATCAAAGTAATAGAAGAATGAAAACGTCTGTGGGGTTACTCCATCGTGATAATGTCTAAGCTAATTAGTGATAAGAAATATTTAAAATCAAAATAAAATGAAACAGATTATATTCATATTTATGAGTCTCCTTTGCTTTAGCTGCTCATCAAAAGCGCAGAATCAGACAGCGGATACTAATGTACAGTCCGATAAGAAAATCCTGGTTGCCTATTTCTCTTGTACTGGAACTACAGAAAAAGCCGCCGATGCCATTGCAAAAACGGTTGGCGGCAAACTTTATCAGATAACTCCCGCTACAGCCTATACCTCGGCAGATCTCGACTGGAACAACAAGAGTAGCCGTAGTTCAATTGAAATGACGACTGAAAATTCACGTCCGGAATTGGGGGGAGAAGCGCTTAATCTGAAAGATTACGACGTGATATTCCTTGGTTACCCGATATGGTGGAATTTATGTCCGCGTCCGGTCAATACATTCCTTGAGAAATATGATTTCTCCGGTAAAACCGTTATTCCATTTGCTACTTCCGGAGGAAGCTCAATAACTAATAGTGTAAAACAACTCAAGAAACTTTATCCAAAAATCGTATGGGGAGAAAGCCGATTGTTGAACGGAAGTGTCAAGCAGGCCGGAGAGTGGGCGAAAGGAGTAATATAAAAATGGCTACTGAAAATATATTCACTAAATATGAGAAGTTAAATAGGGCGGAAGTAATAGTGAATATATTAAATGAGTAAGTATATTACGAATCATATTTAGATTATGCTTTTAGAAAAACTACTTAAAGAATTTAATTTTAGTACTAATATTTTTAATTGGGAGGAGTTTAAGTTATTCGACCAATATTTTGAACGAATATTAGTTAGTAAAGGTACATTTTTGATTAAGGAAGGAGAAACAGAGAGGTATAGTTATTTCGTTTTTGATGGAATATTACGCTGTTGGCTTTTAAATCATAACGGGGAAGAACAAACTTTCTGGTTTTGTAAAGAGGGTACGTTTTCAATGTCAAACATATCTTTTACATTACAAACTAGGTCTGCATTTAATGTGCAAACAATTGTAGATAGTGTTATTTACCGAATAGACAAGAAGCAAGTAAATGAACTATATACCGCTATCCCTAAAGTAAAAACTGTATTTGAAGATTTAAATGCTATATTGTTGAATAAACTTTTGAAAAGAAATATCGACTTGATTAAATATTCTCCTGAACAGTATTATCTACAGA
>OGMW01001904.1_pt1 | contig 15986 bp, 6 predicted proteins | sample 1573281 | NCBI WGS metagenome assembly OGMW01 (sample SAMEA2581907, study PRJEB24529) | metagenome | biome: Human gut stool | place: China | collected 2011
TTGCTTACATCTTAGCTGATAAGTTAAAAGAATTCTTCCAGTCACTGAATCTTCGTACTTCCCTCACAGAGATGGAAATCGACGATGCACACTTCGAAGAAATGGCTAACAGAGCTACACACAATGACACCGCTCCGGTAGGACATTACGTACCGCTGCATGTGAAAGAGTTTGTTGAGATTCTGAAGCTTGCGATTTAACTTAAAAAGGGGACGGGGATTTTCTAGAAAATCCCCGTCCCCTTTTTAAGTTGCACCTGGCACTTTCTAAAAATGCCCCGTCCCCTCTTTATTTTCCACATGGTTTCCACAGATTATCCCCCGTTTTTCCACGAAGTTATCCACATTATTGGGATAACTTGTAAATTTCGTACATATCTTCCTCGTGTAATACTTTTGCAGATCCCTGGCTTCCACCACATGCTGCGGCACATCTTTTTGCCATTTCTCGCATCTGGGCATCTGTAGGCTTGATTCCAAGTTCTTGCATATTTGTCGGCATATTGATCTCACGGTAAAATGATTCCATTGCCTGGATTCCTTTTTCAGCGATCTCTTCGTCTGTACCTTCTCCGGTCACGCCCATTACGTTTCTTGCATAGCGTTCGAATCTTGGAAGCGCGTCTTTGCATACATATCTTGCCCAGCTTGGCCAGATTGCTGCAAGACCGGCGCCGTGTGTCACATCAAACATTCCGCCCATCTCATGTTCCAGCATATGGGTTGCAAAATCTCCACCATCATTGCCACAACCGGTCAGATTGTTATGTGCCAGTGAACCGGCCCACATTACTTCTGCTCTCGCTTCGTAATTTTCCGGATCCGTATGCAAGATCTTTGCATATGTCATGACGGTGCGCAGTAAGCCCTCCGCGATAGCGTCTGTCAGCTCCATATTTCCGCCATTTGTAAAATAACGCTCCATGGTATGCATCATGATATCTGCGCAGCCACACTCTGTTTGATAGTCCGGCAGGGACATGGTAAGCTCTGGATTCATAATTGCAAACTTCGGGCGACTGATATCATCGTCATAAGCCCTCTTATCCTTCGTATCTGCCTTTGTAATAACGCAGCTGTTACTTGTCTCGCTTCCTGCTGCCGCAATCGTTAAAACGGACGCTACAGGCAAGAATTTCTTTGCTGTTCTTGTATGTGCAAATAAGGTCCACACATCTTCTTCCGGCTCCGCCAGTCCATAGGAAATCGCTTTCACGGTATCTATGACAGATCCTCCACCGACTGCCAGTACAAAATCCGCTTCCATTTTCTTGCCGAGCTCGATTCCTTCATATACTTTTGACAAATGTGGATTCGGCACAACACCACCAAGCAGCTCATATGTAATTCCTTCTGTCTTTACAGATTCCGTAACCGCATCCATCACCCCATTTTTCAACACCCGGTCACTTCCATACACGATCAGAAGCTTTGTTCCGCCATATTTCTTCACGTATGCGCCTGTCTGTGCATGTGTCCCCTTTCCGAATACAACTTCCGTCGGTGAATAATAATTGAAATTATTAGCCATTTTTCTCCTCCTGTTCTTTAGCAAGCTCTTTCCTGTTCTTTCTTGTGTAAGCTTTCTTGCTTGTTTTTCAGCTTACCTTCTATATCTGCAGTTTCTCTCTGCAAGTATTGTATACTGTTATTTTAACTCACTAAGGCTAAGATAGGCAAAGAATTTTTCTTTTATCTTCTTCTGCTTTCCAATACACATTTGGGGATACTCTCCCGTATCTCCTTCTGGCTTACCGGCTCGCTTAGGGATATTTCACTATATCCCCTCTTCTCCAACACTCTCTATCAGGGATATCAAGCTGCCTCCATCACCATAATTTGCCGAATTATTACTGACATCTTCCTTCGGATGCTATAATCAAAAAAAAGCGCTGCTCTGCAGCGGATCTCCCGCCACAAAAACAACGCCTCTTTTTTCATTTTACTCACTCAGACATGTCTACTTATAATTTAATCACATCTGAGCAATTTTTCTTTGATCCAGTCTCTCTGTCTAATCTATATCTTCCGCATTCGCATCAGCAGCTTCCTCTGCCTAATCTGCGTCAGAACTGTCAGCTTTCTCTCCATCCGCTTCTTCTACGTCCAGAGAATCATCTGCATACAGGTCAGACAACTGATCTTCCAGATCTTTCTGTTCGCTTTTTAAATTATGGCGTCTTACCGCCCACACGATCACTACTACAAGCAGAATGATCAGTGCCAGGAGGTCGAGCCAGTCAAAGCCGAGCTTTGTATGTTCGATAATATATCTCATCTGCTTACCTCCTTTTTATACTTTGGCAGTTCCATTTGCCTGAACTGCTTCTCCTGCCTGTACAGTTTCACCTGCTGCCATTTCCGGCTGGTTTTCTGCCATCTCTTCGCGGATTTCCTGGATCTTCTGATCCAGGTCATCCTCAAAGTCATTTAATCGTTTCTTCTGATTCCGGTGATGTACCAGGATCATGACAACCAGTATAACTGCAACGATCAGTGCCGGTATATCCCAGGAATGTATTCCTAAGTTATGCACAAATTCATAATAACGCATATGTTTTACCTCCTTTTCCTGCTACATTTTCTACTGTTGCTTCTGCTCTTTCGTCGTTGGAAGTCCTCTCTTTGCAAGTTCGGTATCAAGTTCCTCTCTCACTTCGAATAACTTCTTCTGACGTTTCTTCAGGTTATGTGTAAAGAATCCATACAGGATTGCTGTTAACAACATAATCAGGAAATGGAGTACACAACACTTATGGTCATCCAATTTCTGGTTTCCAAGTGGTACATTGTTATCGCCTGCATTTACTAACTCACGAACCTTCGCGCCTGTTTCCTGTACTGCTTTTGCGATTCTTGAAGGTACGTTTCTTACAGAAGTTACAACTCTCTGAACAACATTTCTGTTCTGTGGTGTCGGGTTTGCCGGCGTATTCTGCGTATTCGGTGGTGTTACCGGTGCCGCTGCTGTAATTGTCAGCTTACCTTCTACCTTCTTAATGTTGTAGTTTGCTGCTTTTGTTCCATTCTTCAATGTGTAAGTAAATGTATTCTTGCTGGTTCCGGTATTGGTCCGTGTTCCGGTTACATCGTATGTAGCTCCTTCACCCTTCGCAAATCCTTCTCCGCTTACAGTTACTTTCTTGCTTGTCAGTGCTTTACCATCATATACTTTATTCTGGGATGCACTTGTCATGATCACTGTACGTTTTTCGATGGTTAATGTTCCATCTACAATGACGAATTTCACTTTGCTGAAGTTCTTATTCGTATTCTTGAAGTCGCCTGCTTTCACTTCCATATTGTAAGTTCCGGCATTTGTTCCTTTGACTGTTGCGTCTCCGCTGAATGTAAAGTCTTTCTCTGTGTAAAGCTTGTTGCTGATATTTGTTACATCATAGCCTTTTACAGTATGTTCTTTACCATCGTATTTAGCAGTGCCACTCTTCTCTGTAATTGTTACGACTACTTCATCTGCATTTTCTGTTACGGTCAGTTTACCGTTTACAGTCTTGATGTTGTAGTTGTCTTTGTTTGTACCTTTGTTCAGTTCGTATGTAAATGTGTTATCACTTGAACCTACTTCTGTCTGGCTTCCGGTTACGTTGTATGTTGCTCCGTCATTTCCAACAAAGCCTTCTGCTGTTACATTTTTATTTTCCAGTGCTGTTCCGTCATATGCTTTGCTGTCACTTGCACTTGTCAGTGTAACGTCACGTTTGTCGATCGTCAGTGTTCCGTCTATGATCTCGAAGGATACATTACTGAAGTTCTTGTTAATGTTCTTGAAATCTCCCGGTTTCAACTCCATGTTATAAGTTCCGGCGTTTGTTCCCTTCACAGTTGCATCGCCGTTAAACTCAAAGTCTTTCTCTGCATACGGAAGTTTGCTGCTGATATTTTCAACAGTGTAACCGGTTACGGTCTTCTCTGTTCCGTCGTATGTCTCTTTTCCACTGTTTTCTTTGATCGTAACTACAACTTTCTGATCAGACGGTGTTACTTCAAGTTCACCATTTACAGTCTTAATATTGTAGTTATCCGGATTTGTTCCTTTCTTCAGTTCGTATGTAAATGTGTTATCACTCTTACCTACTTCTGACTGACTTCCGGTTACGTTGTATGTTGCTCCGTCGTTTCCAACAAAGCCTTCTGCTGTTACTTCATCTTTTGTCAGTGCCTTACCGTCATACATCTTTGTTGCGGATGCAGAAGTCAGGGTGACATCTTTCTTGTCGATCTTCAGTGTGCCGTCTTTGATGATAAATTCGACATTGCTGAAGTTTGCATTGTTGTTAGCAAAATCTTTTGCTGTAAGTTCCATATCATAAGTTCCGGCATCTGTTCCCTTCACTGTATCCTTACCACTGAATGAGAAATCATTTTTAGAGTACAATTTATTGCTGATGCTTTCTACTTCATATCCTTTTACGGTCTTCTCTGTTCCGTCATAAATGAACTTACCGCTGTTCTCCTGGATAGTTACTGTAACTTTGTCTGTTACCGGTGTTACTTCCAGAGTTCCTTCTACCTTTGTGATCGCATAGTTCTTTGCAAGTGTTCCACTCTTAAGTGTATAACCAAATGTGTTCTTGCTTGTTCCCACAACGGTCTGTGTTCCGGTTACATTGTAGTCTGCTCCGTCGTTTCCAACGAATCCTTCGTTCTCACCTCTGCTTGCAACAACTTCTTCCTTCGTTAATGCTTTACCGTCATAGACTTTCTTCGCATCTGCTGATGTCAGTGTTACTGGTCTAGGTGTGATCTTGTACTCTTTTGTAACCGTTCCTGTGTAGTTACCTTTTCCTTTGATTGTTACTTTAATTGTTGATACATCCGTAAAGTTATCTTTGTCATAACTTACTTCGTAATCGGTTCCTTCTTTCAAGACATTTCCATCTTTGTCTTTTACTTCCGGCGCCCATTTGTGTGCTTCGCCATCGTAAATGTGATCGGATGGATCATTGATCGTAATGCCTTTGTAAGAATCTGGATTTTCCGGATCCGGATCTGGTGTAATGCTCTGTGGTGTTACTACCAGAGTTCCTTCTACTTTCGTGATCGTGTAGTTACCGGCTTTTGTTCCATCGTTCAGTTTATAGTCGAACTTGTTCTTGCTGTTTCCGACTGCAGTCTGAGTTCCGGTTACATCATAAGATGCGCCTTCACCTTCCACAAATCCTTCATCTGTTACATTTTTATTTGTCAGTGCCTTGCCGTCGTAAACTTTCTTATCGGATGCAGAAGTCATTGTAACTTCTCTCTTCGCGATATCAAGTTTTCCGTCTTTCACTACAAATTTTACATTTTTAAAGTTCTTATTGCCATTTGTGAAGTCTGTTGCCTTAAGACCCATCTCGTAAGATCCGGCGTCTGTCTTCTTCACTTCGGCTTTTCCGCTGAACCGGATATCGGTTTCTGTATATTTCTTCTTATTTGTATTACTAATGTCTGTAACCTTATATCCTGCTGCGGTTTTCTCTGTTCCATCGTAAGTATCGGAAACTGTATTACCAACAATCGTTACAACTACTGTATTCTCATCCGGTGTTACTGTCAGTTTTCCTTCTACCTTTGTGATGGTGTAGTTTTCTTTCTTTGTATTTGTGTTCAGAGTGTAAGTAAATGTGTTATCACTTGTACCTACTTCTGTCTGGCTTCCGGTTACATCATAAGATGCGCCTTCACCTTTCACAAATCCTTCATCTGTGCCCTTGCTCTCTGTAACTTTCTTATTTGTCAGCGGATCGCCATCGTACGCTTTGCTGTCTGTTGCAGATGTCAGTGTTACCGGTCTCGGTGTGATCTGATATTTCTTCGTGATCGTTCCTTTATAATCGCCTTTTCCGGTAATGGTTACTGTAATTGTCGTCACGTCTTTGAAATTATCTTTGTCGTAACTTACTTCGTAATCGGTTCCCTCTATCAGAGCTTTGCCAGCTACATCTTCGACTGTCGGATTCCATTTATGATTCTTTCCGTCATATACATGATCAGATGGATCATCTACAGTGATACCTTTGTAAGATGGATCTGGGTTTTCCGGATCCGGTCCCGGTGTAATACTCTGTTCTGTAACAGTTAATGTACCAGGTACTTTTGTAAAGTTGTAGTTATCTTCGTTACCGGTCAGCTTCTTAATCGTGAAGTTGTTCTTGCTGTTTCCGACTTTTGTCTGGCTTCCGGTTACGTCATAGGTTGCTCCTTCACCTGCTGCAAATCCGTCACCGCTTACTGTCACTTCGTCATTTGTCAGTGCAGTTCCGTCGTAAACTTTCTGATCTGTTGCAGATGTCAGTGTTACATCTCTCTTTGTAATTGTAAGCTTTCCGTCTGTAACTACAAATGTTACTTTGCTGAAATTGTCATTTACATTAGAGAAATCTGCTGCAGTAAGTCCCATCTGGTACTCGCCTGCATTTTTCTTTGTTACTTCTGTTGTCGTTTTTGCAAAGTGGATATCGCTTACTCTGTAAAGGCTGTTGCTGATACTTACGATCTCATAACCGCTTACTGTCTTGGCTGTTCCGTCGTATTTCTTAGTCTTTGTATTACCCTTGATCTGAACAACAACTTCATTCTCGTTGCTTGTTACAGTCAGCGTACCTGCTTCGGTTGTAATCTCATAGTTGCCTGCTTTTGTATTGGCATTTAACGTATAAGTAAATGTATTATCGCTGCTTCCGACAGTTGTCTGACTTCCGGTTACAACATATGTTGCACCCTCGCCATCTACAAATCCTTCATTCTTGCCTGTGCTTGCTGTTACATTTTTATTTGTAAGAGGCTGTCCGTCATATACCTTCTGATCACTTGCGGATGTTAATTTCACTTTACGTTTTGTAATCTTGTAAGTCTTTGTTACAGTTCCTTTATAATTGCCCTGTCCGGTAATCGTTACCGTAATTGTCTGGACATCTTTGAAGTTCTTGTCTTCTGTACCATACTCATAACTTACTGTGTAATCTTTTCCTTCTGTCAGAGCCTTATCATCAGCATCTTTGACTGTCGGACTCCACTTATGTTCCTGTCCGTCATATACATGATCGGATGGATCATTGATTGTAATTCCCTTGTAAGAATCCGGGTTGTCCGGATCTGGTGTAATACTCTGCGGTGTAACTGTCAGTGTTCCAACAGACGTTGTAATCGTGTAGTTACCTGCTTTTGTATTCTTGTTAAGCTCATAAGCAAATGTATTATCGCTGCTTCCGACTGCTGTCTGGCTTCCGGTTACGTCATATGTTGCTCCTTCACCTTCTGCAAATCTGTCACCGCCAACAGTAATGTTTTTGCTTGTCAGAGCTGTTCCATCATATACTTTGCTTGCTGTTGCAGATCCTAAAGTAACGGTTCTCTTCTCAATTGTAAGACTTCCGTCTGTAACTACAAATGTTACTTTTTCAAAATCTGTACTGTTATTTGCAAAGTCAGACTCTTTCAGTCCCATCGGATATGTTCCGGCATCTTTCTTCGTAACGTTATCTGTTCCCTTGAATGTGAAATCAGATGCGTGATATTTCTCATTATTAATGCTTACGTCATATCCTTTTGCTGTGTAATCTTTGCCATCATATTTTGCACTGTTTGTATGACCTGTGATCGTTACAACAACTTCGTTCTTATCCTTGGTAACTGTAAGTGTTCCTTTTACAACTGTAATGTTGTAGTTGTCTTTCTTCGTGTTGTCTTTCAGTATGTAAGTAAATTCATTGTCACTGCTTCCGGCTTTTGTCTGGCTTCCGGTTACGTTATATTCTGCTCCTTCGCCCTTAACAAATCCGTCACCGCTTACAGTTACTTTATCTTTTGTTAATGGTGTTCCGTCGTATACTTTCTCATCTGATCCGGATGTTAAAGTAACGTCTCTCTTGCTGATAATCAGCTGACCATCTTCCACAACAAATTTTACATTTGTAAAGTTGCCACTCGTATTTGTAAAGTCTGTTGCCTGTACATTCATATCGTATGTTCCGGCATCCGTTCCTTTGACTTCTGCTGTTCCGCTGAATGTAAAGTCATCTTGGCTGTACAGATTGTTACTGATGCTCTTCACTGTATATCCGGAATCTGTGTGTTCTTTACCGTCATACTTCGCATTCTTGTCATTTTCTTTGATTGTTACTGTAACTTTATCTGTTATCGGTGTAACTTTCAAAGTACCAGGTGTTTCCGTGATATTGTAGTTCTTAGCTTTTGTATTATCCTTCAGCTTGTAAGTAAATGCGTTTGGTTTTTCACCAACATTTGTAATGGTTCCGGTTACTTTATATGTCGCACCTTCGCCATCGACAAATCCATCGCCGCCAACTGTCACGCCATCTTTGGTTAATGCTGTTCCGTCATATACCTTCTCAGCATCCGCAGTTTTTAAAGTAACGTCTCTCTTCGTAATTGTGAGATTTCCATCTGTAACTACGAATTTCACTTTGCTGAAGTTCTTGCTGGTGTTTGTGAAATCGGATGTTTTCAGTCCCATTGCATAGTCACCGGCATCTGTTCCTTTTGCTTTTGCTGATTCTTTGCTGAATGTGAAATCATTTGTTGTATACAGACCTGTGCTTGTTCTTACATCATAACCTGTTACGAACTGCTCTTTGCCATTATACATCTTTGAATCTGTATGTCCGGTAATGTAAACATTTACTTCCAGAGTGTCATTCTTTTTAACAGTTAATGTACCTTCTGTCTTTGTAATGTCATAGTTGTCAAGGTTCGTTCCGTCTTTGGCAATGTAAGTAAAGCTGTTTGCGCTGCTTCCGACTGCTGTCTGTGCTCCGGTTACTGTATAAGTAACGCCTTCGTTCTCGACAAATCCGTCTTCACCGCCAACTGTAATCTCATTGCTTGTAAGTGGTTCACCATCATACTCTTTGGAAGCATCCGCAGATGTTAATGTAACTTTACGTTTCTCAATTGTGAGTTTACCATCTACAATTACAAAAGTTACATTTTCAAATCTGTCATTGATGTTTTCAAAATCGTCTGGTGTCAGGTTCATATCATAAGAACCTGCATTTTTCCCTTTAACTGTAGCCTTTGCACTATTTTTAATCTGGAAATCTTCTTCTGTATATACGTCGGTGTTTTCTCCGCCACGCTTAATACTTTCAACAGTATAGCCTGAAACAGATTTTTCTGTTCCGTCGTATGTCTCTTTTCCACTGTTTTCTTTGATAGTAACAACAATTTCCTGTGCATTCTTTGTTACAGTTAACTGACCAGGCTCCTTTGTAATCTGATAGTTTTTAGCTTTTGTTTTATCATTTAACGTATACTCAAATGTATTATCACTTGTACCGACTTCTGTCTGACTTCCGGTTACATTATATTTATCAATACCTTCGCCGGATACAAATTCTCCACTAACAATCTCTACATTATGATTTATTAATGGTTTCTTATCATATGCTTTGCTGTCAGATGCTGATTTTAATGTAATCTGACGAGGATTGATTGTAAGACTTCCGTCTACTACTTCAAATGTTACATTTGTAAAGTTCGCATTCTTATTCTCGAACTGGGATGTCTTAAGTCCCATTGGATAAGTAGCCGCATCTGTTCCGACTGCTTCTGCTTTTCCGCTGAATGTGAAATCATCTGCTGTGTAAAGTTCATTACTGATTTCTGTTACATCATATCCTGTAACTGTATGCTTTATTCCATCATAAGTTACTGCATTCTGACGTCCTGTAATCTTAACTTTTACTTCCGTTGTTACCGGAGTAACTTTGAGCGTACCATTTTTAGTGCTAATGTTATAGTTCTCTTCTTTTGTGTTTTCCTTCAGCTTGTAAGTAAATGCGTTTGTTTTTTCACCAACATTTGTAATGGTTCCGGTTACTTTATATGTCGCACCTTCGCCCTTAACAAATCCGTCTTTTCCGCTTACTGCTACGTCATGGTTTGTAAGCGGCTGTCCGTCGTAAACTTTCTCATCACTTGCAGATGTCAGTGTTACATCTCTCTTTGTGATCGTCAGTTCCTCTGTACCGGTTAATTCACCGAGCAGATCATCGCTTGTCACGCGGACCTTCACGGTAGTACTGTCAGATACATTTGTTGCTGTAATCTTGCTGAGATCTGTTGTCCATGTGTCTGTGCCAGGAATCTGATATTCAATCTTAAGATTTCCAATATCCTTATTATCTTTTCCTGCTTTTGCTACCGCAGTAGCTTGTCCTGCCTGATGTGGCTGTCCGTTATATTTTTCTGTTACATCTTTCGTTGTTAAGGAAACGTAATCTTCAATATTTTTAGCTTTCCAGTTTGCCGTAAGTTTTACAGTGTTGCCCGGCATCTTGAAATTATCTCCACTATTAATAGTAGACACATCCAGTCCTTCAACTGTCCAGCCTGTAAATGTATAACCTTTACGTTTAGGTTCTGTTCTTACAACTACGTTTGTACCTTCATCGTGTTTTTCTGTTGCACTTGTTGAGCCGTCAGAAAAACTTCCACCTGCCAGATCGTACATAACCTGATATCCGGCAACATATTTTGCATAGTAAGTAATTGATGTTGTAACCTTTGCCGGGAAAGCAGGTGCTGCCTCTGTAAGTTCCCGATTGGTATACCATCCGGAGAATGTATATGTTACACCATTAACTGTCTTTGTTGTCGGAAACCGCTGTGAAGTAACATCACCCGGTTTTGTTGTGGATGTTCCGTTAATCACATAGTTCTTGGAACCTAACATATTAAAGTTTGTACCGCCGGCATCATACAGATAATATTTTACTGTCGCAACATTCTTACATCTGATATTTACATTACAGTCCAGATGTTTGTCCGGGTTTGTTCCATTATTTCTTGAAATCTTTGCCGGAACCAATGTGATCTCTTCTACATCATCTTCGGTGATAGTTACACCAAGCTGATTCTGAATAGAAGATTTATAATTGTTAAATATCTGAGTCCATGCATCTGAACCTCTCGTAACTACATTTGTTCCGTTCGGCCATGATACAACACGCTGATCGACGTTATCAAAACAGTTTTTGTCATTTGTCCATGTAGCATTCGTTACATTCACTGTAGCGGTTCCATATGCAGGTCCCCAGTTACCTGAATCATTGGAGTTTGCATCTTTTGTAGGATCTAACAGATAGTAAACGATTGCGCTATCTGTTGATTGTGTGTTTGCTACAACCTTGATCGTCTTTGTTGCAGTGATTGCAGTATCGTTGCTGCCCTGAACACTTGCTGTAACATTAGCCGTTCCCTGACGTAAACCACTGACTGTTCCGTTGGAGTCAACTGTCAGAATCTGTTCGTTGGATGAACTCCACTGAACCTTGCCTGATGCATTGGAAGGTGTCAGTGTATAACCAAGATTGATCGTCTTGAACTGTGTAACTTTATCTGCTCCGGTTATTGCGATTGCTGTTGGTAATACGGCTGAACGAACAGTGATCGTATATTTTTTTGTGTATTGTTGCCTATTCCCCCATGAATATGTATCTGTAACAGTTGTTGTCCCTTCCTGCAATCCTGTCACTTCAATACTTACGCCACTATTCGCTTCTAATCTAACTTTATTTTTATCTGCAACAGTCCAGTTATGAGTATAAAAATTATACCTGTCCTGATCGCTTGAATCCAATGTCACTGTCTGCCCAACTCGGATTGTTTGAGTAGTATCTGTATCCGCTACTGTCGCGATCTTACCTTTTTCAGATGCTGCAGATACGTTCTTATCCTCGTTCGCCTTCGAGTCTGACTCCCCATCGTCAGATGCATCAGCATCATCCTTCTTGTTGTCACCAGACTTGTTCACATCCGTTTTGGATTTGTCTGAATTAGTTTCTTCCTTATATAATACATGAAATGTCTTATCTGATTTTACATCAGCAATTTTGTATGTATAAACATTTCCATCCACCTTCTTCGGCTGGATCGTATTATTATTTTGGTCTGTTACTTTGTCCAGCTTGAAAGAATTCTTTACAGTGATCTCAAAATTAAAAGAGTCGCCTTCTTTTACTTCTTTCATATATTTGCTGTCTGTGTAAGCAACAGTCTCTTTCTTTCCGTCAGAGCCCCATGCTTTAATATCGCCGCCATCCAGTTTTGATTTCTGGATTGTAGCTTTATAGGCTTTCTCCTCGGAATCTTTCTTTGTATCGCCGGAGCTTGCATCTGCTTTCTTTGCAGCGTTAGCTTTCTTTGCAGTGTCAGCTTTCTTTGCTGTCTGCTCCTGCTTTTTCTCAGTTTTTTCTGTAACCTGAGTCTTCTTGGAAGTGTCCGAAGCATTCTTATCTTCCTCCGTATTCACCTCCTGAACTTTGGCTTCTCCTGAGTCTTTTTTGTGTGCATTCGAAGCCGCCTCCTGCTGTGCTTTCTCCTCAGCAGAATCGTCCTGTTGCGGTGCTTCCGTTGTACTGTCCGATTCACTTGCACTCATATTGGTGCCAAGCTGATAGATTACATTCGAACTGACTAAAACTACAGCGAGAAGCATCGCCAACCAGCGTCTTGTCTTCTTCATACATGTTCCTCCTTACTTCTTTATCTATAAGTCTACATAAAATGTCTCTGTATACTTATTAAGACATTGGTTCCCGTCAAAAAGGGTCATTTTTTTATTATTTTTTTCATTTTTTCTTAATATAATATAATGATTAATAGGTCAAAAAGCATTATTACTAATTAAAAGACATTTTTATTCTATTCCTTTCACTTCCTTTCACTAAAAATTGTCATCTTCTGCCTTATTGCATTTTTATCACCTAATATTAAAGAGCCCAGAATTAAATCCAGGACTCTTTATTCTCGCGGAAACACTTTTATTATACGTTAACTTTTTCTTTTTTCTTTTCCACTTCCTTTTCTTTATTCTTGGTACACTTTTTCTCTTCCGCTATTCCGTTTATCAGAAACCATATTCCCTGCCCCAATAATACAAAAGGTAATAACATCTGTGCAAAATTTGTTACATCCACCATTTTTCATTCTCTCCTTTGTTCCTTATTTTGGTAAAATATGCTCGTTTTCAATCGTTTTTCTAATTTATAATGTCTCCCAAATGTGTTTTTTTATCCTCTGAATGATACTTTTAGCTGAACATAGAAAAAGCGGGGGATAAAATCTATTTGAATAGCTTAGACTTTATACCTCGCTTTTATTTTTTTGTCTCTCTTATCTGATTCTTATCTGATCTTTTTCACTGCTGAAAACGAACCATATATTTTCTTATTTCCTGATTTCTTTAATGCACGCACTTTGTAAGAACCATTCTTCGGCGCATTTTTATACTTGTAAGATGTCTTACCTGTCGTTGTTACTTTCACCCATTTTTTATTCTTGTAACGATAAATTTCATAAGCAGTTGCGCCTTTCACTTTCTTCCACTGCAGCAGAACTGTTTTGGAAGAACGTCTGCATTTTCCCCAGCTTGCTTTTGCAAGAGAAGATCTTTTGACCGTTACTGTAAATGTCTTTGCAAGAGACGGCGCGGCTTGCGGCGCTACTTTAATCTTTGTCTTACCTGCTTTCAATCCGGTTACTTTTCCGGACGCTGACACTTTACATACGGACGGTGTATATACCGTATATTTCATTCCGCCTGCAACAAGCGGCACATTTACAAAGCCGTTATATATACTGTAAGAAATGCTTCTGGACGTTCCTTTCTTCATGCTGAAAGAATATAGCGGATTGATATAAAACAGATTTCCGTCCTGCTCTTTCGTTACCTTTACGTTTACATTTGCACTTTTATTCTTATGAGAAGAAGCCGATGCTTTCTGCACTGTGGTCGTTGAAAAATTCTGTACCCAGTAATGCACGCCGTTTACGACAACTGCACCCACGCCGATTCCCGTATAAGCAGACGTAAGAATATTTTTCTTATGTCCCTGCGAATTCATCCATGAAGTCATGGCGCTCTTGCTGCTTGTCTGTCCGGCAGCAATATTCTCGCCCAGCATAATATAACCCTGTTTGCTGTCATAACAAACCGTATTGAAATCTCTTCCTGACGGACGTGTATGGGAAAATGCAATCGCAAGTTCCGCTGCACGAAGCATAGAGCCCTTAATCATCCGCTTATCCATCGTAAGCGTCTTAAGTCCTCTCTTGCTTCTCTCACTGTTTACTCTTTTTACAACATCAAATGCTGCACTGTAATCATATTTCACCTTGACCGGCAGTTTTTCCATCTTCATATAAGAGCCATCATCCATCTTTGCCAGGCCACTTATTCCGGTCATCACTGTGCCTGCCGGAAATGCTTCCGGTCCGATATAAGTGACAGAGGACGGAATCTTTACCTTTTTAATTCCGGTTCCGTAAAATGCTACCCGGTTAATCTTTTCCAGCGCTGATGGGAATGTCACTGATGTCAGTTTTCCACAATTTAAAAATGCCTGAAATGCGATCTCTTTTAATTTCTTTGGAAATATTATTTTTTCCAATGCAGAACATTCTCCGAAACATCCATTTAAAATCTGAGTCACCTTGTCCGGAATTGTAATCTGCTGTAAAGATGTACAATATGCAAATGCCAAACTATCCAGTGTGTTTAATGTACTGCCAAGCGATACTTCTGTTAAAGAACTGCATTTATAAAACATTCTATAGGAAAGGCTCTTAATTCCTTTTCCAATCGTCACCGACTGAAGTTCCGTGCAGTCTTCACACAGATATAATCCAAGACTTGTTATGGAACCAGGCAAATTCAACGTTTTTATTTTTGCTCCGGCAAAAGCACCTTCATTAATCGCACTGACCGTCTTTGGAATTAGAATTTCGGAGACATTCGCATTGTTAAATGCATTTTCTCCGATCGTTTTTACGGAACCCGGGATTTGATAGGATTCAGCCTGTCTTCCCATCGGATATAGAACTAACGTTGTCTTCTTCGCCTCAAATAATACACCTTCTGAAGCACTGTATTTCGCATTTCCGGCTGCTACCTGAAATCCCTGTAATCCACTACATCCATAAAATGCAAGTGATGATATATAGTTTACAGATGCCGGAAATGTCATCTGCGTCAATGCACAATTCTGGAATGCATAATCTCCGATCTGTTGCAGTTTTTTCGGAAGTACTAAATCAGCAAATGCACTGCAATCAGCAAATGCTGCTGTCGACAGTGTCGTCAATGCCCCCGGTAATTCTGCACTTGTCAGTTCGCTACATCTGTAAAATGCCGCTTCCCCGATTTTCTTCAATGTTGACGGAAAATCAACTTCTGTCAAATTTGAGAAATTAGCAAACGCCTTTGTACCAATCTCTGTAATTCCATCCTGTAAAATAATTTTACGAGCCTTATTTTTATAAGCACTCAGCGGATAACTGGTGTCATAATTTCCGACAACTTTTCCTGTTCCGCTGACTGTCAACGTCTGCGTGGTGTCATCCCAGTCATATGTCATGGAATCTACACCTGCTGCCCGCGCACGAACACCGGCAGCCTTGTTTTTCTTATCTTTCAACACATATTTCCCCGGTTTTTCTGTCTGTTTTCCGTTCTGATCCTTTGCAGAATCCTGCAACGTCACACTCTTACTCTCCACGCTGTCAGCAGCTGCCACATTCACCGGCGCAAATACCGTGGACACCGCCACCGCAAACGCCAGGAGCACACCTTCTAATCGTTTCTTTTTCATTTGCTCTCCTCCATCCTACTGCAATGTATTTATAGATAACCTTTTATTATGAACTGTACCTTCTACTAATTTCATTATTTTCTTTACTGCATACATCTATTATATAATTTCCAATTCAAAAGCCTCCGGCTCCGATATCAGCTTTTCCGCGAATTCCGCATGTCCTTCCTCAGACAAATGCACACCGTCATATAGAAGCGGCAGCTCCCATTTACCGCAATTTATGCATTTAATGCCAAGCTGCTCTGCTATTGCCCCGTACAATTCGCCAATCTTCTGTGATTCTGTCACAATCCGGTCATCCGAAACCCACGAGCCACGCTTCATCATCGGCGGGACAAGCAGACATAATTCTATCTTGCCCTCACTT
>OGMW01001905.1_pt1 | contig 15974 bp, 14 predicted proteins | sample 1573281 | NCBI WGS metagenome assembly OGMW01 (sample SAMEA2581907, study PRJEB24529) | metagenome | biome: Human gut stool | place: China | collected 2011
TATTAATGATTATCACTTTAACACTACTAGAATTAATAGTTACATAGTGGGATGTAAATAAAAAAGATGCAGCCATTGTTGAACCTCTCACGGAGAATTAATAGTTACATAGTGGGATGTAAATCCATATTATTATTAGATGGAGCACCCTCACCCTGCGGAATTAATAGTTACATAGTGGGATGTAAATATATCTGCATATGCACTATGATATGTATGTTCTCTGGAATTAATAGTTACATAGTGGGATGTAAATTTTGTCTTTCTGGGAATATTTGCCTCCGGGCTGTTTGAATTAATAGTTACATAGTGGGATGTAAATGCCCTGTAAGCATATCCGTTATTATCTGCTGTCTTTGAATTAATAGTTACATAGTGGGATGTAAATTTCCTATCATGGTGGTAGTGAGAAATTTTTAAGGAGGAATTAATAGTTACATAGTGGGATGTAAATACATTCACATTAGATTATGGTTATCTGTTTGGTTGAATTAATAGTTACATAGTGGGATGTAAATATCTTGGAAGTAAATAATTCCTGGCTCTGCTCCTGAGAATTAATAGTTACATAGTGGGATGTAAATCCATAACATTACTACAGGATTTAGCAATTGGGGAGATAGAATTAATAGTTACATAGTGGGATGTAAATGTTATTAAACAGCCCGCACAATCAAAATCCGGGTAGAATTAATAGTTACATAGTGGGATGTAAATAAATTAAAAGGTTTATTTAATTTTCTGTCGAAATAGAATTAATAGTTACATAGTGGGATGTAAATGCTTACAGGCAGATTCACAGGAACAGATAATGTAACCGAATTAATAGTTACATAGTGGGATGTAAATTTCTTTAACTAACGCCTAAGCGTTGGTTGTTTATGGGAATTAATAGTTACATAGTGGGATGTAAATTTGCTGGCAAGGATTGTTCGCATTGAAAGAAGATAGAATTAATAGTTACATAGTGGGATGTAAATAAGCATAAGAGATTAACAAAAGAGTTGCACAAAAGGAATTAATAGTTACATAGTGGGATGTAAATGAGGATAAACTTCTTGATATGGCACAGAAGGCAGCAGAATTAATAGTTACATAGTGGGATGTAAATGAACTGCGGATATAAGATGTTCTTCCAGCAAGCAGGGAATTAATAGTTACATAGTGGAATATAAAATACGATACAATTATATGTTTGATTTTCTTGAAGATAGGATATGTTATTAAACAAAATAGTGGCTTTAAATTATGCGCTTTTGACAGGATCAATATGATTGATAAATGCAATCCCCTCCACGCAACCAATTCCACCACAATTCCCACTTTTCTGACAACTACAATTGGTGGAATCCACATTTTACATGGGCTATAATACATACATAACAACAGAAAGGACTGACATTATGCTACAGGAAAATCTTATAATGCTGAGGTCGCTTGCGGGGAAGACTCAGGAGGATATCGCAGAGGTTATTGGAATATCGAGGCAGGCGTATGCCAAATGGGAGCGTGGTGAAACAATTCCTGATATTGAAAAATGCGGCAGACTTGCAGAATTTTATGGCGTGACGATGGATTCCTTAATAAAGGACGATGTGCAGCTTGAAGGGCAGAAGATGGCACCAGCACCGAAAGGCAAACACATGTGGGGCGTTGTCACAGTGAATGACCGCGGTCAGATAGTTATTCCTAAAGAGGCTAGAGAGACTTTTGGACTGGTGAATGGTAGCAGGCTGGTTGTGCTTGGCGATGACAATGAAGGTATAGCACTTGTTAAAGCAGAGCAGTTTGAAGAGAAACTTAGCATGGCAATGTCGGTTCTTAGTAAAGATATTAAGGAATGAGGTGTTATGTATGATTTGTCCAAAATGTAATAAGGAAATGCGAAAAGGATACCTTTTCAGCAGTAAAGACGGCGCATTCAGCTTTGCCGATGAAGTGCCTGGAGTATTCACAAATGCGAAAACAGCCAAAGGATTTGTTGAAATCACATCGCTTAAGGCGAGCCACAGAACGAAAGTGGAAGCTTGTATATGTGAGAATTGCAGGATAGTTGAATTTGAGTACTAAATACCTGCTGGATTCTGTGCGTATTAATAAGAAAAACCTACGAATTGATGATGCATTGTCAATTTAGTGGGTCAAATCTGAGAAAGATTTCAAGCTTTCAAAAGAAAATGCCTACTATATCGGGAGATTACCTGTTTGTAGTAGGTTTATTTTTTATATTAAATCGACTGTTAATATAGACAAGATTTATTGTCAGTGTAAAAAGCCCACTAATACTTCTTTTATATGTAATCTAGTAGGCTTTTCCTACAGGTTGCTTTCGCAAACGTGTTTTATAGACATACTCAATCTTCATTTTGTTACACATTGGTAGGTCTTATGATAAAATATCTCATATAATGAAGCTATAACCAGAAAAAGTAAAGGAGTCACATATGAACACCCAACCATTTACCATATCACCAATTCCAGACGACATATTTGCAAAGATGCAGGGGAAATCATTTAAGGACAACTGCACCGTGCCAAGAGAAGATTTGCGGTATCTTAAAGTTTTGCATGTCGGATTTGATGGGAAAACGCACATAGGCGAGCTGGTTGTGAACAGGCTGATTGCTGATGATGTGCTTGATATATTTAAGCAGCTTTACGAGGCTGGCTATGAGATTGAAAAAATCAGACTTATTGATGAATATGATGCTGATGACGAGAAGTCGATGAGTGATAATAATTCTTCAGCGTTTAATTTCAGATACATTTCCTATTCAACGAAGCTGTCAAAGCATGCGTTAGGGCTGGCGGTTGACATCAACACGCTTTATAATCCTTATGTGAAATATGTTGATGGCAGAAGAAATGTAGAGCCTGCCAATGCTGAAAAGTATACAGACAGAAGCATTGAATTTCCACACAAAATCGACCATGACGATTTGTGCTATAAGGTGTTTGCAGAACATGGATTTGAGTGGGGCGGCGACTGGGAACATGCAAAAGATTACCAGCATTTTGAGATGCCAGATGAGTGGATTGAGAAAAGTTCATGCAGAAAAATGTGATACAATATAAAAGTTCGTGCGAAAAAATGTAATGCAACACAAATGTTCGTACATAAAAGTGTGGCAAAATACATTTTTACGTCCATAAAAATGTTGACCATATCCTCTTAAAGGAATCAAATATTATACATAGGATAACCACTTTCACATCAAGGTAAGTGACAATAAATCAGTTATTAAGTAAAAATGTATTAAGAAAACGGTATATTTCAGAACTAACTATACAAAATGCACAAACACTTGCGTAAATCTTTGTAATTTTAAGCCATTTCATTTTTATCCTTATTATGGTATTTTTAGCAACAGAGGCGATTTATTTTGCATGATATAGGACACTGCCAGCAAAATAACGCCTCTTTTGCTATTTAATCTATAATGTTTGGGAGGTTAATCATGATTAAGAAGGCAAGAAGGGTTTTTGCAGCTGTTGTTGCAGTATTATTAGTATGTTTTACAGCAGCTCCGGTGTTGTCAGCTAATGCGGCAACACAGAATTCATGGAATTTCAAGAATTCTAATTTTAAGAAGTTAGGAACTATTAAAGCAAGTACTACAGTAGACGGACTTGGTCTTATGGCAACAAGCAGTAAGACTATGAATGTTAAGGCAGAATCTGTAACGGTAGATGGCACAGCATATACATATTGTCTGGCTCTTTCTGGTACAGGCACTACATCATATCGTTCAGTTAAAGTACCAGTGTCAGGTTCTGATACAATTAAGGTAGTGTTAAGAAGCAGTGGAAGCTCTACCCGTAATTTAATCGTAGCTGATTCTAATGGAAAGAAGCTTGGAACTATTGCAGCTAATAAGACAGCTTCTTTAGGAACATATTCATATTCAGGTTCTAAGGGATACATATATCTGTATTCAGAGAACAGTGGAATTAACATTTACAAGGTGCAGGTTGATTCTAAGGACAGCTCATCATCTGGTTCTTCATCAGGAAGTTCATCAGGTTCAGGCAGCTCTTCATCAGGAAGCAGTTCATCTTCAGGTTCATCTATATCAGGTGATTATGTGGTTAAGGCAGGTGGTATGTCTTTAGCAGATGCACTTAAGAAGGCTAAGTCAGGACAGACAGTAGTTATTGATGGAACAGTTAAGTCTGGAGCTGTTTCACTTCCAGCAGGTGTTAATCTTACAGGAAAGAATAATGCGACAATAGATTTCTCACAGACAAGCGGAAGTTCAGGAAGAGGAATTACATTATCAGGTAATGGAAGTACACTTTCTAACATTACAGTTAAGAATGCTTCTGATAATGGAATCTTTATTTCAGGTTCTAATAATACATTAAAGTATGTAACATGCTGCTATAATGAAGATGCAGGTTTTCAGGTAAGCAACGGAGGAGCTAATAACAAGTTTTATAATTGCAAGTCTCATCATAATGCAGATGCCAAGGGTGAGAATGCTGATGGTTTTGCAGTGAAACTTCATTCAGGTGAAGGCAATTATTTTGAAAACTGTGTAGCTGAATACAATAGTGATGATGGCTGGGATTGTTATGCAGCTCATGGAGCAGTAACACTTGTAAACTGCCAGGCTAACTACAATGGATACTGTGATGGAATTTATGGTGATGGTAACGGATTTAAGATGGGTGGAGTAGATAACAAAACACCAGGAAAGGCAGCTCACCTTGATCCTCTTAACCATAAGCTTATTGGATGTACAGCTAAGGGAAACTATGCTAATGGTTTCGATAGAAACAACCAGAGTGGTGTTGTAACAATGAAGAATTGTATTTCAGATTCTAATAAGGGTAATAATTATCACTGGCCACTTACAGGAAAACCATCTGCACTTGGTTATAAAGTAACATTTGGCAAGGCTATTATTGAGGATTGTACTAATATTAATGGAAAAGTTAATATTACAGGAGCAACTCTTAAGGGTAACTGTAAGGGATTCTAGGTTAATGGCTGATTGTAATAATATGGTTTACAATACAGTATTATAATTTATAATAAAATAATAAAACGCATGTCCGATTTTTTCAATCTGGCATGCGTTTTTTATCGTTAATCCAATTCGTTAAGATCAGTCAATTATATGATGATTAAGCCATCTGCGGGAGTTGAAACGTATAGTGAACACGATACCGCGCACAGTCCAGTCGGCAAACATTCCAATCCATACAGCAATAGGACCAAAACCATATACACGGCATAAGAATATAGTGAAGCTTACACGACATAACCACATGCTTGCACATGATGTAATCATTGAAAATTTTACGTCTCCGGCAGCACGCATTCCATAAGCTGGAATGAACGACAATACCCATGATATTGGCTTGGTTATTGTTATGAAAAGAGTCATCTCAAAACACATTCTTGCACTTTCTGCTTCCATTCCACCCAGTATGGTAATCGGCCGGCACAATGCAAATACAACGAGACAGCTTATAATAATAGCAGCTTCAGCCATTTTACTGAGCTTCTTTATATAATATATGGCTTCATCTTTTCTTCCGGCTCCAATGCACTGGCCAACTATAGTCATAAGTCCGATTCCTACACCCTGTGCAGCAACCCCGTTAAGGTTTTCAAGAATATTGGTCACAGCATTTGCAGCGATGGCAGCAGTTCCAAGCGTTGAAACTGTTGACTGGATTGCCAGCTTTCCAAACTGGAACATGCTGTTTTCAATACCTGAAGGAATACCAATATATAAGACTCTCTTAATTAAATCCCAGTCGGGACGGATTGTGTAATATCTGTTTACGCAGATAGTCTGAGAAGGGTTTCTTAATTTAATAATTACAACAACTGCACAGAAAACTCTTGATGCAAGTGTTGATAGTGCAGCCCCTGCAACACCCATGCCAAGTCCGAATATAAGAATCGCATTACCACCTATATTAAGGAAGTTGGATATTATTGATATTGTCATAGGGCTTTTGCTGTTCTTCTGGGCTCTCATAATGGACGCACCAGCGTCATACAGGCCAATGAATGGAAATGACAACAGGGTAAACAGGAAGTACGCCTGTGAATCAGCCATAACCTCAGCTTCTACAGAACCAAAGATGAACTTAAGCATTGGTACACGAAGAACGAGGCATATTGCTGATATGAAAAACGACAGCACTGTCATGACAAGAAATACCTGTCTTGCAGCGCGGTTGGCACCTTTAGGGTTGCTGCTTCCTATGTACTGGGAACACAGGATTGCACCTCAGGCAGCAAGTGCTGACAAGGCCTGTATTACAAGAATATTGATGGAATCAACAAGCGATACAGCCGAGACGGCAGATGCACCGACATTACTTACCATCATAGTATCAACAGTTCCCATAAGTGAAGCCAAGAGATTTTCCAGCATGATAGGAATAAGAAGTTTCCTTATATCTACATTAGAAAAAATGTGGTCTGAATTGTTAGTCATTGAAATTACTCCATAATATTTTACAAACTAAAATGCAACTAACATAATTTATTCCTAAGAACAGATAATGTCAAGTATATATGTTTATAAAACATGTCACAAAGAACATATTGGCATAAAATACTTGACTTTATAATATAATTATGATATCTTAACAAAGCACTGAAATATCAGTGGTTATGCGGGTGTAGTTCAATGGTAGAACACTAGCCTTCCAAGCTAGATACGTGGGTTCGATTCCCATCACCCGCTCTATTTTTTTGTTCAAGTTAATTATTTCAGGGTGATGTGAATCGAACCCACGGGTTCGGTCTCCGCTTCGCTCCGGTCGGTGCCAAGTAGGTGCCACAGGCACCTGGCACCCCATCACCCGCTCTATTTTTTTGCCTAAGTGAACCATTTTAAGGTGATGAGAATCGAACCCTTACTGAATCTTTGCTTTGATTGCTTCATTATATTTGCAGGTCGGGTAAATAAGTGTTATAACAGAAGTGCCGGATATATAAGGGGCAGAAAAGGTGAGTTTATGAAATTAAAGAAAGCAGCGATATGGGGGATTGCAGTGGTTTTGCTTGCAGGAGGTATTGCCGCAGGGGCTGTGGTATTGAATGGCAGACCGGAAACTAAAGATAATCTTATTAATATGGCTAAGATCATAAAACCACGGGGAGATAAAACACATGTAATTGTGAAGGTCTCACAGAATATCGGTACAGAAGATTATACAGAACCTTATGAAGATGATAAGGATTATTCAAATGATACTGTATCAATTGCCTGCTGGGGCGACAGCATGATGGAAGGCTTTGGATCAGATGAGGCCTATATACTTACTAAAGTAGGAAGAGTTGATATAAGTTATTATACTGCACCATATACTTTGGGAAAGCTTACTGGTCTTAATGCATTTAATTTTGGTGTATCAGGGGAGACATCAGAGGAGATAGCGATAAGAGCTGGTGGCTTTAAGATGCATACTGACCGTAATCTTAATCTTAATAAGAATACATATCAGGATGTATGCCTTATGGATGATAAGGGAAATCCTGTTTATATGTATGATTTCAGCGGATATGGTATTGAATATAATGATTATCCTGATACTGTATATATAGATGGTGTATTATGTCAGATTGATAAGAAACGGGATATTGAAGATTACTGGGAAGATATGGAGGATGATGACTATAATATAGAGGATTATATGGTCAGCATCAGAATATGTGATGATACAGGTCTTGAACAGCCTGATTATATGTTTATTCCACAAGGTACTGCTGTTACAACTAAAGCAGCATATGATCATAAGGGTGATATTCTTGTGCTTGAGATGGGAAGTAACGGTGGATGGGATGACTATGATGAGCTTATTTCCCAGTATCAGGCGGTGATTGATTATACAGGCTGTGAGAATTATATCATAGTTGGAGACACTGATGATCCGGGTACATCTCTTGCAGACAACAGCCAGTCATATCTGGAGGATGGAGATGACTATGTAGGAGCTGATGACACTGCATGGGAAGCAGCGCTAAGAGAAGCATTTGGAGAACATTTCTTTAATACAAGAGTCTACATGATTCAGAACGGGCTGGATGATTGTGGTTTGAAAAAGGAAAAGATAGATGAGTTATATGGAGCGTTTGGGTATATATCTGTGAAACTCCGTTCAGACTGGACACATTTTAATGCGTATGGATATTATTCTAAGGGCGTAGGAATCTATAAAAAAGGTGTTGAACTTGGATATTGGGAATAGTCTGTCCAATTCTTTATAAAGGAAATTTACAATGAGTAAGAATAAATACGAAATAGATATGTGCAATGGCACAATAATGGATAAGTTAATATCGTTCTCAGTGCCATTGATGCTTTCAGGAATATTACAGCTAATGTTTAATGCTGTAGATATAATTGTTGTTGGAAGATTTGCAGGAAGCCAGTCGTTAGCAGCAGTAGGTTCAACGACAGCGCTTATTAACATGTTTGTTAATCTTTTCATAGGAGTTTCTTTGGGAGCAAATGTACTGGCTGCCAGATTCTATGCGTCAGGCAAACATAAAGAGATGTCAGAGACAGTGCATACTGCGATAACATTTGCAGCAATAAGCGGAATTGTGATGGCACTGATAGGCGTGCTGATGGCTAAACCGGCACTTGAACTTATGGGAACACCGGATGATGTAATTAACCTCTCAACACTGTATATGAGAATATATTTTCTTGGTATGCCATTCTTTATGCTTTATAACTATGGTGCGGCTGTTCTTAGAGCAGTTGGTGATACCAAGAGACCGCTGATGTTTCTTATAGCAGCGGGAATTATAAATGCATGCCTTAATATGGTACTTGTTATTGTGTTTAACTTAGGGGTTGCAGGAGTGGCAATCGCAACAATATTTTCACAGTTTATATCGTGTGTGCTTGTATTAAGATGTCTGAATAAGACAGATGCAAGTTACCAGTTGAGATTCTCAAAGCTAAAGATAAAGGGATACTATCTTAAACAGATATTTCAGGTTGGAATTCCGGCAGGTATACAGAGTACAGTTATTAATTTTTCAAATGCTTTGCTGCAGTCGTCAGTTAATTCATTCGGTTCAACAGCAATGGCAGGATATACAGCAGCCAACAATATTCTTGGTTTTCTATATGCATCAATTAATTCAGTAACACAGGCCTGCATGAGTTTTACAAGTCAGAATTATGGTGTAAGAAAGTTCAAGAGAATGGACAAGGTGCTTATAGATTGTGCAATACTTTCAGTAGGAGTGTCACTTGTATTTGGCTGCGGTGCATATATATTTGGTGATAAAGTGCTTATGATATACACTAACAGTGAAGATGTTATTAAATGTGGTGTTGAGATATTATCAATTACAACAGTGCCATATTTCTTATGCGGAATAATGGATCTGTTTCCGGGCGCACTTCGTGGAATGGGATATTCGCTAGTGCCGATGATATTATCAGTTATTGGTACAGTAGGAATGAGAATATTCTGGATATTCGTGATATTCCCAAGCCACAGAACACTTTATGACCTGTTCATATCATATCCGGCATCATGGACGGCAACGATAATTATGCAGGTTATATGTTTCCTTATAGTACGTCGAAAAGTGCATTCACAGATTAATAAATGATTATAAAATATTTAAGCCATTCCGGAAGGAGTGGCTTATTAACTATAAAGTTCTTCAAGAGTTCGGGCTATCTCGCCAGCATCACAGTCACATCCGTTTTCTTCCCATTTTAAAAATGTATTAAGCAATCCGCCAGAGTAACAGTATAGTCTGTACTCAGAGTAATTCTTAGGATTTGTAAAATGTTCAGACATAAAATTATTAATACTGTTAATAAGAATAGAATGAAGTCCACATCTTGAAAGAGTAAGAAAATAATCCTTATACCGGTTAAAGAATTCAAGTGCAAAAAGAATGTGGGAATAATCCAGAAAGCTCCCGTTTTCAGGGTTCTTGGCACATTCTTCCAGATATTCAATTATAATAATATTAAGATAGTCGCATAGTGCATCATGGATTGATTCATAATATTTGTAAAAAGTTATGCGTGATACACCGGCACATTTCGCCACACTCGTAATTCGAATCTTATCAAAATCAGTGTCTTTAAGAAGCTTGATTATTGCTTCACCTATGCACATTCGTGTAAATGTATTCTTAGAATCTTTGTTAACTATATTCATAATGTACTCCTGAAATATACAAAAACGCTATTTTTGTATATTGTAACACTATAAGTTATAAAATACAATATGACATAGTATTTAAAACTACATTAGAATGGAGTATATCTGGTAAACAGGAGGATTAATAATGAGATTAGTAGCAGATTCAGCATGCGATATAAAAGAACTTAGGGGAATGGTTTTTAAGGCAGTTCCGCTTACAATATCTACAGATAACGAGGAGTTTTGTGATGATGGGCAGCTTGATATTCACAGAATGCTTGATATTCTTGAAAAACATAAGGGACGTTCATATACTGCGTGCCCTGGAATAGATGCATGGCTTGAAGCTTTTGGTGATGATGATGAGATATTTGTTGTAACAATAACTGCAGGAATGTCAGGAACATATAATTCTGCAATGGCAGCGAGGGCAGTATATCTGGAGGAACATCCACAGGCTAAAGTCAGGGTAATAGATTCTAAAAGCACTGGTCCACAGATGCGTATTATACTGGAGCAATTGCAGCAAATGATTGAAGAAGGAAAGAAATTTGAAGAGATAGATGGAGCAATAGATGCATATATGCAGAAAACAAGACTGTTCTGTTCATTAAAATCATTGCATAATCTTGCACAGAATGGTCGTGTAAGCAAGGTTGTAGCATCGGCTGCGGAGGTTCTTGGCATAAGTGTAATAGGAACAGCAAGCAGTCATGGAACATTGGAAGCAATCGGTAAATGCAGAGGTGATAAAAAGCTTCTTGTAAAACTGCAGGCATTACTTGACGATGCAGGATATGAAGGCGGAAAACTGAGAATATGTCATGTTGAGAATGAAGTTCTTGCAGATAAGATAGCAGATATGATAAAGCAGGCATATGGTGCTACGGATGTGTGTGTATATAAAGCAGGAGGATTATGCAGTTATTATGCTGAGCGAGGCGGAATAATACTCAGCTGTGAAACAAAATAAATACTTTGAATATCAAAATAGTATTGACAAACCAGATTTGTGCTCTTATAATTAGCTCAAATATATTAGTTAAATATATTTAGATAAAATTATTTAAGGAGAACAAAACAATGACATTTGAAAAGGTAAAAGAAATTATTATGGATACTATTAACTGCTCAGAGGATAAGATTACATTAGAAGCGAATTTAAAGGATGATCTTGGAATTGATTCACTTGATTCTATGGAACTTATGATGGCAGTTGAAGATGCTTATGGAATTACTGTTCCAGAAGAAGAACTTCCTAATCTTACATCAGTTAAAGCAATTGTTGAGTATGTTGACAAGAATGCAGCTTAACATAAAGATTTTAAGGAAGATAGTTTGTTATGGATATTAATGATATTTATGGGATTATAGATAAGTTTGATGCAAGTGGATGCAGCGAACTGAATCTGGAGATGAATGGCGTATGCCTTGGACTGAAGAAAACAATGCACGAAGCCATATGTGATGTGCCTGTAAAGAAAGATATTGTTCGCATTGGTACAGAACAGGAACAGAACGTTACAGCTATTCAGGATGTACAGCCACAGTCAGATGAGCATATTAAAGAAATTAAGGCGCCATTGGTTGGAACTTTCTATACAGCAGCAGGTCCTGATGAGGAACCTTTTGTAAAACCAGGGCAGAGCGTTCATGCCGGTGATGTTATTGGAATAATTGAAGCAATGAAGCTGATGAACGAAGTTACAGCAGATTGTGACGGTACGGTTAAGGAAGTGGCAGCAGAGAATGGCACTATGGTTGAGTATGGACAGCCGCTTGTAATCCTTAATTAACGGAGGTAGCAGAAGTGTTTAAGAGAATACTGATAGCAAACCGTGGTGAAATAGCGTTAAGGATAATAAGATGCTGCCGTGAGATGGATGTAGAAACCGTAATTGTATATTCAACGGAAGATAAGAATTCACTTGCAGTTATGGCAGCAGACAAGGCGGTTTGCATTGGACCGGCAAAGGCGGCTGAAAGTTATCTTAATCAGGATGCGATAATAGAAACAGCAATACTGACAGGGTGTGAGGCAGTCCACCCTGGTTATGGTTTTCTGTCCGAAAATGCTGCTTTTGCAAGAAAATGTGAGGAGAACAATCTTATATTTATAGGACCATCGGCGGACATAATAAGCAGCATGGGAGATAAACAGTCGGCAAGGCAGCTTATGATTGAATGCGGGGTTCCGGTTGTACCCGGCTCTGATGGGCTGGTTGCAACAGCAGAGGAAGCAGCACACATTGCAGAAAGAATTGGTTATCCTGTACTTATTAAAGCGTCAGCTGGAGGCGGTGGAAAAGGAATGCGCAAGGCATTCAGCAGAGAAGATATAGAAAATGCATTTGAAACCGCTAAGAGTGAAGCTAAAGCTGCATTTGGCAACGATGATATGTACATAGAGAAGCTGATAATCAATCCACGGCATATTGAGATACAGATTCTTGCAGATAAATATGGCAATACAATATATCTTGGAGAACGTGACTGTTCAATCCAGCGTAATAATCAGAAGCTTTTAGAGGAAGCTCCGAGTGCAAGATTATGTAAAGATCAGCGGACAGTCATGGGAGAGACTGCAGTAAGAGCTGCCAGAGCAGCAGGATATTATAGTGCAGGAACTGTTGAATTTGTTGTGAATGAACAGGGTGACTACTATTTTATAGAGATGAATACGAGAATACAGGTTGAACATCCGGTAACTGAGCAGGTTACAGGAATTGACCTTATAAGAGAACAGATAAGAATAGCTGCCGGAATGAAGCTTAATATCACTCAGGAAGATGCATGTGTCAATGGACACGCAATTGAGTGCAGAATAAATGCGGCTACACCGGGAGTTATTAAATTCTTACATTTTCCAGATGGTTATGGAGTAAGAGTTGAGAGCCATCTTTTTGAAGGTTATGAAGTGAGTCCGTTTTATGATTCAATGATTGCCAAGATTATAGTGACTGGAAGCAGCAGACTTGAGGCGGTAAGACGATTAAGAAGGGCTCTTGAGGAACTGATAATTGAAGGAGTTAAGACTAACAGAGAGTTCATGCATCTTCTTACATATCATAAGGATTTTATAAGAGGAAATTACAATACAGGTTTCTGGGAGAAGAATCATACCGAAATTGAAAAGTGGCTTAAGGAAGGAATTACAGTTAAATGAATATCAATGACATTTTCTTAAAGCGTAAGAAAAGGTGGGGTACTATCAACAGATTAAGGGATAGTGAGGAACAGGCAGACGGAAGCCTTACACCATCAAGAAGAATTGCACTTATAAGTGATGACAAAAGTTTCAGGGAATTGTATGCACAGGTTAAGACAGGCAATCCAAACAGCTTTCCGGGATATGAGAAAAAGGTTGAAGCGAACAGATTAAAGACAGGCCAGCAGGATGCAGTAGTTACTGGAACATGTCGAATAGGCGGAGTCAAAACAGCGGTTGCAGTTATGGATAAAAGATTCCTTATGGGAAGCATGGGAATTGCGGTAGGTGAAAAGATTACAAGACTCACAGAATATGCAATGAAAAGAAAACTGCCGCTTATAATATTTGCTGCAAGTGGTGGAGCGAGAATGCAGGAAGGCCTTTTCTCGCTTATGCAGATGGCAAAGACAACAGCGGCAATTGAAAAGTTCAAGGATGCTGGTGGATTATTTATATCATATCTCACTAATCCTACAACAGGTGGTGTGAGCGCAAGCTTTGCAAGTCTTGGTGACATTATAATTGCTGAACCAGGAGCACTTATATGCTTTGCTGGGCCAAGAGTTATTGAACAGACTATCGGACAGAAGTTGCCTGAAGGCTTCCAGCACTCAGAGTTTCTGTTAGAACATGGCATGATAGATATGATAGTTGACAGAAAAGATATGAAGCAGACTTTATCAAAGATATTGAAAATGCATGTGAATACCGGAGGAGAAGCATGAACAATGAAAATGTTTTAACACCATATGAGAAAGTTCTTGCAGCCAGAAAAAGCGACCGTCCGGATATTATGAAATACATAGAAGTGCTTTTTGATGATTTTATAGAAATGCATGGTGACAGATATTATAAAGATGACAAAAGCCTTGTTGCAGGAATTGCTTCATTTAATGGAAAAACGGTAACTGTTATTGGAAACCGTAAAGGAAAGAATATAGAAGAGAATATAAGATATAACTTCGGAATGGCGTCACCTGAAGGGTATAGAAAAGCAGTCCGTGTTATGAAACAGGCTGAAAAATTCAGGAGACCTGTCATAACATTTGTTGACACGCCAGGTGCATATCCAGGCATGGAAGCAGAAAGCAACGGACAGAGTAATGCGATTGCGGGAAGTATAGCAGCAATGCTTAAGCTTACAGTACCTGTTATATCTGTAATCACAGGTGAAGGCGGAAGTGGCGGTGCATTGGCACTGGCAGCAGCCGACAGGGTGTATATGCTTGAAAATGCAGTATATTCGATTCTGTCTCCGGAAGGTTTTGCATCAATAATATATAAGGATGCTAAGAAAGCACCACAGGCAAGTGAGATAATGAAGCTTACTGCACAGGAGCTTTTTACTGCCGGACTCGTTGATGGTGTAATTGCAGAAGGAGACAGGTGTTTTTCAGATATAGCAAGAATGTTAGAAAAAGAACTCGGAATTCTTGGCAGGATGAAATCAAAAGAGCTTGTTAATTCAAGATATGACAAATTCAGGAATATAGACAGGGGAGAGATAAAGTGAAAGGCATTCAGATAGTGTCCACAGGGAAAGCACTCCCAGAAGAGATAATTACGAATGATTACTTAAGCCGGATTGTTGATACAAATGATGAATGGATAACAACAAGAACAGGTATTAAGAAAAGATACAGATGTACACAGGAAAATACTACATCACTTGCAGTCAGAGCAGCATATGAAGCGTTAGAAGCATCAGGTGTGAATATTGCAGAAATAGGTGCGGTTATAGTTGCAACTTCAACGGCTGATAATGCATTTCCATCTACTGCAGCAATTGTACAGAAGGAACTCGGATTGGCAGAGAATGTACTTGCATTTGATTTAAGCAGTGCATGTACAGGTTTTCTGCATGCATTAAATGTTGGACAGGCACTGTTTAACAGCACTGATTATAAATACATACTGCTTATTGGCAGCGAGCAGATGTCTAAGATTTTAGATTATACAGACCGCTCAACATGCGTGCTTTTTGGAGATGGTGCTGGTGCAGTTCTTATAAAAGCGGCTGACAATATGTATAGACAGATTAATTACACAAGAGGCGATACTGATGTACTTGTATGCAGAGGTATAGGTGCACAGGATGCATATGTAAAGATGAATGGAAATGCGGTGTTCCGTTTTGCAGTTGATGTTCTTAAACAGGGAATTGATGAGATATTGAAAAAATCGGACATGACACTTGATGACATAGATTATATTGTGTGCCATCAGGCTAATGAAAGAATTATCAATCATGTAAAGAAAAAATATCCGGGACATGAAGATAAGTTCTATATAAATATAGCGGAATACGGTAATACATCAGCGGCAAGTATCCCAATAGCACTAGATGAGTTAGCACAAAGCGGATGCTTTGACAAGGGCAGAAAGCTGATTCTTGCGGGCTTTGGGGCGGGGCTTAGCTGGAGCAGTGCTTTGATAGAGACATAATAAGGAGCAGCATAATGAGATTAGATAAGATGTTAGGAATAAAATATCCGTTTATACAGGGCGGAATGGCTAATATTGCAACAGGAGAATTTGCAGCTGCAGTTAGTAATGCAGCCGAACACGTGGGCAAGATTTTGAGGAGCCTGATTGTGAAATACGCATA
>OGMW01001908.1_pt1 | contig 15961 bp, 15 predicted proteins | sample 1573281 | NCBI WGS metagenome assembly OGMW01 (sample SAMEA2581907, study PRJEB24529) | metagenome | biome: Human gut stool | place: China | collected 2011
GGACTCTACTCTGCCTAGGGCCTCAGGAGAACAGCGTCTCTAGCGACACCACCTCACACTACAAAAAAATACACTTCCGTGATGATACGTGTTTGTCACAGTAGGTCGCGTTTTTTGTCATGCATGTACATCCATGACAAATTTATGACAGAATCAAGATAGTCATACCTGTGCTGTCGTAGAAGTGTTCCATGACATTACCAAAATTATCATCACGGAAGTGTCCACTTCCATGACGATAAATCGCGCGTCACAGAAGTGCTTTCGTCAAGGGTGACCGACACGTGGCATCCACCGTAACGGAACGCCGTTAAGCTATCGGGTCGGGTTTTGGATCCGATAACCCGTTAACAGCCCCGACCAATGGGAAATTTCCACGTGTAAAATTCTTATTGGCCGGACGAAACACGTGTCAGCTCGTCAGTGGGTCAGATAGGCGCCTATGATATGTCGACACGTGCCACGGCCCACCACTGGCCCATTTAGCTTACAAAGCCGGCCCGTTTGACTTGGTCAAAAGTTAACGGGCTGGCCCATGAAAAGCCTGTTAACGGTCTCTTCGCAAATAGCCCATTTTACGGCCCGTTAACTCACGGCCCGTTAGGCCCTAAAGGAAATCGGCCCAACAACGTCATGTGGGCCGTCGAATATAACACCAGCCCATTTCACTTTCGGCCCATGTATGGCCCACGACGTCTTTCGGCCCATATGAGGCCTTCGTATCTTTCGGCCCTTTACAGGCCCACGGTGACTCTAGCCCATAATGAACAGTAATTTTCTTTATACCCGTTAACGGCCCGTGATTTACATGGGCCGTTTCCAGCCCGTGTTAGCTTTCGGCCTATTGACGGCCCATACGTTCTTGGGCTCCTTTTCGGCCCTCGATTACTTCCGGCCCGTTACTGGCCTGTTCCCCTAATGGGCCAAATTCGGCCCATGGCAAGAGTCGGCCCGTTACTGGCCTGTTACCCTAATGGGCCAAATTCGGCCCATGGCAAGAGTCGGCCCGTTTCTGGCCTGTTAACCCGTTGCGCCGTTTCCAGCCCGTCCTATATTCTGGCCCATTAACGACCCGTTATGCCTGTGACAGAATTAAGCCTTTGCTGTCCTACGGCCTGTTAACGGCCTGTTACCGTGCTGGGCCGATACCAATTACGCCCGATTACGGCCCATGTAGACCCATTTATCCGACGGCCCGAGGCCCACCGATTACAGGCCCATTTATCGACGGCCCGTAGGAGACCCATGGATCCTACGGCCCGTATATGGCCCATGGTAGTTGCGGCCACTAGCAAACCAGGGAAAAAGAAGACTAGGAAATAAATAAGGCCGAAACTAACGCTAGGCTATTAAGGCGATTGCACAGATTACATCCACTCGGCATCAAAGATCGCCACCAGTGCAAATATAGGGAACACCCTACACTATACAAAAATGGCTTGCTGTTTTCTTCAGCCGGTGGCTGCACGTTAAGAATAAATTTTGTATCGCACCAAAACAAATTACAACTATATAACAAAAGGAAGGTTGGCATAAAACTTAACAGTCTAGCAGATAAATGCACCACCAGAAGTTCAGAAGCTCAGTTCATTTGACCTGACTGTTACGTTTTCATGCTGTATTGTCCGATGGAGCACCATAACCCTCGCCTTCATTTCCCCTAGGCTCCTGAACAACATAGCAAATGTCTGATAGTCTGGTTTCAAAACCATGCATATCTTGACGACATTGAGCAATGTTTCTCCTTGTTTCACAAAGGGTCTCTGTTAGGGAATGGACTTGTGTCTGGAGCGCAGATACAACATTGCTTTGAGCTTGCATATCTTGATCATGAGGCAGTTTGGACGATATTGCCTTAACAACCAACCCAGTATTACGCAGGAACGTGCTTTTGGCACTGTTAGTGGACAGGTACTGACCCACTGCAGCAAGAGCTGACATTGCGGTTATAGTTGCCTCGCCACCTTCAGAAGGTGGCGGTTCCACCATTTTTTCCATAGCTCGCTGAAAAGTTGAGGTTTTACATTAGTAGTACCAGAACAGAAGATATTAAGGAGGCAGCAAAACCAAACAAAATAGCTTTGGTCTATATACAGAACTTATTCTGGTGAACCCATGTAAAATATTAGTTGTATTTTATTGCAAAGTACATAATAAAACCAGGTTCCAAACATATGACCATGTACCATCGCTAATGTATTGTCTATTTCTTCACATTGTATTGAGGGCTAAGGATAAAGAGACGAAGTTTATAATACGGTAAGCATAGTATGACATCATTCATATCACAAAACAACTGAGAACAGACAAACAGGCAATTGTAACGTTGTGTGGGCAAGTCCAGCACGGAACTAGATTACGGGTCAAGATCAAAGGAACATCACTCCTCTCTTTTAAACCTTGTAAGGTGCAATGATACGCTAAGACAATTGTGTATAAAATTGAAAAGAGTAATAGACATTGGCTGCAAACCATGCAGTTCAAGGCACAAGTCAGAGTAAGTAGTAGTTAAAAGGCATGAGGATTAAGGACTTACAACAGCGGCTTTGACTGGTGTAGTCATGCCCTTCTTCTTGCTGGTGTGACAGTCCTTGAAGATTTCCACAGCATTTGGTTCAGGTACTTTTTGGTCCTTGCGGGCTTTCCTCTGCATTTGGAACAAGTCAATATAGATCTGATAATATGGTACAGCGAAAAGAGTGAAACAGCAGCTAATTACAAGAGCCTCGCAGTGTGCAATATAGCTACGAGATCCTGTCGTCTGTTGGAATTTCACTTTCGTACGGTTGGCCTTGTTCTTTGAACAGTTCACCTACAAGAAGATAGATTTGTGTGGCACATGCGTAAATAGGACTTCAACATGTGATCTGATCACATATATATAATGTACCTGATACTTCGGATCAGACCAGTGTTTAACAAGGCCCCTCCAGTCTTCATCCGATATATTTTCCACTGGAGATGTTTGGGAAAGTTCACTGTTAGCCTTGCCTTCAAAGTGAGTTTTCCTCAAGTTATACCGATACTGTCGCAGAGCAGACTTGAAAACATGGGTGCAAGCTTGTCTGGTTGCATCATCTTGGCTATCCAACTTGAACCTCATCTGTTGAAAATTATGGGAGTCTCATTATCAGCAACCTAGAAAGTATGGGACAGAGCAAGACGATATTACTAGTTTCCATACATAACCATACTTACAGATAAATGGTCGAGGAAGGTGTTGAACTGGGTTTCGTCTTTGTCATTCCTGTACTGAATCCATGTTGGGAGGATACGTACATGACACCTAACGGCAACCGCTGCCTCTGATACTAACTTGGCTGACTCTGTAGCATCACGTGGCCTTTTTAAACCTGCCTCAAAACGGATCTCCATTCTTCCTCCTCTAGATTTAGTTAACCTATCGAGCATTATCCCTGATGTTTGTTTCCTCTTGCGCCTAGGTGCTAGTCCAACAACGAACATAGGAAGTGTTAGTGTACATCAAACTGTGAGACTACATATAAAGAAGCATGCAACTGTAACTTGACTCCAGCAACTACCTTCTTGCTGTTGAAGCTCACAAGGTTCATCTGATATTGCCAACTCGTCTTGTGTCAAGAGTGCTTGGGAAGTAGTGTCAGGTGGCAAGGGAGCTTGGGAACGTGCTGCTAGCTCAGTTGACGCACGAGTAAGTCGTGCAGCTGGTAGTACTGTGGTAGGTGTTGCAAGAACTAGGGCTGTCTCTGCTTGTTTGGTGGCAGCTATTTGTTTCTGTTTGGCTTTTTTTGCAACTCGTGTAGCATGGGATGCCGTGTTTGTAGAATTTTCCGCTGGACTTTGACCTTCTATTGCACCATCAGTACCAGCAGAATCTGCAGGATTCATCCGCTTCTCATTCCCTGCCATTCTGTGTTTCTTCCTCTTTCTCTGTGCCATGTTAAGTCAAGCCGACAAGAAAAACGAATAACAATTTAGTTCTTCAGAACAAATTGATGCGTGATGCAGACGAACTGAACTTTGATGTTAGACAACCACATGATAGGAGGATGTAATATGTATGAAAAACAGGACGGAAGAGATAACCAGAACTATGATGTGTAAACTAAGAAGAAGACATTTCACCAAATTAGAAGCAATGCAATGGAAGGTAGACACCATATGAAAGATGCTACAAATATCGCTCTGCCAAGTTAACAGTGTCTCATCATAAATGGCGTTTAAACAAATGTGAAGCAGTACAAGAAATAAATCATATGCAAGATGCAAACAACATCACACTACCATGTTAGAGGTCTCTCGTCATTAGTGCCATTGCATATTCACAGCATTGCATATTCACAGCTTATGATGTGTAAACTAAGGAGAAGGCATTTCAACAAATTAGAAGCAATGAAAGCTAGACACCATATGAAAGATGCAACGAATATCACTCTACCAAGTTAAAACTGTCTCGTCATAAGTGCCATTTCAACAAATTAGTAGTACAAGCTAGAAAAGAATGTGAGATGTAACCTATATCACACTCCGAAGTCAAACGTGTCTTATGATAAGTGATTGTTGCAGGTTACACAACAGTAGTAATTTGATGTAAGAACATGGTGTGATAGACAGATATTGTATGTTCTAGAAACAGGAACACGTGTCTTATTCAAGTATAATGTGTAAAGTAAGCAGATGGAATTCAACAAAATTAGAAGCAATACAAGCTAGACATCACACATAACATGCAACCACATATAACAGTGCCAAGTTAGAGGGAGCACCGGTGATGCTGCACTAGGGGAGACGTGCTCATCATAAACACAGCTTTGTTGAGTGTCTATGCATGTGTTGTCTTGGAAATCATCTTGGGGGTGTGGAGGAGTAGAAACTGTAGAGGCCCTCCGTTCGGAAGGAGCACCTTTATCCGCTGCCTTGCTAACTTCCTTCCGCTTTATTGATTTTGAATTGTCAAGTAAAACCGACAAGAAAAAGCAATAAAATTCTCTCTTCAGAACTCATTCATGCATGATACTGACAATCACTACTTTGATGTAAGGCAAACACATGATACCAGGATGGAATATGTACGAAAAACAGGACGGCATGGCATGTTCACAACTGTTTGTGTAAACTAAGCAGAAACCATTCCAGCAAATAAGAAGCAATGCAAGCTAGACACCACATGAAAGATGCAACCAATATGACTCTGCCAAGTTAAAAGCGTCCCATCATAAATGGAATTTCAACAAATTAGAAGCAGCGCATGCTATAAATCATATGAAAGATGCAACTAATATCGCACTGCATATACTAAAGGTGTCTCGTCATATTGATTGATGCGGGATACAAAAAAACAATAGTTTTATGTAAGGACATGCTTAATAGACAGATGTACTATGTACTAAATACAGGAAGGCATGTCACATTAACAGGTATAATGTATAAGCTAAGCAGACTAGCACATGCAGTTTAACCAGATTGGAAGAATTACAATCTAGACACCATATGCAACATGCAACCACATATCACGCTGCCAAGTTAGAGCAAGCACCTGCGATGCTAGTGTAGGGGAAATGCTGTAATCAACTACAGAGCTACGTTCACTATCTTCATCTAGCATTTCTGTTTCTTGAGAATCATGTCGGGAGGCTGACGCTGCATTCTTTAAATGAGGAGTAGTCCCCTTGCCTGCCTGCCTCGTCATAAGTGATTGATGAGGGATACACAAGAACATTAGTTTGATGTAAGAACATGGTTAATACACAGATGTACTAGTATGTACCAAAAACAGAAAGGCATGTCATATTCAAAGGTATAATGTGTAAGCTAAGCAGATGCAATTTAACCAAATTGGAAGCAATACAAGCTAGACATCCGGCTGGAGTGGTGAGCATGATCATCTAGGACCTGAGAGCCTGGTGGGAGGCGGGCTGCTTCGCCACCATCGCAGCTTTTTAGTTGGCTTCCAGGTGATGCCTATCTTTGCTGGGCTTGTCACTGGCTCGGCCAGTGCCCTGACTAGCTATTTGTCTTCTGGTGCTCACGGGATGGTGGTTCATGTAAAAAAATATCTTTCCTTATCTTACCGACTTCGGCCTTTCGAATACAAGCTAGACACCATATGGAACATGCAACCACATATGACACCGCGAAGTTAAAGCAAGCACCTGGGATGGTGGTTCATTGCGAGCGAGGTCATCAACTCCAGAGCTACGTTTACCGTCTCCATCTGCTGACACTGCACCCTTTATAGCGCTGTAACGTGTCTTGCCTACCCGCATACGAAGCTGGAGCGACTTCTCTCTTTTCTTTTTGGCTTCTCTCATGGCAGCAGAGTCTGAAATACCCTTGCATAAAAACACAATAGTGAGAGTATGGGTGAAGTGTGTGCAGAACTAGTGCACTGTAAAAGTAGCAGATAGCAGGTGGCTGAAAAATAAATGACAGGAGACATATGATAGCTCTACAACATTGCATGGCAAACAAAATTAGATTCTACTCCGTATGATTTTGTAATATATGAGCACAGGAAATGCAGGTACTCCTCCAGCACACCACCACATGTGGTCATATCTAAGATAACAGTCGACTGAAAATAAATAGGTCAGTCGATTTTTTTAATGAACCGTCCGATCTATAAGGAACGGGCAGATGGCCTTCGTCTACCTCCCGCCAGTCACTGTTGACGATCTTTCTCGAACCGCCAGCGACCACCGGCCCAGACCCCTGCCTCCGCCGCCCCGCCCTCCCATCGACCTCACACCACCGCCGTGCTTGGCAGCGCCCCCAGGCCATCCCTTTAATCCCGGCCGACCTCCAGATCGGGCGCCAGTAGCTCTAGGCCGCACACGCCCCTAAGATAAACACCAAGGCGCTGCTTCCCCGGCGTAATAGGCGTACTAGCGCCTGTTACGCCGGGGAATGCTTCCGTTAATTGGGAATCAACTGGCCAGAAATTGAAATTCAGGGGGGCGACGGACCTCTAGCTAAGGTGAAATAGTATATGAGGAGAAACCTTGTGCATCGCGAGTTACTAGGAACATCTAGTATCAAGAAGAAGCGGTCAACTAGTGTCTTCTGTGGGATGAATACCGTGCAAGCAGAGACGTAAGATTTGCACGAATAAGGGAAGAGGAGTACCTTTTTCGGTTGCCGGTGTGGTCACCTCCACATGTCGCGCCGATCTTCTTCTTTTTACCGGGGAAACCGATGTTCTGGAGGGTGCAGGCTTGGACGAACCCATGGCCAAATTGTTGACTGTGTTGCCGTGGCCGTATGTCGGCGGAGGGGAAGCAGATCCGAGGCGGCGAAGGACGGCGTAGCAGGAACAGCTCCGGTGCGGTGGAGGGTGGCGAAGTTGGAGCGGCAGCGGTGAGGCGCAGGACGGCGTGGTTGAACTGGCTCGGGTACGGACGGCTCGGCCTCGGCTTCAACTACTAGCCGTGGAGGGCGTTGCGGTTGAGGTTGCGGTGGACGACGACGTCGGGGTATCGGCTCCGGCGTGATGGAGGAGGGCGGCGGTTGATGGGTGGGATGGGGTGGCGGACGGAGGACGCCGGGGTTTCGCGGCTGGTGGAGAGGTAGTTTTGGCGCCCACGGAGTACGAATGGGGAATCGGACGGGTGGGGGGAACCATGTTTCGGTCTGGGACGCGCTTGTTTTTGGCTTTTTTGAACAGAAGATGGGACGCGCTTGTTTGAAATTTGGGGAAAGTACAAACTTTGCCCCCCTCTTAAATTTCGGACCTACTGCGGGTCGGGGGTAGGATGGTAATCCCAGGTGTCCCAAATAGTGGGCGGGAGCGATTTCGGCCGCGCGCATGTGTGCTTAGGCGGCCATTGTGTATGAATGTTTTTCGGAGGCGGTTGCGTGGCGTCTAGATGAAGCTACAAACCTACCCCGGTTTAGACCTTTGGACGTCGGGCCGGTAGGTTTCACGGGTCGGAGTTATTAGAAAAGTAATTTCCTTGTACTACCAAACATTGGTCTCACGCGGTTTCGGGCGAGTAGAGGCTCTTTTGGCGCTTCGTTCGAAATTTTGAAACACAAGCATTCACGTTTAGAGTACTCTTGAACTATGAGGATTGACCTAAATAGACAACGTTATATTTGACCTTGTATGTTTGAAAACCTCATTAAATTATCCGCTTCTTTTTGAAATTTTGACACTTGAAAATCCTATAACTACGATTATTTTGGAATGGAGGAGCTAAATTTGAATCTATTTTGTACACGACTACATATGCTATTATGTACAAAATCAGAGCAAAGATTGGTGCCCCCATAATTTAGGTATGGTTTACAAATGCCATGATATCAAATTCAAATAATTGAATGGACTTCATGTTGAATTCGATTTTTTTAAACCACCTTAAGTTGAATTCAAATGTATGCTAGTTCATAGGTAGCTATTTATAATGTCCATTGTGTAACTTTCGTATGTATAATGTGCTTTACACACACAACATGAACTATACTCACGTTTATATTCGATTGCTAAAGCGATGCATTGTCTGGAGTTCAAAATACTAACTATGTGGATCAATTGTGTCGAATAATAACATAGACATGCTCAAATTCGATAGAATCTAGATGTCTGATGGATCAATGACCGCTCCTTACGCGAATTGCAAATATCATGATCCCATCCTAATATTTGGATACAATTTATATCTTTAATCAATGTGTAGAGCAGTCTTTTACGTGTAGTTTCACTCTCCATCGGTGGTCTCTCACACATGCTCACACACTCTCTCCCGAGGTGTCTTTCTCGCACACATGCTCTAGATATAACCCTCCCTCCCTCTCGTAACCATTTACAACTGTTTTCACTAACCTTTATCACAAGCACTCTTCCTCTCGCAAACATACACACGCACAATCCTCATCGACCCTTTCTATATACATGGACCTGCCTACGTGTCTCATGTACGCACATTATCTTTACGCCTGTCTCTCACGCATTGTCTCACACCTCTCTTCCTAATCGACGAGTATGATTCTAGCAGAGCATTCTGTAGGATGCCCCTTAAAGTTAGGTTGGATGAATAGTAATATCAGAGATAAAGGGGTTACCTTAGTCCGAGAACCTAGGGTTACAAATCCTAGCCGGCTTTGTCAGTGGACACAGAGTCCTTCACAATTCTGCTATCTTTGTCTTGTACGACTAGTCATCCATGGGTCTTCCTAAATGCGTCACGGGCCGACCAATGTGGCGCAGGACGGAACCGAACGAAGGGCCTCACCTCGACCCACCGGACCTCACGCGGTGACACACCCTCTGCCCCCACGTCTCATTATCTTCTCACACCCACACATACCAACACAAACACCACACACACAGAAAATTTCTCCTGGTGCCTCTATTCCCTCCCCCCTTGCATATACACACTCAAGGGAATGGAATCTCTTGTCGTGACGTCATATTCGTCTCTCTCTCTAGACCACTCTCATTTCTCGTGCTATCTCTCCCACGCCCCCCCGTCGGCCCCTCTATCCATGCCTCTCTCGAATACGTAATACACACACATACCTCTCTAGGCCCCGCCAAATGCATCAACTACACATTCACACATGTTACATCACGTACCCCATTGATCTAAAAAGCCCTCTCTTCACGTTTATTTCGCATACAACATTCCTTTTGAATAAAGTGTGGCCAAAAAATTATTTTAGAGTTTCTACATATATACAACATTACAAAGTTATATGGAGGAGTACGAACGCTAATTTGCATTGCATGGTGCCCACAATGATATTTATTCCGCACTGTGAATTTGTATATTTTTATACTATATACAAAGTTAGTCATAATAAAGAGAAACGAAGAGCATCTCTCTCTCCATCGCATACCCCCCTGTACGCCCCTTTCACGTATGCACACAAAACTATCTCCAGGTCCTCTAAAAGTAAGCCCCCAGAAAATTCACGCATGTTTCATCTTTCTCTCGCGATATATGCAATGACGATCATTGTATTTGAAGCGAAAGCACGATACGTACATTGGACTTCAGAATCCACTCATTACGGTCACCATTTACGTTTAGTGGTTATTATACAGTCACGGGCTCACCGTACAACTCTGTATTTGCTCATGACATGACTAGTTGACCAGTTAAACGCTCCACGTGGCACCTCTAGTGTTGCATCACATTATCTCACTACCATCGTGCCCACCTGTCGACTTGTATCTACTCTACATCTACACTCTTATAAAATACATAAAATACACTCTTATAAAAAACAGAGTTGGTGATGATGGTGTGCCTGCCATCCTGCAATATAGGCCGTCCGATTTATATCTGACGGATAGGAAGGAAACTATGGCAATTTTGCAAAAAGGTACCCACACACCTCTCCACATTTGCAAATAAGGCCTTCCCTCGTTCATCCTTTTCTCTCACAAGATAAACTAGTCATACAAATGCATCTTGATGTTACGTGCAACGCACGGGCATCTTGCTAGTAAGAATGAAAACAAACGACAAAAAAATATTTGGACGGTGGTTCGAAGTCATGACCGCGGGCACAGCGGACAAGGTGGCCTTGTATTGGTATGCTGAGCCGTCTGTTTTAACACACAGGAGCTGGTGTGGTGATTATACACACACGCACGCATGCACACGAACTGCATCCACGCAACACTCACACAAACACATGCACCCACGCACGCACGCAACACTCACACGTACACACGCAGCCACGCACGCACGCAACACTCACACGCACACACGCACGCATGCATGCACACACCAGTACACCACACGACCAACACACACTCTCACGCTCAAGTGCTCAACCTACACGTGCATGCGCACACATCAGGCCCTGACAGACACATACACAACCAGGTGATTCCCGCGCACGGGTTGGAGCCTTGTCGCGCCTGCGTAAATTTGTGTTTATCTGACCTTTTGCCTATGCGAACTGACAGGTGGGACCCACAAGGAACGTGGTCAATTTAACTAGTCAACATGGCGCCACGCAGACTATTTGGCCGGTCAACAGAGTGCAATCCGATGCTGAACTGTGAGCAAGTGACCGTATAATCACCGCAAAACGTATATAGTGACCGTAATCAGCTTATTCTGAAGTTCGGTGACCGTATTACGCTTTTCTCTCTGTAGGCCCTCCAAAACTACATCTCTACACGTTCTCGCATGTTACATCTAACAACTATGCAATACAGCACTACTACTACACTCTAACACAATAAATCATATGTGTTTTTAGTTTTACTAGATATCATATTGTTACTTAATTATTCAGTTTGCATACATTAAAATTGCCTTTGAAATGTATGGCCAGTATCATCTACCGCGCGGGAAAAATCCCGCCCTTTCCTGTTTAATCGGGTTTGTATCGATGGATCGTGCGAAACAGCAAAACTATAGTACTATACAGTACAAGTGACAGTTCACTGGGCCGTCGTGTCGTCTACTCCTCCGTCGTAAGAGTGGAGCGCTCGCTTTCATAAATCTTCTAGTCCCTTTCGCCGACATGTGGGACATCAAGCTACCGGGTCCACGTGCCATACCGGAATACAGTGCAGAGCAGCCGGGGTGAAGCACCCCAGTCATGGCGCCGGCGTAGTAATGAGCAATGAGGCGTCAAATCACAAAGCTGCACCTTTCCCGCAGTTAAGTTGGAGGGACGAAGCAACCATCATTTCACTCGTTGCTGAATCCGCTTCTCCCTCATCTTCTTCAACTTAACCACGTGTTGCTTCTGCCGTTGTTCTGCCTCATGTGGGACGCGGATCGGCTTGGTAAAGCACTGACACGTGGGACCGCATGTTAGCAAACCGCCAGGACAACGTCCTCCGAAAATAAGAAGCCTAATCCTAGACTTACAAAGGGCTACGTAGCTGCTACGTATACTTTCCATCTAATCTATATATGCCCCCCTGATTTTCAGGTGGGGTGGGCCTAATCCTCTCCTTTAATCCAATCAAATAGTCCCACATCACATCAGTTCGTAACTTTACGTAAACCATTACGTGGATGTAGCATTGCTCAAATAAGAAACCTCCCCCGCCATCCGCGCGGCAAAATCACCTCCTTTTTACTAATCTTGATTCTATAATTTTTTAGATCAATATAATTGAGATTTGTATAGATAGCACACAGGAGCAAAACCAAGTGGTACGGTTAAGGGCATCCACAATGTGTAGCCAAATGTGAAAATAGCTTTTGGCATCGTGGGAACCATTGTGGACGGTGTTGCCAAAGCCAAAAAGATGGAACCGAAGCTCCCTGATTGATTGATTGAAGGAATAGAAAAATGCAACGTCTCTCCTCTTTCTCCCATGCTTGGACGCATGTAGTACAGTATAGAGCACAGAGTCTACTCCCCTGTCCCTTCTATCACAAATCACAAAGCAGTGAGGCGTCAAATCACAAAAGCACGGACGAAGCAACCATCATTTCACTCTTCGCTGACTCCGCTTCTCCATCGTCTTCTTCGAGAAACCATCTCACCGCACTAGTACTCCTAGTAGTACTAGTAAAGGACTTCCTGGATGCAAATAAGGCGGTTGTCTCGGCTTGCAGGCGGCACTTGCGAACGACTTACCGTGGTCTCCCTCAATGGTGTTCTCCGTCGAACGCACTTCGCCAAACCACCAAAAAAAAGATATCGTCGACGTCACCGCAATGGGGAAGGAAGTCAAATATAGTTACTACCTCCATTTTTTTGTACACAAGGCCAGTATATCAAAATTACAATTTGCAAAGGGCCACTAACACTAATCGAGGCAAAATTGATGGGGTTAGCAACCAAGGACATTAATATCCCCTGCATGCATGCGGAAGTGAGAAGGTTGGTTTGCATGGCGCTGCATTAATCAAGCGATGAGGAGTGAGATGGTTAGCTCTTTGGTCTTTGGAGAAAAAAATACGCATTAATTGACACGTGAAACGAGGATTTGTATCGATTAAATCCCGCGAAGGAAAACCCCGCCTTTCTTTTTTAACACTAGTACTCCTAGTACGTACGTACTTATCCTGTTTGGGTCTAGGCCTTGCATTGCCAAACTTCGCCACACATTTTTGCCAAGCTTGCCTAAAGTTTTCAAAATGAGAAGGAGGTACACTTGCGCACGGCTGTCGCGGTCGCACCGCACCCTCACACGGTCGCTCCTGCACGCCGCGGTCGCACCGCACCCTCACACAGTCGCTCCTGCACGCCGCAAACCCAACCAAGGGAACGCACCCTCACTGACACGTGCTGTCGCATGTGAACAAACCAAACTCAGCCATCCTATCGCTGACACATAATTTTCGTTCATAGAGTATGTTTATCCAACCGCATGTTGGGGAGTATCCGTACGGCCCGTGCGGTGGTCTGTTGGGGAAGAAGAAGAGGTGAGGAAGAAGGAAAGAAGGGTTAGGAGACGTAGGATATTCATCCAACCGCCTGAAATGGTAGACTGACCCAAGTCAGGCGACTTGCATAACAAATATATGTTTTTACACAGCAAAAGATCCATAAAAACAACAACATAAAGAAAAACTATCACTGCTCGCGGAAAGAGACGGCCTCGTCGTCTTTGGCTGCCGGCGCGAACCAGCCGTCGCTGCCGACGTGTGTCTCCGCACCGTGGTTGTCCTCGGCCTCCAGCTACTCGTTCAAGCGGAGCGTGCGGGCGCTCTGCACGGACGAGAGCACAGCCCGGTTCAAGTCGAGGACGTCCGGTTCCGCCTGCAGGAGGGCCTCGATGGCAGCGGCATCCGCGCGCTCCGCCTCAAGTTGAGCCTCCGCCGCCCGGTTCACATCCACGACATCCGGTTCCGCCTGCAGGAGAGCCTCGATGGCAGCGGCATGCGCGCGCTCCGCGTCGAGTTGAGCCTCTGCCTCCCGGTCCTCCTTTAGTATCGCCATGTTGAACCGCTGGTCCGCCTGCACCATGGGGGACTCGGACGCCGGCACGAAGTCGACGTCCATCGTCTCATACCCATCGGGGGCCTTCTGCGCCGCGACCTCCGCCATGAACATTGGATCGGCTTCCTCCTCCTCGTAGCTTGGCTCCAGAGAACTCGGGGATTGGCCCGCCGCAAAGCGAGCTTGGGAACGGAGGTCTGTGGCGCCGACCGCCGCCGCGATTTCTGCGCGGCGCTCCGGCGTCAGCATCTTGTAGTAAGTGATCTTGCGGCGCACCATGGCTTTCCGGCGAACTAGGGGACGCTTGATGCGGGCTAGGGGATCGAAAGGTGGGGGAATGGGCTGGAGATTTGGTGTGGTTTTAGGGCAGTGGCTGGCGTAGGCCGAGCAGCGAAGGTTCTGGTGTGAATAGTGGTTCCGGTGACGACCGGTCAATCGGTTTTGACTGTACATCGCTCTTGTCGCGTTCGCGTTGCAGCCCGGCACGCTGGACCCTCCACGTCGCTCACCGAATGGAACGCGCTTCGTCTTGCGTTTTCGCTCGCTTGTGGGACCGCAGTTGAGAGCAAACCGACGTCCCTCCCCCTCCCCCGCCCGCGTCATTTATTATACCACCACTCCCTCCGTTTTATGCGGAGTAAATAAAAACAGAGGGAGTATACTACGGATGAGGATCCCCTGACGTGGCCGAACCCATTGAGTAACTGACATGCGGGGCCTAGCAAGCATGGGGTCCGCCAGTAAGTGACCGAAAGGGAGGGTAAGGCAGGGATACCTACGTCAGAGGATCCACTTCCACTATACTACTTTGACCAAATGTTAGAGTAATAATATATGACATGCAACTTACACAAATGTTAGAGTAATAATATATGACATGCAACTTACACAAAGCATACAGGGTCTAATGCGTTTTTCGAGGCTAACTTTGACCAAATGTTAGAGTAATAATATATGACATGCAACTTACACAAAGCATACGGTCAAATTCGTATGTGAAAGGAGTTTCCAATGATATAATTTTCACATTATACATCTCATGTACTATTAATCTTGTCAATAGTCAAATTGGAAACCATCTCGAGTACAAATCTAGGAGTACGTACGAATCTAACAATATTGATTGGGCGTTGTTGAATGTTGATACCTTTTTGATCAAAGTAGAGATACTTTGACTACACATAAAACTTATATGTAAACTAGAAAGGATAGGGGGAGTATATTGTACGTTCAAAAACGAAACGAACATTGAATACCCTTTATATATGATTTGCGGATGCTATGATCACCGGTTCAAAATTTTGAATCCGCCTTAGGTATCACGTGCCCCCACTCGTTCCCTCTCGATTTCATCTCGGGGTCCGGAGATCTATTGAAAGAGGACTAGGGTGGGTACATGCGAATGATACTCGGCGGAATGTTCAAATGAGGCATGCGGGAGGATGGACTCGACTGGAGGGCGACATGATCGATGGAGAAGAGGGTTGGAGAGGAATGAGAAATAAGCAAACGCCACATGATTATACTTGAACGGCTCAAATAAACAATAAGTTGTCTCGCTTGGCCTACATAGTGAAAGGCCTAATGCGCAACGCGGAGCACTGACGCTCGAATATGGCCGGGAAAACAGGGAAACCGACATGTGGGGCACACCCGTCGGGACGACGTAGCGCAGACTAGTCCAATGGAGGAGCTGGCCCACGACCTCCTCGCCACCGACAACCGTTCATGTGGGTCGTTGGGGCCAACAACGGGGCGCAGCTCCAGCACCGCCTCTGGACACGGCGACCGCGGTGAGCGACACGCTCATATCGTCGCTAGACACGGTCGGTTTCAGTGTGCCGAGGGTGGCGTTAGTGCTGTGGCACGACCAACGGTATGTTTGGTTTGTGCCCAAGGTTGCCCCATCAAAGCATTGGGTAGCCAAAATTTTGGTTGAGGTATTGGTTGCCCATGATTTGGCCGACATTGGCAAGAAAAATGAACTAGAGTTGGCTAGAGTTCATTGGCATGCCAAAGAAATGGCAACCATCCAAACAAAGACCAATCTTTGGGTCATGACCAAAATTTTGGTTGAGGTATTGGTTGCCCATGATTTGGCCGACATTGGCAAGAA
>OGMW01001921.1_pt1 | contig 15909 bp, 10 predicted proteins | sample 1573281 | NCBI WGS metagenome assembly OGMW01 (sample SAMEA2581907, study PRJEB24529) | metagenome | biome: Human gut stool | place: China | collected 2011
TATATTCTTCTGTGTAACGTTGGTAAGTTGGTTCTTCTTTTATTCCTTTATTACGGAATAGCTGTTTGATGTAGGCTTGGTCTTTAGGCATAAGCCCCCGTTCTCCGCGATAAAACCTGTAATATCCTGTTTTCCCATAGTGTCCTACCAATTGCAGTCTGATACTGACTGCATCCTCATAAGGGATTCTGTCAAGCAACCGTTTTAGTCCCCATGCCACATGAACTTTGACAGCAGTCTTGAAACATTCGCATTGGTTTCCATCCGCAGGATAACGTGCCGGATTAACGATGGAGATATAAAGGTAATCTGTTGTATCAAGTTGTGTAGCTATGTGGCGCAGGCATTTGGAGGCTTGTGGACATTGAGCGTTGAAACAACGGGCAAAATTGTAAGGGACAGACAGACTGTCGGGTTCTTCTTTCATTTTGTAGGGTTTATTTTATTTGTGAAATACTGTTGTAAATATTGCAAACAGAATTCTTCACAAAAGTAGGACTTTATTTTGGGAATGGGAAGCGTTGGGATTGCTTTATTTGTATACAATGGGATTTTTTTATGTTCCTGATGTGTTATTGGCATTTCTAATTCTCCTTCTTATATCTTCACGTAATTCTTTGTTTATTCTTATTAGTCGTTCATTTTCAATATTTAAAAAGTCATTTTCTTTTTTTAGTTCATAGGCTTTTTTTATTGTTAAAGCAAAACGTTGTTGCATAGGGGATACTTCTAGTAGTATTTCATCTATATGATTGAGTCTTTTAATATATTCAGTGAAGTATTTTTCATCGTCGACTGCATTGGATTGATCATAAAATTGAATTACTTCGCATTTAATATTTTGAAATTCTCCATATTCAATCTTATAGGTGTAATGTTCGATATTATTAATGTCTATTTTGTACCAATATCGCAGTTCGCTGCCTCTGTGACTTTTAGGTATAGGTTCACGATGTCGATTAAAAAATGCGATTCTTTTTCCTTTTCTATCTAACAAACCGTAATAGGGGTAATGATATTCTATCTCAATAACAATAGGGTGAAGGACTTCATGTATAAGTTTATTGCCAAAAAGCTCTTTGTCCCACTTCTTTTCTATTGTAGTGGAGGAATGAGGAAAATATGGAAACTTGTCTTTCATAAGGAATGTGTTTAATGATTCATAAAAGTAGAATGATTTCTTTTCTTTGAATGAGTATTAGAAGAAAAAGCTCATAACTACTTTAATCTGTTATCTGAACTATCTTGTTTAAATACTGTGATTTGAATCGTCTATTGAGATTGTTTTATATGTTTTTTTATCATTCTCGATTGTTTCTATCGTTTTTGCGATAGATTCTACATATTCTTGATCATGCCGAATTTTACATTCGTCTAGTATATCTTTTAGCCAATTTAGGCAAGGAACATCTTGGTTGATATCCTTGATTGTTTCAACAAAGAGGAATGCATTCAGAGGTTTATCCTTCCCATTCGATAAGTTGTATTTATGGGCGTTCTCAAAATTAGCGTTGTAGACATATCTGTTTGATAATCCGTTTTCAATAATATTGGCAGCTTCCACTTTCTTCCATATCTTTTCATTAAGACTCCATGCTGCACTTGTTTTTTGTCCATTAACTGTATTGATTAGCTTAGAATCTACATCATGGATTGGATAATGTTTGATATGAAATGCAGTTAAGATGTCTTGGAAAAATGGGATATTCATTTTGGAACCTGTGTTTAAGACAAAGATCTCTTTCTCTGGAAAGAACTTGTTTAACAGTTCTCTATATACAATAGTTTCAGTATCTCCTTCTACCAATAAAACTTTGTCTGCATAAAAGACTTCGCATATATGAGGATTAAATCTGTTTATCATTTGTACTCTTTCTTTCGAATACCTTGCTGTATAAACTTCGGTTTGTACTTGGTATGTGATAGTCTCTTCATCCTGATTTTTGACAACTCTAATAAGCGAAGAATGATCTTTCGATATGTCAATCATCATAGGTGAATGTGTGGCGCACAATATTTGATATGGTTTGCCGGGAGCTGCTAGATTATATAATTCTTCGCGCAACTTAAAAGTGATTTTGGGATGTAGAAAAAGTTCAGGTTCTTCGTATAAAATAATGTACTCTTTTCGATGCGATTCTTCTTGCATATTTAATAAAAAGGTAATGAAATTGAAGAGCGCCTGCCGTATGATACCATGACCGCTTCTTTGAAAAGAGTCTTTTCTGTCTATTCCATCTTTTTGTATGGTGATTGTATGATTCTTTTTTAATAAATCTTCTACTTTAATATTTTCAGAAGTATTAGCCTCTATGCTAAGTTTTAATCCGTCAAATACATGTTGGAAAGATTGGTTGAGTAATTCATCTTGTTGTTGGATAGTGGCACAACCAATAACGCAGTTCTGTAGATTACGTATTTCTTGAAGAACTTTCTCATATTGTTCCTGGTGGTTATCTCTCAAAGATTTTAAATATTGATCTTGAATTAGCTTGTTCACTTTCTCCCCTAAAGAAGCTTCATCTTCCATGGCGTTTATTGAGATTGGAGTAGGGGCTGCTTTGCCGAATAAACTATCAAATCCCCCGAATCCGTTAAGAACCCAGTGCCCTTCATCAGGAGAAAATGTATATTTCTTGAAATCTTGATTAATATTGTTCCATTCTTTCTTTATTTTAATATATCCATCACTATTCACCCACTTAGTAGCCCAGTCAGGATCTGATTTGGAATAGTAGGATTTATCTTTATCATCATCTTTCTCTAATTCGAACCAGCCTTCCATTTTTATTGTATTGGTGATATCCTGATTATAGAAATCATCTAAAGTTGCTTTTTGCTTGGAATTAGTGAAGAATTCGTAGGCTCTTAAAAATGTGGATTTACCAGTATTGTTTTGTCCTATAAGAAATATAATATCAGACTTTTTGAACTGAATTTCATTATGCTCTCCTTTTAAACCTCTGAAATTTTGAACCTTAAATTTTACTAGCTTCATGTTTTGATTATTTGTGGTTTATAATTTGTGAAAATGCCTTGATTTAAGAGATAAACTTTTTTGTTGTAAAATAAATGATTGATAAATAGTAGGTTGCAAACTCTTGGATTTTATCAGTATTAGCATTACGAAACAAAAAACGTAAATACTCTTTCAATTGTACAAAAGTAGCAATAAAATTTAGCAATATCATTCCTTTTGAGGATATTTATCTTGTAAAGGATATTTTTCGTATAGAGCATGATAATCTAAAAAGAGAGAATTCGATATTACGGATTTGAAACTTTTGAAAAAATATTGGTATGTACAGCAATTTGAAATAACAATTTCCTATCTTTGCAATCATCATGTAGATATTTTATATCTTGACTCTTTCTTTATTATATATAAGTAGCATGGAATTACCCAAACTGATAAATAACATAAATGAACGTGTGATAGACGATCTAAGAGGCAGATTGTCCGCTAAGTCGAAAGTATCCATAGCTGCTGCTTCATTTTCTATTTATGCCTTTGAGGCATTAAAAAAAGAATTGGAGAATGTAGAAGAGTTGCGTTTTATTTTTACATCACCTACTTTTGTTAAAGATAAAGCAGAAAAGGAGAAGCGTGAATTCTATATTCCTAAGCTAAATCGCGAGCGGAATCTTTATGGTTCTGATTTTGAAATAAAACTTCGCAATCAATTATCTCAAAAAGCCATAGCCAGAGAATGTGCAGATTGGATACGTAAGAAAGTCCGTTTTAAATCTAATTCTTCATCGGAAGTAATGGGTGGTTTCTTGCAAGTGTCTGATGTTGAATCACGTTCTTATGCACCTTTTAATGAGTTCACTACAACAGAACTTGGTTTGGATAGAGGGAACAGTGTCTATTCTATGGTACACAGCTCGCCGTCTCCTTTTGCAGAAGAATACCTGAAGATATTCAATGCACAATGGAGTAATAGCGAAAAGTTTGTAGATGTAACGGACCGGATTTTGGAATATATTGAAACGGTTTATAAGGAAAACTCACCGGATTACATATACTTTATCACACTCTATAATATCTTCAGCGAGTTTCTTGATGATATATCCGAAGATGTATTGCCCAATGAAGCTACAGGGTTCAAAAATAGTGTGATTTGGAACAAACTATATAATTTTCAGAAAGATGCAGCTCTTGCTATCATCAATAAATTAGAGAAATACAATGGCTGTATTTTGGCGGATAGCGTTGGTTTAGGTAAGACTTTCACAGCGCTTTCTGTGATTAAGTATTATGAAAACCGAAATAAATCCGTTTTGGTTCTGTGCCCTAAAAAACTGAATGATAACTGGATTACGTTTCGCAGTAATTATAAGAATAATCCTATCGCAGCAGACAGATTGCGTTATGATATCTTATTTCACTCGGACTTATCTCGTGAATACGGGACGTCTAATGGATTAGACCTCTCTCATATCAATTGGGGAAACTATGACCTTATCGTCATAGACGAAAGTCACAATTTTCGTAATGGTGGCAAAATTACGACTGATGAGGAAGATGAGAATCCCAGAGAAAACCGTTATTTACGTTTGTTGAATCAGGTGATTCGTGCCGGAGTGAAGACAAAAGTACTAATGCTTTCTGCTACTCCTGTCAACAATGGCTTCAAGGATTTAAAGAATCAATTGCAGTTGGCTTATGAGGGTGAAGTTGAAAAGATTGATTCTTTATTGGATACTAAAAGTAGCATTGATGATATATTCCGTCAGGCACAAACTGCATATAATAGATGGGTGAAGTTTGAACCGACAGAACGTACTACGGCTAAGTTGTTGGGAATGTTAAGCTTTGATTTTTTTGAGGTGTTAGATTCGGTGACAATTGCCCGTAGTCGAAAACATATTGAGCGATATTATGATACTACAGATATTGGTAAATTTCCTACCCGTCTGAAACCAATATCTCGCCGTCCATGCTTAACGGATTTGAGTGCGGCTATCAATTATAAAGAAATTTATACCCGGTTGCAAACATTGAATCTTGCTATATATACTCCTTCTGATTTTATATTGGCGAGCAGAATAAATAAGTATGTAGACTTGGACGAGTCTGGTAGTGAAAGTGGACTATCCATGTATGGGCGTGAAAAAGGTATTCGGCAATTGATGGCAATCAATATGCTAAAACGTTTGGAAAGTTCAGTTAATTCATTTCGTTTGACTATTCAACGTATACAGGAACTTATCCAAAATACGATAAACAGGATAGATAACTTCTCGCGTGACAGATATGGACATACCTCTTTGGAAGTGGACGATTATTATCCGTCAATGGCAGCTGAAGATGAAGAATATTATGGCTCTGCTTTTGTTGGTGGAAAAAAGACGAAAATTGATTTAGCTGATATGGATTTTATATCTTGGCGGCAGTATCTGGAATGGGATAATGAGATTCTTAACCTTCTTTTAGTAATGCTTCAAGATATTACTCCTCGTCACGACAGTAAGTTGCAACAACTTATTGAAGACTTGGAATCTAAATTCAGTCATCCTATCAATGATGAAAATAAAAAGGTCTTGATCTTCACAGCTTTTTCTGATACGGCTGAATATTTATATTCGGAACTGGCTGACCGTATTCATGATGAATATGGTTTGAATGTTGCTATGGTAACAGGTTCGGTGGACGGAATGTGTACTATCAAAAAATTAAAGCCTGACTTTAATACGATTCTTACACTTTTTTCGCCTCGTTCAAAAGAACGTGATGTCTTGTTTCCCGGTTCGAATACTGAAATAGATGTACTTATTGCTACAGATTGTATATCAGAAGGTCAGAACCTGCAGGATTGCGATTATTTGATAAATTATGATATACACTGGAATCCCGTTCGTATTATTCAGCGATTTGGACGTATAGACCGTATTGGCTCCAAGAATGAAGTGATTCAACTGGTTAACTACTGGCCTGATGTAGAGTTGGATGATTATATCAAGTTGAAAGGTCGTGTAGAGGCTCGTATGAAGGTGACTGTTATGACTGCTACCGGTGATGATAATCTTCTTTCTGACGAAGAAAAAGGGGATTTGCAATATCGGAAGGAGCAGTTGAAGCGTCTACAAGAAGAAGTCGTTGATATTGAAGATATGGATACGGGTATCAATATCATGGATTTAGGACTTAATGAGTTCAGACTAGACCTTTTGGCTTACATGAAGGATAATCCGGATATTGCTCATACTCCTTTTGGGATGAGTGCTGTTGTTGGAAGTTCAGATTTTGTGCAGCCGGGAGTTATCTATGTGCTGAAGAACCGGAACAATGGAGTAAATATCAATAATCAGAATTTGCTTCATCCATTCTATATGGTTTATATAAGTCATGAGGGAGAAGTGCTTTGTGATCACTTGTCCCCTAAAACTATGCTTGACAATATGCGTGCAGCCTGTCGGGGAAAACATGAACCAGATAAAAAATTATGTTCTGTATTCAATAAAGAAACGAAAGACGGGCGTGAGATGAGTCACTATTCTGACTTGTTGCAGGAAGCTATTCATAGCATTATTGAAGTGAAAGAAGAATCGGATATTATGAGCCTTTTCTCGGCAGGTGAAACTACTGCGCTTCGAAATAAAATATCAGGGCTTGATGATTTTGAGTTAATCTGTTTTTTGGTGATTAAATAGTGAAACGTTATGTACAATCTTCCGCAATCAACCATCGTAAACAGAGTTATCCCCAAGAAAACGTTTGTAAATCAATTGGGAGCTAATACTCGCATGAAAGACCACTTCACAAATGATGTGGTTCGAGTGGAATGGCTGGCTAAGTTAGCACCAAGTACTATTAATGTGGCAGATGGAAAAGAAGTACATGAAATCACTATCTTCCTTGTGCCTATTAAGGATGAAAATTGTCCGGATGATATTTTTTCTTTTATTGATGGTATGATACCACGACATACGCTCTTTATTTTGCGTTGGGGAGATATGACTTGTTTGCATCTCAATTACAAAGAATGGATGGAAAGCAGTACGAATACGAATAAAATTTTTCGTATTGCGAAGACGTATCGTTCTCAATGGATAAAAGATACAGAAATAAGTCTTTCCATAAATGGGTTGACAATGGATGCTATCTATGAAGCACTTGTTCGCCAAGTAGCAGGGGAGCGCATTATCATACAAAGCGAAAGTTTACGTGAGGATGTAGAGAAATCGACTCAACGTGAAATGTTGCTTAAAGAAATAGAGATTCTAAAGCGCAAAGAGGCTAAAGAGAGGCAGCCTCAAAAAAAGTTTGTATTACATCAACAACGCATAGCATTGGAATTAGAAATAAGTAAAGAATAAAATTAGATAATATATGGATAAACTTAGGATGCAAACGCTTGACGGCGTTCAGGACAATATAGATAAAATAGCTGCACTCTTTCCTAACTGTATTACAGAACGGAAAGATGCCGAAGGCAAAGTTACTTTAGCGATAGATTTTGATAAGTTGCGGCAGGAACTTTCTTCGGAGATAGTGGAGGGGCGTGAGGAACGTTATCAGTTTACATGGCCAGACAAGAAGAAGGCAATACTCCTTGCTAATTCACCTATCAATGCAACGCTTCGCCCTTGTCGTGAAGAAAGTGTTGATTTTGATAATACACAGAATCTTTATATTGAAGGTGATAATCTTGATGTGTTGAAATGCTTGAAGGAAACTTATCTTGGTAAGGTGAAGATGATTTATATTGATCCACCTTATAACACGGGTAATGATTTTGTATATGAAGATGACTTTGCCGAATCTACTTCTGAATATTTGGCTAATAGTGGGCAGTATGATGAACAAGGGAATCGGTTGGTTACTAATTCGGAAAGTAATGGTCGTTTTCATACAGATTGGTTGAATATGATTTATCCGAGACTGAAAGTAGCAAGAGATTTACTGACAGAAGATGGGGTGATATTTATTTCGATAGACGATAACGAATTAGAGAATCTCAAGAAAGTTTGCAATGAGATTTTTGGAGAAGAAAATTTCATTGGCCAAATATCGGTGGTAAATAACCTAAAAGGTCGTAATGATAAAAAAGATATAGCTACATGTCATGAATATATTCTCATTTTTAGTAAAAGTGAATTTGCAGCGGGAGGTATGCCTTTAACAGAGGAACAGAGGAGAAGTTTTAACTTAGTAGACAAAAATGGGAATCCATATCAGTTGAGAGATTTAAGAAAGAGAGGACGTCCAGATAGAAGAGAGGATAGACCTAATATGTATTTCCCTATCTATTATAATGAAGAAACAAAAAAGTGTTCTTTAGATTATCATGAAGGATGGGTAGCAATAGTTCCTCTACGTGGGGATGGTAGCGATGGGCGATGGAGATGGGGAAAGGAACGTGTTTTAGCAAATCTGTCTATATTAGAACCATATTATTCAAATATCTCACATAAATGGGGAATACAACATCGAGTATATTTGAACCCAGTATTGGCCCCTTCTGCCGATTTTGATGATGAGTACGATGAGGTACAGGAGAGAGTTTCCAAAAGCAAGTCTTTTTGGATGGGAGGTGAACTTTCTACAGATGTGGGAAGAAGACAAATGAAAGAGCTTTTTAATAATGCATATTTTGATTATCCAAAGTCAGTAGCTTTGATTTTAAATACAATGTATTTAGGTTCTGATACAAATTCTATTATCCTAGATTTTTTCTCAGGTTCTGCAACCACTGCCCATGCTGTGATGCAACTTAATGCCGAAGATGGTGGTAATCGTAAATTCATTATGGTACAACTTCCTGAATTAACAGATGAAAAGAGCGAAGTTTATAAGGCTGGTTATAAAAACATTTGCGAAATTGGTAAAGAACGCATCCGCCGTGCCGGAAAGAAAATCAAAAACGAATTAGCTGCCAAGCAGCAAGAGAGCGGATTATTCATCAAGCAAGAGGAAGAACAAACCCTTGATGTGGGTTTCCGAGTTCTCAAGCTGGATAGTAGTAATCTGCAGGACATCTATTATTCCCCGGCCGAATACAATCAAAACGACCTCTTTACAAAGACCGAGAGTGTCAAGTCCGACCGTACAAGTGAAGACCTGCTCTTCCAAGTAATGCTTGAATTAGGCGCCACTCTTGATAGTAAGATTGAACAAATAGAAATAGAAGATAAAACTATCTATAATGTAGCTAATAATTATCTTGTTGCTTGTTTTGATAATGAAATAGATGATAGTGTTGTTACTACTATTGCCAAAACGCAGCCCCAATATGCTGTGTTCCGTGATAGCACAATAGTAGACGATAGCACCGCTACTAACTTTGAACAGATATTTAAAACTTATTCTCCAAATACGGTAACAAAAGTACTATAAGAAACAATGAAACCGGAATAATCAGAAGTAAATGATGGATAATATAATAAAACGGCTGATTGGAGAGAATACCACTTGTGATTTCAAAGAATTTTTGGAACGCAAACAATTCAAAAGTTGGTTGAAAAGTGTCAGTGCTTTTGCTAATGGGCTTGGTGGTTCCTTATTTTTTGGTGTAAATGATGATGGTGAAGTAGTAGGTTTGAGTGATATTAAATCAGATATAGAGTTTATTAGTGACAAAATAAAGACTATAATAGATCCTATACCAGACTTTGAACTGAAAACATTCCAAACAGAAGGCGGAAAAAATATTCTCGAACTTCGTGTACTATCGGGAAGTATGACGCCTTATTATTTCGTGAATAGCGGAAGCCGTATCGCTTTTGTTAGGATGGGGGATGAAAGTGTTGTAGCCAACGCCCATCAGCTAAGCGGTTTAGTACTCAAAGGTAGAAATGTAACGTATGATTCATTATCTACGGAGTACACCTTGAAAGAAATGAGTTTTGGTGTATTGGCAAAAGCTTATGAAAAACAAACCGGTTCTCCCTTTCAAGAAAAGTTGTTACGTTCATTCTCTCTGATTACTGACAAAGGCTTTTTGACAAATGCAGGTGTGCTTTTTTCAGACCAATGTCCTTATAGACATTCAAGTCTTTATTGTACTAGATGGACAGGTATTCATAAAGATGATGCCAAAGACTCTCGTGAATATCAGGGAAACTTATTGTCGTTGCTTGATGCGGGAGAACAATTTGTGGATTTACACAATTTGAAAGGATGGATAAAATTGCCGAACCGTCGTTTGAACACCCCTGATTACTCACGCCGTGCAGTGTTTGAAGCATTGGTTAATGCGTTTATCCATCGTGATTATTCAGAGTTGGGAAGTGAAGTTCATATTGATATTTATGATGACCGATTGGTTATTTATTCTCCGGGAGGAATGTTTGATGGAACACTTATTCAAGACCGGGACTTGGATGATGTTTCATCCAAACGTCGTAATCCAATATTAGCCGATGTGTTTGCACAGTTGGATTTCATGGAAAAGAGAGGAAGTGGATTACGAAAGATATATAATGAAACGGCAAAACTTCCGGGTTTTACTGAAGCAAAAGAACCTAGATTTCGTTCGCAAGCTACTTCCTTTTATACTGAACTGCTGAATAATAATTATAGAAGTCAAACGAATGACCCTGTAAATGACCCTGTAAATGACCCTGTAAATGACCCTGTAAAATCATTTACCTTACTGCAAAAGGACTTAATCTCATTGTTAAAAGAAACCCCGACTATAACTCGGCCTGAATTATGTGAGCGTTTAAACGTAAGTCTGGCAACAATCAGAAGGGCTATAGCTCAATTAAAAGAGCTAAACATTATAGAACGAATAGGTTCAGACAAAGCAGGATACTGGAAAGTGAAATCGGGAGTGGACAAATTAATAAAAGGAAGATGATGAAACTTAAATTCAAGATACAACAATACCAAACAGATGCTGTCGAAAATGTAGTGAAGGTATTTAACGGACAACCTAACAAGGGCTTGGCAGAGTATGTAGTGGATAAAGGAAAAACGTATGAAAAGGATAATGGTAAGCTGATAGAAGTCAAGAATATACATTTCGAAGAAGACTCTACCGGATATAAAAACGGAGATATAGTCTTGACTAAAGATGAATTATTGAAAAACATTCATCAGGTTCAGACTGAAAATAATATTCGTTTATCAAATGATGTGGTAGACAAGCTTGGGCATTGTCAGCTTGATGTTGAGATGGAAACCGGTACAGGTAAAACATACGTCTATATCAAAAGTATGTTTGAACTTAACAAACTGTATGGATGGACTAAGTTTATTGTGGTTGTACCAAGTGTCGCTATTCGTGAAGGTGTAAAGAAAAGCTTTGATATAACGGTCGACCACTTTATGGAGCACTATGGGAAGAAAGCACGTTATTTTATTTATAACAGTAATAATCTGAATCAAATAGATACGTTTTCTCAAAGTGGTGACATCTCTGTAATGATTATTAATACACAGGCTTTTAACACCTCTTTGAAAGAGGGGGCGAAAAATGCCGCTGCCCGCATCATATACTCCGTACGCGATGAATTTGGCAGCCGTCGGCCAATTGATGTTATATCCGCTAATCATCCAATCATCATTCTTGATGAACCGCAAAAGATGGGCGGAGCAGCGACACAAACTGCTTTAGCTCGCTTTAACCCTCTCTTTACGTTGAACTATTCAGCTACTCATAAAGAAACGCACAATCCTGTTTATGTGTTGGATGCATTGGATGCTTACAATCAAAAACTGGTGAAGAAGATTGAGGTAGTAGGTTTTGAATTGAAACATCTTAAAGGTACGGATAGTTACATGTATCTGGAAGATATTATTTTGTCTAAGACAGAAGCCCCTAAAGCTCGTCTTGAAATAGAAGTGAAACACGCTAATAACATTAAAAGAGAGGTAAAGAATCTCGGTGTTGGAGATGATTTGTTTTACGTGTCTAATGAATTGGAGCAATATCGTGGTTATACTATTTCTGATATACATATTGATACAATGGATAGTAGTCATAGTACTGTTTCATTCTCCAGCGGAAAAATGATGTATATTAAAGATGTGTATGGGGATATTTCGGCTGATCACAAAGCACGTATTCAAATCAGGGAAACTATAAAGGCACATTTTCGCAAAGAAGCTTCTCTGTTCAAACGTGGAATCAAAACGCTTTCGCTTTTTTTCCTGGATGAAGTTGCCAACTATAGGAAATATGATGAAGACGGACAGCAAATGCTTGGACGTTATGGTGAAATATTCGAGCAAGAATATAGAGCGGAATTGAATAATAATCAGAATATGTTTGATGCTGATTACATGTCTTATCTAGGAAGTATTTCCACGCATGAAACTCATGCGGGTTATTTCAGCATTGATAAGAAAGGGAGAAGTGTCAATAGTGATATAAAACGTGGTTCAGACCAATCGGACGATATTTCGGCCTACGACTTGATTTTAAAGAACAAGGAACGTTTGCTTAGCTTTGACGAACCGGTTCGTTTTATCTTTTCTCATTCAGCCTTGCGTGAAGGGTGGGATAATCCGAATGTATTTCAAATCTGTTCACTTCGCCAATCTAATAGTGTAAGCCAGAAGAGACAGGAAGTAGGTCGTGGTCTGCGACTTTGTGTTGACCAGTATGGTGTCCGCATGGATGCAGAAACTCTGCCTGATGAAGTTCATAGTGTGAACAAACTGACCGTTATAGCCTCTGAAGGATATGCTTCTTTTGTGGCAGATTTACAGAAGGACATCAAGGCAGACCTCTACGATCGTCCTACCAAGGCTGATATTGATTTCTTTATTGGCAAGATTCTCTTTTCCAATGAAGGGAAGAAATATACTGTTTCCAAAGAAGACGCACAAGAAATTGTATTCCAGTTGCGTATGAACGGTTATATTACGAAAGGTGGTGAGGTTACAGATACATTCCGTGAGGACTTGAAGAATAATAATTTGAAACAACTTCCTGATGAACTGGAACCACTGACAGATGCTGTTTATAAACGTGTTCAGTCTATCTTCGATAGTAAGGCTCTTGATGATATGATTGGCAATGGTAGCAAACCACAAACACCGCCTAATACACTCAACGATAATTTTTCAAAGAAGGAATTTCAGGAGTTGTGGAAGCGTATCAATCATAAATACGCTTATAAAGTTCAATTTGACAGTAACGAGTTGATTGAAAAAGCTGTGTAAGCTATTAATAGAGAGTTGGAAGTCACTCAACTGACTTATGTGATAACGAAAGGTGTTCAGAAGGATGAACTAAAGAAAGATGATGTCGTTTCAGGTGAGATGCTTCAAAAAAAGGCGTCGCAGACGAACAGATTGACTACAGATGTGGTTAGCCATGTGAAGTATGATCTTATCGGTAAAATAGCATCCGGCACGACACTCACCCGTAAAACCGTAGCCACAATACTGACAAAAATCCGTCCGGTTAAGTTTGATATGTTTAAGGCAAACCCGGAAGAGTTTATTACTAAGGTTACTCGGCTTATTCTTGAACAGAAAGCAACTATGATTGTGGAGCATATTTCATATAATCAAGTGGATGGTGAATATGATAGTAGTATCTTTACACAGGAAAAACATACTTCTATGGATAAGGCTTTCAAAGCTCAAAAGAGTATTCTTGACTATGTATTCACTGATGGTATAGCGGAAAAGAGTAATGAACGTAAATTTGTAGAAGGTCTTGATATTTCTGATGAAGTGGCAGTATATGCGAAACTACCAAAGGGATTCCACATTCCGACTCCTGTAGGAAATTATTCACCGGACTGGGCTATTGCTTTTGAAAAAGACAAAGTGAAGCATATCTATTTCATTGCTGAAACCAAGGGGGCAATGAGCTCCATGGAGTTGCGGGAAATTGAGAAAAACAAGATTGCTTGTGCAGAGAAACTTTTTGAGCAGTTAAGCAATTCAGGGGTTAAGTATGGTAAAATTGATAGTTATGATACTTTAATGAGTTTGGTAAAATAGTGACAGTTATGGGAAAAGAATTATTTGATAACATACCAAGTAAAGTTGGAGATTTACTTAATGATGTAAAAAATGGGCGTATTGGTTTGCCTGATTTGCAAAGACCTTTTGTTTGGAAAGATAATAAAGTTCGTGATTTGTTGGATTCTATGTTGAAAGGGTATCCAATTGGATATGTAATGCTTTGGGAATCACCTGCTGATTTTGAAAACAAAGGGCAGATTGGAATTAATGATAAGACCTTCAATACGGCTCGTGATTTAGTGATTGATGGACAACAGCGTCTTACAGCTTTGTTAGGAGCAATTAAAGGTATAAAAATTAAAAATGTAAACTATAAGGAACGGAATATTAAAATATCATTTAATCCTCTGAAAAGAGAATTTGCAGTTTGGTCTCAAGCTTATGAGCGTAATCCGGAATGGATTAGTGCTGTAAGTCAAGTCTTTGCTGCCCATGAAGAACAATTAAATGTTACTAAATTCCGGAAAGCATATATTAGTCAACTTAATGAAAGTCGTGTAAGAAACGAGTTGCCAAGACTTTCTGATGATGAAGAAATAGTTATAGAGGAAAATATTAATGCTCTTTTGAATTTAAATATTTATCTTCTGCCAACATTAAGAATTAGTGCAACAGCATCTGAACAAGATGTGGCGGATATTTTTGTTCGTGTGAATTCTGGCGGGCAAAAACTGACTGAAAAGAACTTTATAGAAACGTTATTAGCTGTCTATGACAATGAAATTCATGATAAAATAAATGATTTTTGCCGGACTTCACGTATTCCGGAAGCTGGAACTTCATATAATCATATTCTTGAAGTAAATCCAGTGCACTTGATACGTGCTACTGTAGGTATAGCTTTCAAACGTGCAAGATTGAAATACGCCTATATGCTTTTGAGAGGTAAAGATCTTCAGACCGGGCAATTTGCAGAAGAAATAAGAACGGATAATTTATTGAAGTTTAGAGAAGCGCTAACTTTGGTTGTTAATCTTAATCATTGGCATGCGTTTATGAATATTGTAGCAGAAGCCGGTTATCTTAATGGTTCGCTGGTTTCATCAGAAAATGCAATTGTGTTTTCATATATGTTATATCTTATCGGAAAAACAGAATATAATGTCCAGCCTATGGAGTTGAAGAAAATCATGCAACGATGGTTCTTTATGACTACGATAAAAGGATTTTATACAAACTCTCCTGAATCAGCTGTTGAAAAGCAATTTGCAGATTTACGTAAAGTTCATACATCAAGAGACTTTGTAGACTATTTGGATAATGAAATAAAATCTCAATTTACTGATGACTATTTTAAATATAATTTGCCAAATGACCTTGTCACATCCTCAACTCAATCGCCAGCATGGTATGGCTATGTGGCATCGCTTAATGTACTTGGCTATCCCATGTTATTTAGTAATACACCAACATCTAAATACTTTATCGTAGGGGCTAGTGGGGGAAAGTCTTCTATTGATATTCATCATATATTCCCAAAGAATTATCTTTCCCAAATTGGTATTGAAGATGATCGTGAAAGGAACCAAATAGCTAATTATACATTTCTTGACTATTCTACGAATATTGATATTTCAGATAATCCTCCTTCTGAATATGTTCTAGCTTATAAGAGTAGGTTAGGTGTTGAAGGGTATAAAATTACATGTTTCCAAAATGCATTACCTGAAAATTTTGAGAATCTTGAATATCACGATTTCTTAACTAAGCGTCGTGTGTTAATGGCAGAATTAATTTTTAGAGCGTATAGAAAGTTATCAGAATAAATATGTATGATGGTTCTTAGTAATATTGGGAATTCTGTGCAACTGTGAAATACTGCTCTTTTTAATTAGAGTGAGATTCTATTTGAGATGATCGAACGTGATTAAGGGGGGCAATGAAATCATTATCTTTGCAAAGTATATATTAATGAACAAGGAGGATATTATGCTTGCATACACATATATTGAACACGGAAAGTTTGAATTGCA
>OGMW01001924.1_pt1 | contig 15866 bp, 8 predicted proteins | sample 1573281 | NCBI WGS metagenome assembly OGMW01 (sample SAMEA2581907, study PRJEB24529) | metagenome | biome: Human gut stool | place: China | collected 2011
TTCAGTCTCAAAGATAAAATAAAGTCATTCGGGGTCTGTCCGGTCAATGCTTTCAGTTTGGTGAAAAGCAAAGTTCTGCTCATGCACATCTCACGTGCAAAAGTGGCTACGTCAAAGTCTGCGTTATCAATATAAGATTCCACAATCGCCGTAGCATCCATCAGCATCTTTTTATCGATCGGATTAAACGGAAGGTCTTCCACTTTAGGTTCATCATTCCGGGCAAACCGCTGCTGGAGCAGTTTACGAGTCTGAATGATATTGTTGCAACGGGCCACCAATATCTTGATATTGAAAGGTTTGGAGATATAATCATCCGCTCCCGTCTGCAAGCCCTCTAAGGTATGTTCTTCCCGGTTGCGGGCAGTCAGCAATACCACAGGAATATGGCTGGTCTGCAAATTGCTTTTCAACTTCTCGCACATCTCCAGGCCGGACATGACGGGCATCATAATATCACTCACAATCATCTGTGGTTGTAGTGAAGAAGCCTGCTCCAATCCTTCCTGCCCGTCGGCAGCCGTATATACATCATATATTTGTTCAAAAATCTGTGCCAACACCTTACGCATCTCCGGGTTATCCTCCACAATCAGTATTTTCACCGTTTTATCCGGCTTCACCATTTCCGAGATTTCTTGAGGCTCTATTACATAATGTCCGGCAACGCGTTCATCTGCAGAGGAAGATGCTTCCACATTCACATTTGCATCCCGGTGAAGAGTAACGATAAAAGACGTTATTCCATTCGGCTCACTTTCCACTCCGATAGTTCCCTGATGCAATTCCACAATTCCTTTCGCCATTGCCAACCCGATACCCGATCCTTTGACTGTCTGTGTAGTTGTTGCCGAGTCATCCTGCCAAAACCGTTCAAATACATGTTTGATCTTGGACTTTTCGATACCGACACCTAGATTATTGACTGAAATCACAATGTCATTCTCTCCTTCCGCTGCCAATTCTACAGAAATCCAGTCACCGGGCTTCGTATATTTAAAAGCATTGGACAATAGATTATAGAATACTTTCTCTATCTGCGTCTTGTCAATATACAAATCCGCTTCTTTCAAAGTGGAAGAAAAGCGGAGATCGATCTTATTCAGCTGCGCATAACTATAGAAAGAACAACAAATCTCCTCTATCACCGCAACAATATTCTCTTTGGAAATTTTCAATTTCAGATATCCCTGATCCTGCTTACGGATATCAATCACTTCATCCACCAGATTATTCATCCGGCGGGAGTTCTTATAAATCTCCAAAATTTTATTATACACCTCGGGGATCATGTCTTTATGCATCAGGAGCATCTCAAGCTGACTGGATATAAGCGTTAACGGAGTACGGAACTCATGCGATACATTGGTAAAGAAACGTAGTTTGGACTGATTCACATTTTCGATATACTCTTTTTCCCGTTTCTCGGCCAATAGAGAATGTTGCAAGGTTTTCCGTATCCAGAACATACGGATAATATAACCTGCAATAAGGATACCTGCCAATATCATCAGCAAAATAAACCATGCTCGTTGATAAACGGGCGCCTCCACTATCAGCTCAAAACTGGCAGAAGGTGCTTCCTGGTCGTGAATGCGCAACTGGTCGCCACGAACATGAAAAGTATAACGCCCCGGATGAAGATTGGTATAAGTAACCATCGTATTATCTCCCGCCTTCATATATTCGTTATCAAATCCTTCAAGTTTATATTCCAGACCGATATTGGAAATATTATTCAGGGTATTGCTCGCTATCTCAAAAGTGACGGAAGAATACCTGGGCGGCAATACTAATTGATGTTCATACAATACCGTTTCCTTGATAAGTCCCAACGAATCAAGTGGTTGTATTTCCGTATTATCCACAAGCACTCGTTTTACGAACACATTATAATCCACAGACTGCTTGTTCAGTTTCTCCTGGGCTATGGAAACGATACCTGCCAGTCCACAGACATAAATATCGTGGTCGGACGTAATGTACAGCCCTCCGTCATTCACGTTATTCAAGGGAAAATCACTCTGCCTGTTATAGTTCTCGAATGTGGTAGTGGCTAGATTGAATTTAGAGAAACCGCCATTCGTTGCCACATAAATGGAACCGTCCAGCGGACTCTCTACCAATCCGGTGATAAATCCATTCTCCAATCCCTGCTTCGCTCCGTATCCTACAAAGGTGTCTTTCTTCTTATCGAATAGATAAATTCCCGATCCCGTCGATCCCAGCCATATACGTCCTTTTCTATCACATAGAATATGATTAATGTGGTGCTGTGCCGTGCTCTGCGCTATTTGGGAGAAAGGATAACTACGGGAAGTACCCGCTTTCAAATTGACCCGTATCAAATCAAAAGAAGTGGTCAGCCATAAATCCCCTTCTTTATCAAACGTCATATCCCAAACCTGCGACAAATGTCTGGAAGCTAAAGAAGGATGTTCGAAATGATGTAACCGGAGATGTTTTTTATCCAATACAAGCAGCCCACCCTTGGCTGCTATCAATAAGGAATCATGACCGGCAAACTCTATCATTTTTACCAGATTATAGGCCCTGTCGACTGTTTTTCCTTCCGGAGTATCGATATTTTCCGTAATAGATTCTATATGTCCGGTCGACAGGTTAATCCGATTGATGCCCTGATAAAGCGAAGCTACCCAAAGATAATCCGGTTCTTTCTCATAATACAAAGACTTCACAATCTTAAAAGACAGCTCTTGAGCATATAAATGTTTAAGCGGAAAAAAGCGTTTGGCATATTTATCATAGTAGTTCAATCCACTTCCTTCACTTGCAAACCAGATCCGCCCGGAACAGTCTTCGGCAATGGAACTGATGATATAGGAATTCAAATGCCCGCCAACAGCCGTAGACGAACGGTAAAAGTGATAAGCATCATTCGCTACATTATAATATTGTATTCCCTGATAGAAAGTGCCCAGCCATAAAGTTCCCGAAGTGTCGTAATGCATCGAAATGATGGAACGTATATCGGCTGCCTCCACATTCAAGTCATATTCATAATCCGTAAACTCTCCGGTAGAGAGATTTAAAGTCTGCAAACCGGCGTAAGTTCCGATATACAGAAGACTATCATTGGCTTGTGTCACATGACGCACATTATCATGGTTGATTGTATTATCAGCCACTTTATTATATCTGTAATGAGTAAGCTCCCCATTTGCCTCCAACCGGGTAAGTCCCCGATTTCTGGTAGCTATCCAGATGCTCCCGTTTCTGTCTTCCGTAATCGAATTAACAGCCCCCACATCAATATGACGGGTGATATGAGCAGCCTGATCGATACAGTAAATACCCTTGGAAGAAGTACCCACCACCACGGTTTGATTCTGACGAACCATTAGACTGTTCATCAATATATCCTCTCCGTCCGAAGGGAATGAAAAGAATAACTCGGGCACTTGGTTGAGATCACGATAACGGTAGATTTCTTTTCCGGTAGCTATCCACAATGCGTCGTGCGCATAGCAGATTCCTGCAACTTCTCCTTCACGCAACACCTTAAAGCGGTTCAAACGCATGTCATAAAGAGTCACACTCTGCAAACTACGGATAAAAAGCAATCCTTCCTTGTTTCCGCAAACCTGCCGGATATTATTTATATTGATTGAATAGGGATTGGCGTTATCCGGTTTGAAGACTTCAAATTTACGACCGTCAAAGCGGTTCAGTCCGTCTTGAGTACCAATCCATAAAAATCCGAATTCATCCTGATAGAAACAATTGACCGTTTGATGCGAAAGTCCTTGCCTCACGTCTTTAAAACGCATATTGATATCCTTCGTCACATTTGCCATGCAACAAAGTCCCGATATAAACAGGCAATAAATAACAAGAAAGTTAGCTTTGGTCATCTGTGTTTTTCGATAATTCGGATACAATATTCGGGAAAATCCAAGATATATGCAAGTGTTTATGCAAAAACCTGATTGACTATTGCCTGTTAATTATCCCTCGGACTACGTATAACTAATCTCCCGATCGAATAAAATTAATCGTCTGACAGTTGTTAAACTTGCGTCTGACTACTGTTGAACTTTCGTCTGACAGTTGTCAGACGAAAAAGAATCAACTGTCAGACGATTAATTTTATGCATAAACAAGATTAGTATCCTCTTCACTAAGAAATAGTTTTTAGCATACGAAAGATTAAATTATACTACCAACCGCCTAAACGCTTGTTTATCATTGGTGAACTGCGTACTTTTGCACGCCATTAAAAAAAAGCAAAACAATGACCAACAAAACCAAAGGTTTTATCTATGGAGCGATTGCCGCTGCCAGCTACGGTATGAATCCTCTTTTTGCACTTCCGCTCTATGCAGCCGGAATGAGTGTCGATACCGTTTTATTCTACCGGTACTTCTTTGCGACAATCGTATTGGGTATTCTGATGAAAATGCAGCACCAGTCTTTTGCGCTTCATAAGGCAGACGTCTTGCCCTTAGTCATTATGGGATTGCTATTCTCTTTTTCATCACTACTTTTGTTTATGAGCTATAATTATATGGATGCCGGTATTGCTTCTACCATTCTCTTTGTCTATCCGGTGATGGTAGCAGTCATTATGGGGATATTCTTCAAAGAAAAGATTTCCGCAATTACCGTTTTTTCCATCCTGCTGGCACTTTCTGGTATCGCCTTGCTCTATCAGGGAGACGGAAACAAACCGCTGTCGACTTTGGGAATTATCTTTGTTCTGCTGTCCTCACTCTCTTATGCTATATATATAGTAGGTGTGAACCGTTCGACGCTGAAAAACCTGCCGACCACCAAGCTCACATTCTACGCAATTTTGTTCGGACTATCGGTTTATATCGTCCGTTTAAATTTTTGCACGGAACTGCAAATAATACCGTCAGTCTGGCTCTGGGCCGACGTGCTGACACTGGCCATTCTGCCAACTGCCGTATCTCTGATCTGTACCGCACTCGCCATCCATTATATAGGCTCTACTCCAACAGCCATACTGGGTGCTCTGGAACCTGTGACAGCTCTATTTTTCGGTGTTCTCCTGTTTCACGAAAAACTGACTCCCCGGTTAATGGTAGGTATTTTAATGATTATCACCGCTGTTACCTTAATTATCATCGGTAAGTCACTCATAAAAAAGATGGGAATGCTGTTGCAGATGAACAAAAAATAATATACTTTTGCTACTTAATCAATCAAAATGCAATTTTAAATCTCAAAAAATATGGTAGACGTAAAGACTTGCCTTGACAATGCACAAGAAAAGATGGATATGGCCATCATGTATCTGGAAGAAGCACTGGCACATATCCGCGCCGGAAAAGCGAGTGCCCGCTTATTAGATGGTATCCGCGTAGATTCTTACGGAAGTATGGTGCCTATCAGCAATGTAGCAGCAATTACCACTCCGGACGCCCGCAGTATCGTAATCAAGCCGTGGGATAAAAGCATGTTCCGTGTCATCGAAAAAGCAATCATCGACTCTGACCTCGGTATCATGCCTGAAAACAATGGTGAAATGATCCGTATCGGTATTCCTCCTTTGACGGAAGAACGTCGTAAACAACTGGCAAAACAGTGTAAAGGAGAAGGTGAAACAGCTAAAGTTAGTGTACGTAACGCTCGTCGTGACGGTATCGACGCACTGAAGAAAGCTGTAAAAGACGGATTGGCAGAAGACGAACAGAAGAATGCGGAAGCCAAACTGCAAAAAATCCATGATAAGTATATCAAGCAAATCGATGATATGCTGGCTGAAAAGGATAAAGAAATTATGACTGTTTAATTAGTTGAAAATTGATAGTTGAGAGTTGATAGTTACTATGCAGTTACTGGATAATGCAACCAATTCTCAACTATCAACTATTAACTATCAACTAAATAAATGAAGGGATTAGTAATCAAAAATACGGGTAGTTGGTATCAGGTGAAAACCGATGACGGACAATCTATCGAATGTAAAATCAAAGGTAATTTCCGACTGAAAGGGATTCGCAGCACTAATCCTGTAGCAGTAGGCGATCGTGTTCAGATTATACTTAATCAGGAAGGCACTGCTTTTATCAGCGAAATAGAAGATAGAAAGAACTACATCGTTCGCCGTTCTTCCAATCTTTCCAAACAATCCCACATCCTTGCCGCCAATCTCGATCAGTGTATGCTGGTGGTAACGATCAATTATCCCGAAACTTCCACTATTTTTATTGATCGATTCCTCGCATCCGCAGAGGCCTATCGTGTTCCCGTCAAACTGGTATTTAATAAGGTAGATGCTTACGACGAAGACGAACTCCGCTATCTGGACGCACTCATCAACTTATATACACAGATCGGCTATCCCTGCTTCAAAGTTTCCGCAAAGAACGGTAATGGAGTGGAGGAAATTAAGAAAGCTCTGGAAAGCAAAATTACCCTATTCTCAGGACATTCGGGAGTCGGCAAATCAACTCTTATCAATTCCATACTGCCGGGCATAGAAACCAGAACCGGCGAGATTTCTTCTTACCATAACAAAGGAATGCATACCACCACTTTCTCCGAGATGTTTCCCGTAGAAGGAAACGGTTATATTATCGACACTCCGGGCATCAAAGGCTTCGGCACATTCGATATGGAGGAAGAAGAGATCGGACACTATTTTCCTGAAATATTCAAAATTTCTGCCGACTGCAAATATGGTAACTGCACCCACCGTCATGAACCGGGATGTGCCGTACGCAAAGCAGTGGAAGAACATCTCATCAGCGAATCCCGCTATACCTCTTATCTAAATATGTTGGAAGATAAAGAGGAAGGGAAATACCGGGCTGCCTACTGATTAACTCTTTTTTACTTTTTTCTTCTTTAAACCTTTCCCTTTGGGAGAAGTCTAATCTTTGATGACATATAATATAATTGCTATATACAATACTAAACCATGAATAAGAAGACTAAGTGGGGCATCATTATTCTTGTTGGTGCCGGAATCATCGGTGGAGGAATCTACTCACAATTACCGAAAAAAAACGACGAACTAGCAGCCGCCGACAAAGTAATGAGCGGCAATCAGAAAAGAGGAAAACAAGTACTAAATGTAAATGCCAAGGTCATAAAACCGCAATCCCTGACAGATGAGTTTACCACTACCGGTGTGCTTCTGCCGGACGAAGAGGTGGATTTATCTTTCGAGACTTCGGGCAAAATTGTAGAAATCAACTTCGAAGAAGGAACGGCTGTAAAGAAAGGTCAATTACTAGCCAAGGTAAACGACCGACAGTTACAGGCGCAATTGCAAAGATTGGTTTCACAATTGAAACTGGCAGAAGACCGTGTATTCCGTCAGGACGCTTTGTTGAAACGGGATGCTGTCAGTAAAGAAGCCTACGAACAGGTTAAGACGGATTTAGCTACCCTGAACGCCGACATAGAAATTATAAAAACCAATATCGAACTGACTGAACTTCGTGCTCCGTTTGACGGAATTATCGGACTTCGACAAGTCAGTGTCGGTACGTATGCTTCTCCAACTACCGTGGTTGCCAAACTGACCAAAATCGCTCCATTGAAAGTGGAATTCTCCGTACCGGAACGTTATGCCAAGCAAATCAAGAAGGGAACTAACCTCAACTTCAGTGTGGAAGGAACGTTGGATGCTTTCGGCGCACAAGTATACGCTGTAGAATCGGCTATCGACCCGAATCTGCATCAATTTACCGCTCGTGCATTATACCCGAATGTTCATCACACCTTACTTCCCGGCCGTTACGCAAGCGTATTATTGAAAAAAGAAGAAATTCCTAATGCGATAGCCATCCCTACAGAAGCAATCGTGCCGGAAATGGGTAAGGATAAAGTCTATCTGTATAAATCAGGAAAAGCCGAACCGGTGGATATTATTACCGGCATCCGCACGGCATCTGAAGTACAGGCAATAAGAGGGCTGCACATAGGAGATACAATCATTACTTCAGGAACACTACAGCTCCGCACCGGACTTGCAGTCACACTTGACAATATTGATTAATAATACCAGCGCCCTATGAATATATCCGAATTAAGTATACGTCGCCCGGTATTAGCCACAGTATTAACGATCATTATCCTCCTTTTCGGATTCATCGGATACAACTATCTGGGTGTCCGCGAATATCCGTCAGTCGATAATCCGATCATTTCCGTGAGTTGCTCTTATCCGGGAGCTAATGCCGATGTTATCGAGAACCAGATAACCGAACCGTTGGAACAGAATATCAACGGTATTCCCGGTATCCGTTCTTTGTCCAGTGTGAGTCAACAGGGACAAAGCCGTATTACAGTAGAATTTGAGTTGTCCGTCGATTTGGAAACAGCAGCCAACGACGTGCGTGACAAGGTTTCACGTGCCCAACGTTATCTGCCTCGCGACTGTGACCCTCCGACTGTCTCAAAAGCGGATGCCGATGCCCAACCGATCCTGATGGTTGCTCTTCAAAGTGATAAACGTTCCCTGTTGGAATTAAGTGAAATAGCGGACTTGACTGTAAAAGAACAGTTACAGACCATTTCCGATGTAAGTAGTGTATCTATCTGGGGGGAAAAGCGTTACTCCATGCGTCTCTGGCTCGACCCGGTTAAAATGGCCGGCTACGGAATCACTCCTATCGACGTTAAAAACGCCGTAGACAATGAGAATGTGGAACTTCCTTCCGGTAGTATCGAAGGAAATACCACCGAGCTGACTATCCGAACACTGGGATTGATGCATACCGCAGATGAATTCAATGATTTGATTATCAAAGAAGAGAATAACCGTATTGTCCGCTTCAGCGATATCGGACGTGCCGAACTGGGACCTGCCGACATCAAGAGTTATATGAAAATGAACGGTGTTCCGATGGTGGGCGTCGTTGTTATCCCACAGCCGGGAGCCAACCATATTGAGATTGCGGATGCGGTATACCAGCGTATGGAACAGATGAAAAAGGACTTGCCGGAAGACGTACACTATAACTACGGTTTTGATAATACCAAGTTTATCCGTGCGTCTATCAATGAGGTAAAGTCAACGGTGTATGAGGCTTTTGTACTCGTAATTATCATTATCTTCCTCTTCCTGCGTGACTGGCGCGTTACATTGGTGCCTTGTATCGTAATTCCTGTCTCCCTTATCGGTGCATTCTTCGTCATGTATCTGGCCGGATTCTCCATCAATGTGCTTTCCATGCTCGCCATCGTACTATCGGTGGGACTGGTGGTAGATGATGCCATCGTTATGACGGAAAATATATACATCCGTATTGAGAAAGGAATGGCTCCGAAAGAAGCGGGTATAGAAGGAGCCAAAGAAATTTTCTTTGCCGTTATTTCAACGACTATCACACTGGTAGCGGTATTCTTCCCGATCGTCTTTATGGACGGAATGACGGGACGACTGTTCCGTGAGTTCAGTATCGTAATTTCCGGTTCGGTTATTATTTCCTCATTTGCCGCATTGACTTTCACACCGATGCTGGCAACGAAATTGCTCATAAAACGGGAAAAGCAGAGTTGGTTCTATGCCAAAACAGAACCATTCTTTGAAGGAATGAACCGGCTATACAGTCGGTCACTTGCCGCTTTCCTCGGCAAACGCTGGATCGCTCTCCCATTTACTTTCATCACGATTTGCCTGATTGGTATTCTATGGAATGCAGTTCCTGCGGAAATGGCTCCACTTGAAGACCGTTCGCAAATCAGTATCAATACACGAGGAGCAGAAGGTGTCACTTATGAATATATCCGGGATTATACGGAAGATATCAATCAGCTGGTAGACTCCATTCTTCCTGATGCGGAATCAGTGACTGCCCGTGTATCTAGTGGTAGCGGAAACGTGCGTATCACATTGCATGACATGAAAGACCGTAACTACACACAGATGGAAGTTGCCGAGAAGATTTCGAAAGCGGTGCAGAAGAAAACGATGGCGCGTTCATTCGTGCAACAACAGTCTTCTTTTGGTGGACGTCGTGGAAGTATGCCTGTTCAATATGTACTTCAGGCTACCAATTTGGAAAAGTTGGAAGAAGTGCTGCCTAAGTTTATGGCTAAAGTATATGAGAATCCTGTCTTCCAGATGGCGGACGTCGATTTGAAGTTCAGTAAGCCGGAAGCACGTATCCAGATCAACCGCGACAAGTCCAGTATTATGGGAGTAAGTACCAAAAATATTGCTCAAACGCTGCAATATGGATTGAGCGGTCAGCGTATGGGATATTTCTATATGAACGGTAAGCAATATGAGATTCTTGGTGAAATCAACCGCCAGCAACGAAACAAGCCGGCTGACTTGAAAGCAATTTACGTTCGTAGCAACAGTGGGGATATGATTCAGTTGGATAACTTGATTGAGTTGGAAAGCGGTATTGCTCCTCCCAAGTTATATCGCTATAACCGTTTTGTGTCAGCTACGATTTCTGCAGGATTGGCAGATGGAAAAACAATCGGGCAAGGTTTGGACGAGATGGATAAGATTGCCAAGGAAACACTGGACGATACTTTCCGCACCGCCCTGTCGGGAGACTCGAAAGAATATCGTGAAAGTTCTTCCAGTCTGATGTTCGCCTTTATCCTGGCCATTCTTCTGATTTACCTGATTCTGGCAGCCCAGTTTGAAAGTTTCAAAGATCCGCTGATTATCATGTTGACAGTGCCGCTGGCTATTGCCGGAGCTTTGGTCTTCATGTATTTCGGAGATATTACGATGAATATTTTCAGTCAGATCGGTATTATCATGCTGATCGGTCTGGTAGCGAAGAACGGTATTCTTATTGTAGAATTTGCCAATCAGAAACAGGAAGCCGGAGAGGATAAAATGAGTGCCATCAAAGATGCTGCCCTTCAACGCCTCCGTCCGATTCTGATGACAAGTGCCTCTACGGTTTTGGGACTTATCCCGCTGGCATTTGCCACCGGAGAAGGTTGTAACCAGCGTATCGCCATGGGTACGGCAGTAGTGGGCGGTATGGTAGTATCCACCCTGCTTACGATGTATATTGTACCGGCTATTTACAGTTACATTTCGACTAACCGAATCAAAAAATTACAAGAATGAAACAGAAAGGAATTTGCATGAAACGCATCGCCTATATAACCATTGCATGTGCCTTCTTATCAGTCTCTTTTGCTAAGGCACAACAGATACGTACCCTGAAAGATTGCCTGGAGGAGGGATTACAAAACAATTATTCTCTACGCATCGTACATAATGAAGAGCAGATCAGCAAGAATAATGCAACGCTGGGGAATGCCGGATATCTGCCTACGCTGGACTTTTCTGCGGGATACACCGGAAATCTGGACAATATTGAAACGAAAGCCCGTGCTACCGGAGAAATTACAAAGAACACCGGAGTATACGATCAGACTGTCAATGTAGGACTCAATCTGAACTGGACCATCTTTGACGGATTCAATATCAGTACGACCTATAAACAACTGAAAGAATTGGAACGCCAAGGCGAAACCAATACTCGCATTGCCATTGAGGACTTTATAGCCGAACTGACTTCCGAATATTATAACTATATTCAGCAGAAGATACGTCTGGCCAACTTCCGCTATGCAATGTCTCTCTCCAAAGAACGCTTACGTATTGCAGAAGCAAGCCACCTGGTTGGTAAATTCTCGGGACTGGACTATCAGCAAGCAAAGGTGGACTTCAATGCAGACAGTGCCCAATACATCAAGCAACAGGAACTTCTGCACTCTTCACGTATCCAACTGAATGAGTTAATGGCCAATAACAACGTCAATCAGAATATCATTATCAAAGATTCTACAATTGATGTACACAGCGACCTGAAGTTTGAAGATTTATGGAATTCGACATTGAGCATTAATGCTTCTCTGCTAAAAGCCGACCAGAATACTACACTCGCACAACTGGACTATAAAAAAATAAATTCGCGCAACTATCCATACCTCAAACTAAATACCGGATATGGATATACCTTTAATAAGTATGACATCAATGCGAACAGCAGAAGAGGCGATTTAGGATTCAATGCCGGAATAACGGTAGGATTTAACATATTCGATGGTAATCGCCGCCGCGAGAAGAGAAATGCAAGTCTGGCTTTCAAGAATCGCCGCCTGGAACGACAAGACCTGGAATTGGCACTCCGGTCCGATCTTAGCAATTTATGGCAAGCCTATCGCAACAATCTTCAGTTGCTGAATCTGGAACGCCAGAATCTGATAACTGCCAAAGACAATCACGATATTGCCATGGATCGCTATATACAGGGAGACCTTTCCGGTTTTGAAGTACGTGAAGCACAAAAGAGCTTGTTAGATGCAGAGGAGCGGATTCTTTCTGCAGAATACAATACGAAGCTCTGCGAAATATCACTGTTACAGATTAGTGGCAACATAATGAAGTATCTGGAATAAGGAAGTAGTTTCCATTTATTTTTTATTGGGTTAATCTTCTTATCGGGAAGGTTAACCCAATTTTTACTCTATAAAAAACAGTTATTACATATCAGTATTTTTCTTTCTTCATACATTTGCATACTATAAAAACATTAAATAATAAAGCCATGAGAAAACCAGGTCTTTTCTTACTGCTACTTTTTATCCTGACAAACGCCTCAGCCCAAAAAGCAACAGACTACAGAAAACAACAAAATTACAAAGAATGGGTACACATCGCTCCTAAATTTGACGACGATTTCTTCAAGACGGAAGAAGCCCAACGCATTGGTGACAACGTGTTACTGTATCAGCAAATCACCGGAGGATGGCCCAAAAATATCTATATGCCGGCAGAACTGACAGAACAGGAATATAAAGCGGCACTAAAAGCCAAAGAGGATATCAACCAAAGCACAATCGACAACAACGCCACTACTACGGAAATTGAATATCTGGCACGGCTTTACCTGACCACTCAAAAAGCAAAATATAAAGAAGGAGTTCTGAACGGCATCCAATATCTACTCAAAGCGCAATATGAAAATGGTGGATGGCCTCAATTCTATCCACGCCCCAAAGGTTATTACGTACAAATTACCTACAATGACAACGCCATGGTAAGAGTGATGAATCAACTCCGGGGAATATATGAAAAGAAAGCTCCTTACACTTTTCTTCCTGATAACATCTGTGAACAAGCGCGTAATGCATTCAATAAGGGTATAGAGTGTATACTCAAAACACAAGTGCGCCAAAACGGAGAACTAACGGTATGGTGTGCGCAACACGACCGCGCCACCCTAGAACCATGCAAAGCACGCGCTTACGAACTTCCGTCATTAAGCGGACAAGAGTCAGACAACATTGTATTATTACTTATGTCACTCCCCGATCCATCTGCAGAAATTGTAAAATCGATAGAAGGAGCTATCAAATGGTTCCAAAAGTCTGAAATCAAAGGGCTACAGAAAGAATATTTCACTAACAGCGAAGGGAAAAAAGACTATCGCATGATTCCTTGTGAAGACTGCCCTACTCTCTGGGCCCGATTTTATGAACTGGAAACCAACCGGCCTTTCTTCTGTGACCGTGACGGTATTAAAAAATATGATATCTCGGAAATAGGACACGAACGCCGGAATGGTTATAGCTGGTATAACAAAGATGGAAGCAAGGTGCTGAAAAGATATGAGAAATGGAAGAAAGAACAGAATAAATAACATAAATAATCAAAGACTGATATTTACCCTGCAAAAGCAAATATCCTGAAAGTCCTTAAAATAAGAAATCCCCTCACTACATGATTGTAATGAGGGGATTTTTAATTAAAGGCTTTTACAGCCTCTTTTCAAGGCCTTATATAAACGGAGTAAACCGATTATTTAGTGCAATTCCACGGTTTCAACTGTTTGAAGAAGTCATTCCCCTTATCATCCACCAAGATAAATGCAGGGAAGTTTTCTACTTCAATTTTCCAGATAGCTTCCATACCCAATTCCGGATATTCCACACATTCGATGCTCTTAATGTTATTCTGTGCTAGGATAGCTGCCGGACCTCCGATAGAACCAAGATAGAAACCACCATATTTCTTACAAGCATCTGTCACTTGCTGGCTACGGTTACCTTTTGCCAACATGACCATGCTGCCGCCATGACTTTGGAACAGTTCTACATAAGAGTCCATACGTCCTGCCGTAGTAGGCCCCATAGAGCCACACGCCATGCCTTCCGGAGTTTTTGCCGGACCTGCATAATAAATAGGATGATCCTTAATATATTGTGGCAAGTCTTCGCCGCGATCCAAACGTTCTTTCAGTTTAGCATGGGCGATGTCACGACCTACGATGATCGTTCCGTTCAATGACAGACGAGTAGCTACCGGATATTTAGTCAGCTCTTTCAGGATTTCAGGCATCGGACGGTTCAGGTCGATCTTTACAACATCACCTTCACCTGCTTGACGCAGTTCTACAGGAATAAGTTCGCCCGGATTTGAATCCAGCTTCTCAATCCAGATACCGTCCTTATTGATTTTACATTTGATGTTACGGTCGGCAGAGCAAGATACTCCCAAGCCTACCGGACAAGAAGCACCGTGACGAGGCAAACGGATGATACGTACGTCATGAGCAAGATATTTACCTCCGAATTGCGCGCCCAATCCAATTTTGTGAGCTTCTGCCAAAACTTCTTTTTCCAGTTCGATGTCGCGGAATGCACGGCCATATTCATTTCCGGTAGTCGGCAAATTATCATAGAAATGAGTAGAAGCCAGCTTCACTGTCAACAGGTTCTTTTCAGCAGAAGTACCACCGATAACGAAAGCGATATGATAAGGAGGACAAGCGGCTGTTCCCAATGTTTTCATCTTTTCAACCAGGAACGGAACCAATGTACCGGGATTCAGGATCGCTTTTGTTTCCTGATACAAATATGTCTTGTTGGCAGAGCCACCACCTTTTGTTACACAAAGGAATTCATATTCCATACCTTCGGTAGCTTCGATGTCAATCTGTGCAGGGAGGTTACATTTTGTATTTACCTCATCATACATATTCAAAGGCGCATTCTGTGAATAACGCAGGTTCTCTTCAGTGTATGTTTTATATACGCCCAGTGAAAGCGCTTCTTCATCAGAATATCCAGTCCATACCTGCTGTCCTTTTTCACCATGGATAATAGCAGTACCAGTGTCCTGACAGAAAGGAAGTACACCTTTTGAAGCAACTTCCGCGTTACGCAGGAAAGTCAGTGCCACGAACTTGTCGTTGTCGGTGGCCTCCGCATCGTCGAGGATGTCGCGCAGCTTTTGCAGATGCGCCGCACGCAGATAGAACGACACATCCGAATAGGCCGCCTTCGACAGCAGCTCGAGGCCCGCGGGGTCCACTTTCAAGATTTTACGCCCGTCGCACTCGACGACCTTCACGTAATCCTTCGTCAAAAGACGGTACTCGGTTTTGTCCTCCCCGACGGGGAACGGCTCCTGATAGATGAAGTCTGCCATAATCCTTATAGTAATGTTTGTGTTGTCCGTCTCTGTTTCCGGTAGCCGAAAGCCACCGGCCGGAGTCTCCGCCGGCCCGCGCCGGAGACGGCCCCGAAACGCCCGACGGGACGTTCCGCCCTCCCGGTCCGCCGGCAGGGCCAACCGCTGAAACTCCGGAGGGAAACCCCGGCCCGCCTGCGGTTTCCCTTCGGGAAAGCCCCTGCAAATTTACAAAAAACAATCCGGATTGCGCAACTATTTTCCGCGCTCTGTTATTTTTCTCACAAAATGAAATCTTTATTTAGTTTTTTTAGTAAATTTGCAAGGTCAAAAACAGCCAGTAATTTCACTTAAACTCTAATAGTATGGTATCGTACAAAGATCTGGGCCTCGTGAACACCCGCGAAATGTTCGCCAAGGCCATCAAGGGCGGTTACGCCGTACCGGCATTCAACTTCAACAACAT
>OGMW01001926.1_pt1 | contig 15844 bp, 17 predicted proteins | sample 1573281 | NCBI WGS metagenome assembly OGMW01 (sample SAMEA2581907, study PRJEB24529) | metagenome | biome: Human gut stool | place: China | collected 2011
ATCCTCTCTTATGATCATGCCCTCCCGCAGGCGGTTGACCGACATCCTCAAACATGGCATGGTATCTTCTCCTCTTTCCCGTACTTTCATCCTCTGGAAAAGTACTATTTTCCTATAAAGTCTGTTAGTACTATCATATACCAAGTATTTTCTTTTGGGAAGTAGGGAATTTATTTTCCCGTACCGGCGCAGCTGCTACGGGAGCCCGCTGTCCGGCAGAGCCGACCAGCACGCGGCTGTCGCCGCATAGAAGCAGAGCAAATAAGCAAATCGCGCATGCTGCGGGAAGCATTCTGTCCGGCAGAGCCGGCCAGCACGCGGCTGTCGCCGCGCATAAGCAAAAACGGAGCCATGGCAGGAAATAAATTTCCACCATGGCTCCGTTTCCGCTTATATGCTTCTCGTAGCTTACGCGATTATTTTAAAGTAACCTTTGCGCCCTCAGCCTCAAGTTTAGCCTTGATGTCGTCAGCGGTTGCCTTGTCAGCAGCCTCTTTGAGAACCTTAGGAGCTCCATCAACGAGATCCTTAGCTTCCTTTAAGCCTAAGCCAGTAGCTTCACGAACAACTTTGATAACTTTAACCTTGTTCGGACCTACTTCTGTAAGCTCAACGTCGAACTCAGTCTTCTCTTCCTCTGCTGCTGCGCCAGCGCCTGCTGCTGCAACTACTACGCCTGCTGCTGCGGATACACCGAACTCTTCCTCACAAGCCTTTACTAATTCGTTTAACTCTAATACGGATAATTCCTTGATAGCTTCGATAAACTCAGCGGTTGTTAACTTTGCCATTATAATTTACCTCCATAATAATTTATATTTCACGTTTGTTTTTCACAACTTTTATACAGCATCTATGCTGCCTTTGACGGGATCACGCGATGCGTGTTTCCGCCTGCAGGACCGGGATGAGGATTAAGCCTCTGCCGGAGCTTCTGCGCCTTCGCCGTTCTTCTCTGCGATCTGGTTGAGAACGCGTGCGAAGTTTGTGATCGGGGACTGCATGCTTCCAAGAAGTCTTCCAAGAAGAACCTCTCTGGACGGGATGCTTGCGATTACACCGATACCTGCTGCATCGTAGTATGTTCCCTCTACAACGCCGCCTTTTAATTCAAGCTTGTCAGCTTTCTTTGCGAACTCAGCTAATACTCTTGCCGGAGCTGTTGCATCTTCTTTAGAAACAGCAAGTGCTGTCGGTCCTTCAAGATGCGGCTCAAGTGCTTCGAACTCAGTTCCCTTTGCAGCGAAGCGGATCATTGTGTTCTTATATACTTTATAAGAAACACCAGCTTCTCTTAACTGTTTACGAAGAGCAGTATCCTGCTCAACAGTTAATCCACGGTAGTCAACGACTACAGCAGATTTTGCTCCGTTGAGGACTTCAGCGATCTCAGCAACTACCGGCTGCTTTAATTCAACTTTTGCCATGAATGGTTTACCTCCTGTTTTATTTTAGTATTGGATTCGCCGTCACAGCATTTTATATCGCTTTTCGGAAAAAAACCTCTCCGTCCGCAGACAGAGAGGTTTACAAAATTCTGTGTGAGTTTTGTACGTTCCTCGGCAGGTGTTTTTACCTTACGCCTTACGGCACCTGCTGTCTTCGGCATTCAATACTCGAATACTTTATCATAATATATTCGGATTGTCAATCAATTTTTGCAAAAAAGTGTTGTCAAGCGACCATACAGACTGCGTGCTTGCACGCAAGGCTGAATGGGCATTTGACAACCAAGCCTGCATGAGTAAGCAGGGCGATAGCCCGGATTACGAATGCAGGCGACAACTGCGAGAGTGCCGCAGGCACGGAGCAGTTGTCTTTTTTATCAATAGGGGGATGTCACCGTCAGGTGACATTTCCGCTTAGTTTGTTAACTTAGCTACGTTTAACTTAACGCCCGGTCCCATTGTGGAAGTAAGAGTAACGCTCTTTAAGTAAGCGCCCTTTACTGTGCTCGGTTTTGCTTTGTTGATTGCATCCATAAGCGTCTGGAAGTTGTCCGCTAACTGTTCTTCTGTGAAAGAAGCCTTACCTACTGGCACGTGAATGATGTTTGTCTTATCGAGTCTGTACTCAATCTTACCAGCTTTGATCTCTTTGATAGCCTTTGTAACGTCCATTGTTACTGTACCAGCCTTCGGGTTCGGCATTAAGCCCTTCGGTCCAAGTACACGACCAAGACGTCCAACAACGCCCATCATATCCGGTGTAGCAACAACTACATCGAAATCTAACCAGCCTTCGTTCTGGATCTTCGGGATTAAATCCTCTGCTCCAACGAAGTCAGCGCCTGCAGCCTGAGCCTCATCAGCCTTCGGTCCTTTAGCGAATACAAGGATACGAACAGTCTTACCTGTTCCGTGCGGCAGAACTACTGCACCACGGATCTGCTGATCAGCATGACGGCCATCACAGCCTGTTCTTAAGTGAGCCTCGATTGTTTCATCAAATTTAGCAACAGCAGACTTTTTAACTAATGCGATTGCATCTGCTGTATCATAAAGAGTAGCGCGGTCGATAGCTTTTGCCGCTTCTACGTATCTTTTTCCTCTTTTCATTATAAAAAACCTCCTGTGGTAGTGTCGGGAGTCCTCCCTCCCACGTGATTGTTGCTGTATATGGAGGTCCATCCTCCATTCAGTCGCTTACGATCAGTCTGTTACGGTGATACCCATGGAACGAGCAGTACCAGCGATCATGCTTGTTGCAGCCTCGATGCTTGCAGCGTTTAAGTCTGGCATCTTGAGCTCAGCGATCTTCTGTACTTCTGCTCTTGTAAGAGTAGCTACCTTTGTTTTGTTCGGTGTTGCAGAACCGGATTTGATCTTTGCAGCCTTCTTTAATAATACAGCAGCCGGCGGAGTCTTTGTGATGAAGCTGAAGCTTCTGTCAGCATAAACTGTGATAACAACCGGGATGATCATATCGCCCTGATCAGCAGTCTTAGCGTTGAACTCCTTTGTGAACTGTACGATGTTTACACCGTGCTGTCCAAGAGCCGGTCCAACTGGCGGAGCCGGTGTTGCCTTGCCGGCAGGAATCTGTAATTTAATATAACCTGTAACTTTCTTTGCCATAATTAGGCACCTCCTAAATAATGTGGTAATGTCGGGGATTTCCCTCCCACGCGGGCACAAAGTCCGTTTTCCTAAAAAGGTACGGACGACCGGTCAGGACTTTTGTCCGTTTACGGTCACATCTTCTTGATTTCAGAAAAGCTCAGTTCCACCGGTGTTTCACGGCCGAACATTTCGACGTTGATTGTAATGGACTGCTTGGACTCATTGACGGTTCTAATGACACCGACGGTATCCTTCCATGCGCCGGCCGTAACAACGACGGTATCTCCGACGGCGAAATCTACAACGACATCCGGTGCCTTAAAGCCAAGGCTCATCATCTCTTCTTCTGAAAGCGGCACCGGCTTGGATCCCGGTCCTACGAATCCGGTCACACCTCTGGTGTTCCGTACAACGTACCATGTGTCGTCATTCATGATCATATGAATCAGCACATAGCCCGGGAACATCTTACGCTCGACCTGCTTCTGAGCACCGTTTTTAAGCTCGATGACTTCTTCCAGCGGGACGGAGACCTCTAAGATCTGATCCTGAAGACCTCTGTTTTCGATTGTTTTCTCAATGTCAACCTTTACCTTATTCTCATATCCGGAATAAGTGTGTACAACATACCATTGTGCTTCTGACATATCTTCACCTCATCCTTAACCAAGTACAATATTGAGACCAAATTTGATGATCAGGTCAAGGGCTGCGATAACAATCCCCAGAATTACTGTTGATACGACTACTACAACGGTCTCTTTCGTAAGCGTATCCTTATCCGGCCAGATGATCTTATTGAATTCAGCTTTTAAGCCTTTGATAAAGTCCGTTTTAGGGGCTTTCTCATTACTTGCCGTTTCTCCCATAAATTCACGTCCTTCTTGCAAACCGGATTACTTAGTTTCTTTGTGCATCGTATGTCTCTTGCAGAATCTGCAGTACTTCTTTGTCTCCATGCGGTCCGGATGAGTCTTCTTATCCTTCGTCATGTTGTAGTTGCGCTGTTTGCATTCTGTGCATGCCAGTGTAATCTTAGTGCGCACGACTTCCACCTCCGTTTAAATTCTTTGTAAGGCGGCCTTTTCTCTATTCATTGCTATCGTTTTTTGAGCATAAAAAAAAGACCTATATCTTCCATTCGCCCGAATATTGTAACATAAGAATTGCGGCGCGTCAAGCATTTCCTTGAGAAATAAGAGTTTTCGTGGAGTTTTAGTTGATTGGCGGGGCAGGGAACTTTCAGAAAGCAGTGCTTGTGGGATTCAGGGAAGGTTCCTCTAGGCTTGCGGGCGACTGCTAGGGACGAAAAAAAGATGATGCAACTCGCTTCGCTCAGACAAGCATCATCTTTTTTCCAACGCATTCACCTGCGAGCCAAGAGGAACCAGATCCCTGTATCCAGGCACTGCTTTCTGAAAGTTCCCTGCTGCTGTGTAGTTGGCACGCCAAGGAGAAGGGGCACTATTGAGAACAAGATTTTGCGCAAGAGCGGACTTTGATCAGTTGTCGCGTAAATAAAAAAAGCCTCTCGTTTCCATCTTTCAGGCAACAAGAAGCTTTTCATTATCTAATATTTACAGGACCTTCGATAAAAATTCCTTTGTTCTCTCATTCTTCGGATGCGCGAAGAATTCTTCCGGTGGAGCTTCTTCGAGAATTTTTCCCTGATCCATAAACAGCACGCGGTTTGCAACCTCTCTCGCAAAGCCCATCTCGTGGGTTACAACGACCATGGTCATTCCTTCGTTTGCAAGCTCCTTCATGAGATCCAGTACCTCACCTACCATCTCCGGATCGAGAGCACTCGTCGGTTCATCGAAGAGGATCACATCCGGCTTCATCGCCAGAGCGCGGACGATGGCCACACGCTGCTTCTGTCCGCCGGAAAGAGTGGACGGGTAAACGTCTGCTTTATCCTCAAGACCGATGCGGCGTAACAGCTCAAGGGCTTCCTCTCTCGCCTGTGCCTTGATCTCCGCCTTTGTCTTCGGCGCATCAGGTGCCAGCGTTCCTTTTCTCTTTGCCTTCTTTAACTCTTTACAGCGCACATAGACCGGCGCCATCATGATATTCTCGATCACCGTCATATTGTTGAACAGGTTGAAGTGCTGGAATACCATGCCCATATGGCGGCGGTGGATATTGATGTCCACGCGCATATCGGCGATATCTACGCCGTTAAAAATGATGCTGCCGGAGGTCAGATCCTCCATACAGTTCAGGCATCTTAAAAATGTACTTTTTCCGGAGCCGGACGGGCCAATGACTACAACGATGTCACCTTTATTGATGGTCACATTGATTCCCTTCAGGACTTCCAGATCACCAAATGTTTTTTTCAGATCAATGACGTCTATCACTCTTCTTCAGGCTCCTTTCCATCAGTTTTACAAGAATTGAGATCACCAGCACGAGAACGATGTAGATCGCCGCCATGACAAGATACGGGACCATAAACTCGTAGCTGTTGCTTCCGATATAGTTGAAGGCAACGTAAAGATCCGCCGCGCCGACGAAGCTGACAACGGAGGTTTCCTTGATCAGGGCAATAAACTCATTGCCCAGAGTCGGAAGAATATTCTTCACTGCCTGCGGGATCACGATCCGGATCATCGCCGGACCAAAGCCAAGACCGACTGCACGCCCCGCCTCAAGCTGTCCCGGATCAACGGACTGGATACCGCTTCGCATGATCTCGGAAATATACGCGCCGCTGTTTAATCCAAAGACCACCATGGCAACACGGACGCCCGGCAGCTTGATCCCCATAAGGGGCAGCATAACGTAGTAGAAGATCAGAAGCTGCACGACCATCGGGGTTCCGCGGAAGAGACCTACGTAGAAGCTGCAGACCGCGTTCAGCGCCCGCGGAAGTGTTTTATATTTCGGCAGGACGCGGACCGTCGCGATGATGGTACCGATCAAAACACCGATAATCATGCCGACTACCGCGATCAGAAGCGTATTCTGCAGACCCTGCACAACTTTGACGTAACCGTTTTTCTCAATAAATATCTGTACAAACTTGTTCCATTTGTTCCCGAAGTTTCCCATAATACCTCCAGATAGCAAAAACACAGCGTTTCCTGCCATGTTCCAATACAGTCAAAAAGCGGGAGCGAACCGTATCTTGCCCCCGCTTTTCTGACCGGTGTTTCCAATATTTTTACTGCATTGCGTTGATCGCCTTTGTGATGCTTTCCGCCGGAGCCGCATCAATGATCACGTACTTCACGTTGCCGTTGATCATATCCTGAACTGCAAGAGATGCACTCTTATACGGTACCCACTCTGCCGGAAGTCCTTCAAAGCCCCAGTCATCACTGCCCTCAACAAAGTACTGTGCTGTGGTTCCCTGCTGTCCGCCAATCTTGTCGCTCGCGCTTAAGCCCTTAAGAACCTCTTCTACGGAAGCTGCATCCTTACAGTCATCAAAAGCCGTATCATCTGCCAGTGTAACCAGTCTCTGGGATGCTTTATAATACGGATCAGAGAAGGTTACATATTCTTCTCTCTCCTCGTTGATCGTTAAACCGGCCATTGCGATATCGCATTTGTGCTGACCAACAGATAAGCATACTGCATCAAAGTCCATGTTTTCAATTACAAGCTCCTTGCCAAGCTCCTGTGCGAACAAAGCTGCGATTTCCATATCGATTCCCTTGTAGCTGTCGCCGTCAACATACTCAAACGGCTCAAAGGACGCGTTTGTCGCAACCACAAGCTGATCCTTGGAAGCATCATACTCTGCGGACTCTACTGCAGCCGGCTCACCGTCGCTGAAATACTTATCGCAGATCTCATTGAAGGTTCCGTCCTCCTGGATCTTTGCGATAAATGCATTTACCTGCTCAAGCAGCTCCGGCTGGTCTTTATCCACGCCGAATGCATACTGCTCATCTGTAAGATCATATTCGATCACCTTAACAACCCCCGCTGCCTCATCTTTCTTTTCTGCCGCAGCCTCACCTGCTGTTGTCTCTGTCTTATTCTCTGCTGCTGCCGTTGTCTCTGTAGTCTTGCCGCCGCAGCCTGCAAGAAGTGATGCTGCCATCGCAGCGGTTAAACATAATGCAATCGCTTTTTTCATAATATGTTCCTCCTCTAACCCAATACGGATTTGCAACTTTTTCGATGAGACCCACTATACCACAGGCCTATACAAAAAGCAAGCGTTTATGCATGTATTTTTGCATATTTATGCAGTCCCTCTCATTCTATAACCTGTATGCATATCACTTTTTTCCTGTCCTATCTGCCCCCGGTCATGCAGATCACAACGAAATAGACCCGGCTGATCCCCGATGCCCGCAGGGCTCTCGCGCACGCCTCGATGGTACTGCCTGTTGTATAAATATCATCCACAAGGATCACGCTCCTGATCCCCTCCGGGATCTCCCCCGCCGCGAAGGCACCGGAAAGGTTCTTAAGCCGCTCTGCCGCCGAGAGATCCTTCTGCGGCAGCGTCTTCTTATTTCTCACCAGCATTTCCGGCATCACCGGAATCTCAAGCTTCTTTCCGATGACCCGAGCCAGGATCTCTGCCTGATTGAATCCCCGGGTCTTTTTCCTCGTGGCATGGACCGGCACCGGAACCAGGGCATCTGCCTGCATCCGGCGGATCGTCCGTCCGTACCGTGCCGTCAGGGCTGTCCCGTAAAAATCCAGGTACTCTCTCTTATTATTGTACTTGATCTGCGCCATGGAATGCCTCGCCGTCTCATCGTAATTTAACAGGGCGATCCCGTACTCAAAGGCACGTGGATGGCGCATGCAGTCCGGACAGAACTCCAGACTCCCGTCTTCAATCTCTTTTCCGCATTTTTTACATACCGGCGATCTTACAAACGATAGTTTATGAAGGCAGTCCGGGCAGATCATCCGCCCGGAACCGCCAGTGATCTCCCCGCATACAGGACAGCGGCGGGGATATAGAACATCAAGAATTTTATTAAATTTCATATTAAATATAAATATTCGAACAAATAGTGCAGGTCTATTTCTGCATCATAGATGTATCAATCTCCAGAATCCGGTCCTTCAGCCCCGAGTACCGTTTCTGCTCCACCTCATTGTCCACCATCGCCTGGAACACCTCCGGGATCCCGACCAGGCAGACACACGATTTTGCTCTCGTGACCGCTGTATAGATCAGGTTTCTCGTCATCAGCATCCTCGGACCGGAATGGACCGGGATCACCACTGCCGGATACTCGCTTCCCTGGGACTTGTGGATCGTGATCGCATAGGCAAGTTCCAGCTCCTCCAGCTGCTTAAAACTGTACTCCACCATCTTCCGCTCATCGAACTCCACCTCCAGAGTTTCCGCAAAGCTGTTGATGGACCGGATGATCCCCGTGTCTCCATTAAAGACGCCTTCCCCTTTTTCCACCGGGATCCCGTACCTGTTGCGGACCTCCCACTCGATCTGGTAATTGTTTTTGATCTGCATGACCTTATCGCCGACCCGGAAGATCGTTCCGCCGGACTCCTTTTCCGCTTTCTGCGGTGCAGGCGGATTAAACCGCTCCTGAAGCTGCTTATTTAGCGCCTCCACTCCGAGAGCACCTTTCCGCATCGGCGTCATGATCTGGATATCCGACATCTCCGCATGGACGTAGTTCGGCAGCTTATCCTGTACAAGGACCATCATATCCTTCACGATGTCCGCCGGATAGTCACGGCGAATAAAAAGGAAATCACGGCTCTTCTTATTTAAGGGAACCACCTCTCCGTCATTGATCTTATGGGCATTGACAATAATGTCACTCTGGGCCGCCTGGCGGAAGATCTTTGTAAGTTTTACAACAGGGAACGCCTCAGACGCGATCATATCCCGCAGGACATTTCCCGGTCCGACGCTCGGAAGCTGGTTAACATCTCCCACAAGGATCAGCCTCGTCCCCACATTTACGGCCTTTAAGAGCGAGTGGATCAGGCTGATGTCGACCATCGACATCTCATCGATGATGATCACATCCGCGTCGAGAGGATTTTCCTCGTTCCGCTCAAAATGCATGCCCTCCAGCCGGTTCTCGCCGGAATTGCCGTTGTTTTTCGGATCCGCGACAGGCGCTCCGGTCAGCTCCAGAAGGCGATGGATCGTCTTTGCCTCATATCCGGTCGCCTCCGTCATGCGCTTTGCCGCACGCCCCGTCGGGGCCGCCAGAAGGATCTCCATATCTTCCTGGTCAAAATAGTGGATGATCGTGTTGATCGTCGTTGTTTTACCAGTTCCAGGTCCTCCGGTGATAATAAGGAGACCATTGCTCACCGCCTCCATCACCGCCTGCTCCTGGAGCTCATCCAGCTCGATCTTCTCCGCCTCCGTGATCTTTTTGAGCCGTTTTTTCACGTCCTCCTCATTGATCTTCGAGTGAATATTCAGATCATGCAGCATTCTCGCCGTATTGAGTTCCATATAGTAGAACTGTGCCGGATAGACGATCCGCTTTCCGTCCTTTTCTTTCACCACCAGCTTCTTCTCCATCTGGAGATCCACCAGATGTTTTTCCATGTGCTCCGGTTCCACATTTAAGAGTGCCGATGCGTTGGCAAACAGCTCCTCCTCCGGCAGATATGTATGGCCATTTCCCGTCGCCTGGAGCAGTGCATAGAAGAGTCCACTGCGGATCCGGTAATCGGAATCCGTAAAGATACCGACTTTCGCCGCGATCTCATCCGCGATCTTAAAGCCTACGCCCTGGATATCATCCGCGAGCTGATAAGGATTTTCCTGGATGACCGAGTACATCTTCGGACCGTAATGCTGGTAGATCTTCACCGCAAGGTTCATGGAAATCCCGTACTGCTGAAGGAAGACCATCGCCTGGCGCATATCCCGTTTTTCCTCCACCTGGCTGCAGATCTCCATCGCCATGCGCTCGCTGACGCCTTTGACCTCTGCGAGGCGCTCCGGCTCTTCTTCCATGATCCGGAATGTATCCGCCTTGAACTTTTTCACGATCCTTTTAGCTAAAGCAGCTCCGATGCCTTTGATAGCACCGGAGCCGAGATACCGTTCAATTGCCAGTGTGTCCTCGGGAGCTTTTATCTCATAGCTCTCCACCGCAAGCTGTTCACCGTAGATGGAGTGTTCCACCATCCGGCCCGTCGCCTCGATCCGCTCTCCCTCACTGATGTAGGGAAATGTGCCGACGAGGATATATTCTTCTCCTCCGTCTGCCACGCTTAAGACCGAGTAACCGTTATCCTCGTTGCGGTATTTGATTCTTTCCACATAGCCTGTTACAGTTGCCATTTTTTATTTTTCTGCGCCTTTTCCGCCGTGTGCGAACTCGATAAACTTACCGGTTCCGATCGCAACCGCTGTAAGCGGCTCCTCCGCGATCATTGTCGTGATTCCGGTCTTCTCCTCGATCAGGGCGTCAAGTCCGGAGATCAGGGACCCGCCGCCGGTAAGAACGATTCCGCGGTCAAAAATATCAGCCGCGAGCTCCGGTGGTGTGCGCTCCAATACGTTGTGTACAGCGTCTACGATCTGCATCGCCGGCTCTCTTAACGCCTCAAGTGTCTCGTCGGATGTGACAACGATGGTCTTCGGGAGACCGGTCACAAGGTTTCTTCCACGGACTTCCATCGTCACAAGCTCCGGACGGCGGTAAGCCGCGCCGATATTGATCTTGATCTCCTCGGCGGTTCTCTCACCGATCAGAAGATTATGTTTCTTTCTCATATAGCGGACAAGAGCTTCATCGAAGTCATCTCCGGCAGTCTTGATAGAAGTACTTACGACCGTACCGCCGAGGGAGATCACCGCGATATCCGCAGTACCGCCTCCGATATCTACGATCATGTTTCCGCATGCCTTGGAAATATCGATTCCGGCACCGATCGCTGCGGCAACCGGCTCCTCGATAATGCAGACCTCGCGGGCACCTGCCTGGTATGTTGCATCCTCAACGGCCTTTCTCTCAACCTCTGTCGCTCCGCTCGGGATGCAGACAGCGATACGCGGTTTTCTTAAGGTTCTCTTTCCGACCGCTTTGTTAATGAAATATTTTAACATTTTTTCGGTTACGGTATAATCGGAAATTACACCTTTACGGAGCGGTCTTACCGCAACGATATTACCCGGAGTACGTCCGATCATCAGACGCGCCTCCTCACCGAAGGTAATTACTTTATTCGTCTCCCTGTCCAGTGCTACTACGGACGGCTCCTTTAAAACAACGCCTTTTCCCTTAATGTATACAAGGATGCTGGCGGTACCTAAGTCAATTCCAATGTCGTTGGACATCATCATTGTCGTCTTCCTCCTGTCTCTCTAACTGAAAATCTCCTGAATCCATTTCCACATCCCATCGGTGGGATGTGCCTCGCTTATCTCTCTATCAGAAAACCCTGCTTTATTCAGGGCGCGAAATATCAGTTTTTATTATATACGAAAGACCTTTGTTTTTAAAGGGGTTTTTGAAATTTTTATTCTACTGCACCCAGACGCCATTTTTATCAACATAATACTGTCCGCCGATCATCTGGCTCGTGAGCATCGCGCCGTCAGCTCCGCAGTAGTACCATGCGCCGTTGGTCTGTACCCACTGGCTCTTGACCAGCGCGCCGGACACTCCGCAGTAATACCACCGGTTGTTGTTCATTACCCACTGGTTCTCTGTCATATATCCGGACTGGTTGAAATAATACCATACGTTGTTGATCAGCTTCCAGTTCGCCACTGGGTAAGTCTTATCCGGGTTGCACCACCACCAGCCGTTGCCGTCGCGGAGCCATGCGCCGTCTGCGGTGCTGGAGGAGCTGGAGCTTGTCTGATTGTTTGATCCTGAGGAACCGCTGCCGTAATACTTCGCTGCTGCTGTGCGGTTCGCGTAGATTGCGGATGCCTCGCTGCTGTTTACATCTTTGGAGTCAGACTCCTGCCAGCTGGTCTCGTTGTTTCCCCGGATTGCTTTTACCTTAAATGTATAACTTCCACTTTTTGTGAAGGAACCACAGAAGTTGTAGTAATCATTCGTTGTCGTATATGTGGAGCCCACTGCGCTTCCGTCCCTATATAAACGAACCTGATATTTCTTTGCGGAATCAGATCCCTCCCAGCATGCAACTCCACCGTAGCTGTCATCCCAGAAAAGATCATATACTTCCAAATCATCATCAGAATCATAGTCCGTGTCGATATCTTCGATCTTCGGGAGTGTCACATAGACAGACAGCTTTGAAGTACTTCTCGAAACAGATGTCACCGTCTGATCATCATTTCCGAGATATACATCGGATCTACCGAGTCCGGTGGAGAACGTATATCCGCTCTCCGCGCCAAGAGTAACTTTTACCTTCGGCTTTGTGCTGTCGTTCCAGTCTCCGCTCGGTGTATTTGTGACTGTCACCTCATCCACATAACAGCCGTCATCCGACACTTCCGCCTCAACTTCAAGGTTGTCGGAATCTGTCAGGACTGCACTGATATCGATCGTGACCTCCTCGATCCTTTCCGATGCCATAACCGGAAATGCCAGCATTGCTGTCATAAGAAACGCTGCGGGTACTAATATCATTTTTTCTTTCTTCATTGTGAACCTCCCCGTTTTCTTTTTCTCTTATCTCAAGATGTTGGGATCAAAAGCTTTTGGCCTCTCTGATACCAATTTATTATATAGTATATCAGATATTTATGGACAATTTATGTTCAAATTTCCTGCCAAACTTCGGCAAAAATGCGGCAGATCTCCGGGAAATCCTCGGCGCAGGATTTGTTGTCTGTCTCTGTGCCAATTTTCGCCATATTTCGATACGGCTCTTCATTATTCGTTAAGTAATTTTACTTTCTTTTAATTTTTTACTCACAGTTTAGACACATTTTGTCTATATAATATAATTACGTTATCCGAAAGGATAACCTGCCTTTGTTTCAAGTGTTACACTTGAACACACAAAGCTTTTTCATACTCATACCTGTCGGAGGCAACTCTGGCAGGTCCCCCTAAAAAATTGATACTTTCCATACTCCCCTTAGGGACTGCAGGAACGGCTGCGGTTCCTATTTTTTTGCTCAGCCAGTTTACCAAAATTCTTTTTCCTATATCCTTGTTTTTTAACTTTTATTTCCGGATATACTCCTTCCAACTATTGATTTCAATTTCAATTTTCGATATCTTTCCCTTTTCACCAGTTTTATGTTCCTTTCCGTTGACTTCTATTTCTCCTCACGGTATAGTAAATATATTAACGTTGCCAGTAACGCGGAGGCATTATTTTCTGAAATCAAAACTCCGCAAAACGGCTCATTCCACAGGGGGGATTTTATGAATTCACTAAAGCGCATCGCAGCTGCCGCGCTGTCCGCAACACTCTGTTTTTCCATGACTGTTCCGGCCTACGCCGACCACTATCGGACTCCAAAGTCCATCAAGGGCGTTCTGATCAATGAGCACGCCCAGATTCCGGACGTTCTCGAGGTCGGTGCTTCTCAGGTCGTTTTAAATTTTCCGATGTCCTGGGCATTCAGCAGCCAGTTGTCTGTCTGCCAGGATCTCTACACAAAGCTTGACCAGGCGGGTGTCACCGTGACGCTGATCGTCTTAAACGACTGGGCGGCAGCGAGCTACAGCCCGTCTCTTCTTCCGGTCTCCCAGCCAACCGGCGCAAACTACTACGCATTCAACACCTTGAACGATGCCGGTGTCCAGTCCACAAGAGATGCCGCAAAGCGCGTCACAGAGGCATTCAGGGATTGTGTCTCCAACTGGGTCATCGGCAACGAAGTCAATGACGGCCAGACGTGGAACTATATCGGACAGATGGATATTGACACCTACTGTTCCAACTACGCTACCGGATTCCGCACCTGGTACGACACCATCAAAGGTTCCAACAAGCTGGCAAACGTCTATATTCCGTTTGACTTCCGCTGGAACTGCGGACAGGTTGAGGGATTCAAGTACGGCGCTATGGACATGATCCCGCGGTTAAACAGCCGCCTGAAAGATACCGACTACGGCATCGCATGGCATGCATACCCGGAGACCTTCGAGGATCCGGTCTTCACCGATGATATCTACACGCTGGAGAAAGCAGATACTTATATCATCAACCTGAAGAACCTCCACATTCTGACCGACTATATGCAGCAGGCAGACATGCTCTCCCCGACTAGAAAAGTCCGTCACCTGATCCTCTCCGAGCAGGGATTCACATCCGATTCCCCGGCCCACGGCGGTCAGTGCCTCGATCTGCAGGCCCAGTGCATCAAGGAAGCTTACGAGACCGCAAGGACAAATCCGTATGTGGAAGCCTTCCTGCTGAACCGTATGAAGGATGAGCAGGGACTTCTCGGAGCCCATTATGCATTCGGTCTCATTGATGTAAACGGAAATAAAAAGCCAAGTTTTGAGGTATATAAAAATCTTCAGTAATTTCCCCATTGCTTAACCGTCCGTATTAAAGATACAGCAGACAGCCAGATACTTTTACAATAAGTCAATTGACAAAACAGCCGTCCCGGTCATATCCAGGGCGGCTGTTTTCACATCTGTTTGCTTTTTCCATATCCGTTCTCCCGTTGCACCTTGTTATTTCCCCGTTTCTGTCGTATGATATGGATAATCTGAATTTACAACCGAGAGGAGATCTATGTACACTTACACCTGGTATCAATGGCTTACATTTTTTTATCTGTACTGTTTCTTTGGATGGATCTTCGAGTCCACCTATGTTTCCTTAAAACAGAAGCGCTTCGTGAACCGCGGTTTCCTGCGGCTGCCGATGCTGCCGTTATACGGGAGTGGCGCGGTGATGATGTTATGGGTATCTCTCCCGTTTCAGGACAGCCTGATCCTCACCTATATCTCTGGCGTTATCGGTGCCACGGCTCTGGAGTACGTGACCGGATATGTGATGGAGCGTCTTTTCAGAGTCCGCTACTGGGATTACAGCAACCAGCCCTTTAACCTTCACGGATATATCTGTCTCAGCTCCTCCATCGCCTGGGGATTCCTGACGATCTTTATGACGCACCTGATCCATAAGCCCATCGCGCGGGCCGTCCTCGCAATGCCGCTCTACTGGGATCTGTTTTTCGTATTTTTTGTGACTGTGCTCTTTGTTTACGATTCCATCATCTGCACGAAGGAAGCACTTGCCTTCGGAAAGTCCCTGGAAGCTATGCAGAAGCTCCGTGCGGAACTTGACAATCTTCAGGTACAGCGCGCTCTTCTCAAGATGAATACCGAAGACCGCTTGCAGGCCGCCAAAGAAGAACTGCTGGATCAGATCGAGGCAAAAAGAATTCAGGCTGCGGCTCTCACCGGAATGAGTATGGAAGAATTCCGGGAAAAAGCCAGTACAAAACTGGGATCCATCAAGGAAAAACCGGCTGTCGGTATGTCCATGCTTCGCGAAAAGGCCGGATCCGCCGCAGATTCCATCCGCGATCTCTCCAATGTCAGTCTTGAGGAATTAAAGGCAAAGGCCGGAGGAAAGCTCGACAGTCTGAAAGACCTTACCGGAATCCATCTGGAAACACTCCGCGGGAAATCTGCGGAACAGCTCGCCGAAATGTTAAAGGAACGGGAATCCCGCCTCGCTGCACTCCGAAAGGAACGCCGCCGCTTCCGCAAAGAAAGGATCCACTCCAACCCGACCGCCGTTTCCCCGAAATATGCACGGGAATTTGAAGAATTGAAGAAATACTTTGAGGACGAAGGAAGAAATGCAACGCCGCAGTAGAAACCGGAAGTTTCTTCCCGGCTCACCCAAAAAAGAATGTGCCTTGGCACATTCTCGCGCCTCGCGCGGTCGCTTGC
>OGMW01001927.1_pt1 | contig 15833 bp, 14 predicted proteins | sample 1573281 | NCBI WGS metagenome assembly OGMW01 (sample SAMEA2581907, study PRJEB24529) | metagenome | biome: Human gut stool | place: China | collected 2011
ACATAGGCGCTGATCATCACCAGAATATCGTGCAGCAGGCACACAACGGCGGAGAAACCGGATTTAAAGTCAAAGCGGATGGTGATATACAGCAGCATGAGCACAGCGGCCACCAGGCAGCTCTTCACAGCGGCGGCCTGCATGTCCTTGCCCACCGAGGGGCTCACGTTGGATACGTCCTGGCGGGCGCTGTCCTCCAGGCCGAAGGTGGTTTTCATGGCTTCATGCAGCTTTTCACGTGTCACGGAATCCAGGTCCTTCGTCTTGATCAGCACCTGGGTATTGTCGCCCGTGGGCACTACCGAGGGGGTGGCGCCGGTCACGTCTTTCACGGCGCTCTCCACCTGGCTCACCAGGTCGGGCGTCACTTTTTCACCCATTGCATAGGTGAAGGTGGTGCCGCCGGCAAAGTCGATATCCATATTGAACAGGTTCAGGCCAAAGGGTGCGGCCAACAGGGCGAACAGGCCCACCGCCACCAGCACAATGGATACGATGGCGAAATATTTGAAGTTCTTAGTCGTACTGAAGTTCTTCATTACGCATCGCTCCTTTCCTTGGCGCCGTAGAGTTTGATGTTCGTCACCTTCATGCCCACCAGGCTATTCAGCAGCAGGCGCGTCACCGTCAGCGCAGTGAACATGGACAAAATGATGCCCAGGCCCAGGGTGATGGCGAAGCCCGTGATGGTGCCTTTGCCGAAGAAGTAGAGGACCACCGCCGCAATAAAGGTGGTGACGTTGCTATCCAGGATAGCGGAGAAGGCGCGGTGGAAGCCGGCGTCGATGGCGGACTTGATCGTCTTGCCCGCCCGCAGTTCTTCCTTCACACGCTCGAATATAACCACATTGGCGTCCACCGCCATACCGATGGACAAGATGATGCCCGCGATGCCGGGCAGCGAAAGGTTCACGCGGAAGATCACCAGCACCAGGGCTTCCAGCACGCAGTAGAACAGCAGCGCCACGCTGGATACAACGCCGGGCAGGCGGTAGATGATGATCATGAACAGCATGACCAGGATAATGCCGATGATGCCGGCCTTGATGCTGCTGGTCAGCGCGGTCATGCCCAGTTGGGCGCCCACGCTGCGCATCTCCACCTGCTTCAGGCTGAAGGGCAGCTGGCCGATGGAGATGTTGTTGGCCAGCTTGCCGGCGCTCTCCGCCGTAAAGTCGCCGCTGATGATCACCTCGTCGCCAGTGATGCCGGTATCCTTATACTTGCTGTCCACCACAGGGGTGCTGATGGCCTCATTGTCCATCATGATGTTGATGTGGTTTTTGCCGTCGGTGGCGGCCGCCGCTTTTTTGGTGGCCTCGGTGAATTTGTCCACGCCTTCGTCCGTCAGCGTCAGCAGCACATAATTCTGCTTCAGGCCGGTGCTGTCCAGCGCACCGTATTGGGCGGTGGCTTCCTTCACCTCGTTGCCTTCCAAAATCACATTGCCGTCGTCATCCAGGAACTGCAGCTGCGCGGTGGAACCCAGCGTCTGCACGGCTTCTTCCGGGTCACTCATGGAGGGGATCTCCACGGTCACCTGGTCCTCGCCCACTTTATAGACATTGCCCTCGAACAGGCCTTCCATGTCCAAACGCTGGCGGAGCATGTCCACAACGATGTCCATATTTTTGCTCAGCGCTTCACCCGTCATATCCTTGCCGGTCAGATCGGCCTGATAGGTGATAATGGAGCCGCCCACCAGATCCAGCCCCAGGCGGATGCCGTCATCCGTGTTGGTGATGCTGGGGATCTCAGTGAAGCCCAAGTTAACTCCGTGCAGCACTGCAAAGCCAAGCAGACAGATCACAAGCAGTGCGCATACGAAAGTAATGATGCTTTTCTTCATTATCCTGTTGTCTCCTCCTTTTTTAAGCACGACGAATATTATACCCCAAGCGGGGTGCCCCGTCAATAAAAAGAAAATCCGGGCGAAACACGGCGCTCCGGGGGCAAATCCGGGCCCATCACCCTGTTTTTCATGCCTGCTCCGCATAAAAACGCCTGAAACCACCTGCCGCTTTGCCACTGTCCGGCACAGTGTCTTTGCCGTGGGGGCGCACCGCAGTCCGCCCCGGCGGCAAAGGCGAGGGGCGCGCCAGCGCCCCCCGCTTTCAGCCGAATGTATGCTTATATAATGATATGCTTATGGTTTGTGCGGCCGCCCTATTTATCCAGCAGCTTTTCACAGCTGGCCTTCAGCGCGCACACGCAGAAAACCTCCATCGCCAGCTTCAGCTCACCGATGGGCGGATAGGAAGGGGCGATGCGCAGGTTGCTGTCGTGGGGGTCCTTGCCGTAGGGGTAGGTGGCGCCGGCGCCGGTCATCACGATGCCGGCCTCCTTGCACAGCTGCTGGATGCGCTTGGCGCAACCCTCCATGGCGTCGAAGCTGATGAAATAGCCGCCCTTGGGCACGTTCCAGCTGCCGGCGCCCGTGCCGGCCAGCTTGCTCTCCAGCGTGTCGATCACCGCGTCGAACTTGGGCTTCAGCAGCTTTTTGTGGATCTCCATGTGGGCCTTCAGGCCCGCGGCGTCCTTGAAGGACAGTTCGTGTTGCAGCTGGTTCACCTTGTCCGGCCCGATCTGCTGGGCCTTCATATACTTCTTCTGCCAGGCCACGTTGGCGGGGCTGGCGGCAAAGGCGCACACGCCCGCGCCGGGATACGATATTTTAGAGGTGGAGCAGAACTCGAACACCATGTCCGGGTTGCCCGCCTTGGCGCATTCCTCAATGATGTTGGGGATCTCGATCACGTCGTCCGTGATCTGGTGGATGATGTAGGCGTTGTCCCAGAAGATGCGGAAGTCCTTGGCGGCGGGCTTCAGGTTGGCGAAGCGGCGCACGGTCTCGGCGCTGTACACGATGCCCGAGGGGTTGGCGAATTTGGGCACGCACCACACGCCCTTGATGGATGCGTCTTCGGCCACCAGGCGCTCGATCCTATCCATATCCGGGCCCTCTTCCGTCATGGGCACGTTGATCATCTCCATGCCGAACTGCTCGCACACGGCAAAGTGGCGGTCATAGCCGGGCACGGGGCACAGGAACTTCACCTTCTCCTGCTTGATCCAGGGCTCCTCCACACCGGCGGCGCCGAAGACCATCAAGCGGTCCATGGTGTCATACATAAAGGTCAGGCTGGAATTGCCGCCGGCCAGCACCTGCTCCACAGGCACCTCCAGCAGGTCGGCAAACAGCTGGCGGCAGGCGGGGATGCCCTCCAGCGTGCCGTAGTTGCGGGTGTCCAGCCCCTGGTATACGGTGTCGGCGCTGGTCTTCACCACCGTCAGCATGCCTTCGCAGGCGTCCAGCTGGTCGGCGCCGGGTTTCCCGCGGGACATATCCAGCTTCAGGTTCTGGGCTTTGTAGCCCTCATACTGCTCGTCCAGGCTTTTCAGCGTGGCTTCCAGCTCCGGGCGGCTGGCTTTTGTCAGATCCATAGTATGTACCTCCCAATTTTTTACGTTCTATCGTCTATCCCGCATCATGCCCGGCGGCCGGCCAGGGCCGCCCCCAGGGCGGTGGCAAAGTCGGCGTATTCCGGGATGATGAAACGCACTTCGTACAGCTTTTCAAAATCGGTGAAGACCTTGCGGGCCATAGGCAGCCGGGCCAGGTTGCCCGTGAGCACCACATCGCCCAGGCCGCACCCCTGGGCGGCGAAGGCCGCCAGGGTGCCCACCGTTTGGAACACCATGTTGCACACGCCCAGGGCCAGGTCCTGGGGCGTCGCCATGTCGCTCAGTTTGCCAAAGTTCGAGGCCGTCGTTTCCTCGTCCATGTTGGAAAGCGCGGCCCCCGAAATATCGCCGATGGTCAGGTCCACGTTGGCCAGGCTGCCCTCCTCGGCCATGTGCACGATGTGGCTCACGCTGCGCACGCCCAGCATCTTGTCGCACAGGCCCAGCAGCGTGCCGCCGCCCACGCCCGTGCCGCCCAGGTGGCGGATGGCGTCGTCCTTCACCTCTACAAAGGCGGTGCCCGTGCCCATGCTCACGATGATCGCGTTGCCGCAGCCCGAAATATAGCGCCCGCCCAGGCCGATGGACTGGAATTCATCCACCTTCTGCGAGGGGATCCCATAGATCCCCTCCTGCACAAAGGAGGAGCCCACCCCCGTGAACATCACATTGTCGATCTGCTCGATGGCCATCTTGTTTTCGGATAAAAACTTGCCGAAGGCGCCGTATGCGGATGTGACTGGGTCGTCGGCCCGCACCCGCAGGGGGCTGACCATTTTATCGCCGTCCATCCCCACGATCTTGGTGGTGCTGCCGCCGATGTCGATGCCGATGGTAAAGCTCATTTTATCGCCCTCCCGTACGGCGCCGCCGCTTAAAACTCGGCGCTGCCCACCGTGCGGGGGAAGGGCAGCACGTCGCGGATGTTGCTGATGCCCGTCAAATACATGATCAGGCGCTCAAAGCCCAGGCCGTAGCCCGCGTGCTTGGTGCCGCCGTACTTGCGCAGCTCCAGGTACCACCAGTAGGGCGCCTCGTCCATGCCCAGCTCATCCATGCGTGCTTTCAGCACGTCGTAGCGCTCCTCGCGCTGGCTGCCGCCGATCAGCTCGCCGATGCCGGGCACCAGCATATCCATGGCCGCCACCGTCTTGCCGTCGTCGTTGAGGCGCATATAAAAGGATTTGATCTCCTTGGGGTAATCCGTCATAAACGTGGGTTTTTTGAATACCTTTTCCGTGATATACCGCTCGTGCTCGCTCTGCAGGTCGCAGCCCCAATACACCGGGAACTCGAATTCATCCTTGTGCTCCTCCAGTATTTTGATGGCCTCCGTATAGGTCACATGGGCGAATTCCTCGGTGTCCGCCAGGGCGGTCAGGCGCTCCAGCAGCCCCTTATCCACAAAGGAGTTGAAAAAGGCGATCTCATCGGGGCAATGGTCCAGCACGTACCGGATCACGTATTTCATCATATCCTGGGCCAGGGCCATGTTGTCGTTCAGGTCCGCAAAGGCGATCTCCGGCTCGATCATCCAGAACTCCGCCGCGTGGCGGCTTGTGTTGGAGTTTTCCGAGCGGAAGGTGGGCCCAAATGTATAGGTTTTGCCAAAGGCCAGGGCAAAGGTCTCCGCCTCCAGCTGGCCCGAAACCGTCAGGTTGGTGGCCGCGCCGAAAAAGTCCTGGCTGTAATCCACCTTGCCCTCCTTGGTGCGGGGCGGGTTCTCCATATCCAGCGTGGTCACGCGGAACATGTCGCCCGCGCCCTCGGCGTCGCTGGCGGTGATCAGCGGCGTGTGGGCGTACACAAAGCCCCTCTCATGGAAAAACTGATGGATGGCGAAAGCCGCTTCGCTGCGCACGCGGAAGGCGGCGTTGAACATGTTGGTGCGGGGCCGCAGGTGGGCGATGGTGCGCAGGTACTCCACGCTGTGGCGCTTTTTCTGGAGGGGGTACTCGGGGGCGGAGGGGCCCTCCACTGCCACGGAGGCGGCCTTCACCTCCAGGGGCTGCTTGGCCTCCGGGGTGAGTACCACAGTGCCGGTGACGGACAGGGCCGCGCCCACGTTCTGTCCGGCGATCTCCCTGTAGTTGTCCAGGGCGTTGGCATCCAGGACGATCTGCAGGTTCTTGAAGCAGGAGCCGTCGTTGAGCTCCACGAAGCCGAAGGTCTTCATATCCCGGATGGTGCGGGCCCAGCCGGACACCAGCACCTCTTTCCCGCCGAACTGCTCCTGGTCGGCAAAGATCTGTGCAATTTTTATGCGTTCCATTGGTCGCTCCCTCTATTCTTAAAAATAAAGTATCAATGGGTAGTAGTATACCATTTTTCAACCATTTTGCAAGGGCTGACGCAAAAACTCTCGCCTGCGGAGCCCATTTCCGGCGGCCTATGGGGCCGTTCCGCTTGCGCCCGGCACAGGCCGGTGGTACAATAGTGCCAATTATGCGGAGGAAAGCAGGGTGAGCACATGTGTAAAGACGGCGTCAATCATTACGGCAGCCTGTGTACGGAGCTGTACGAGCGGCTGCACGCGAGGGCCCCGGAGGACGAGCTGGCCTTTTACCTCTCCTACGCCCGGCCGGGACAGAGGATCCTGGAACCCCTCTGCGGCAGCGGGCGGTTCCTCGTGCCCTTTCTGGAGCGGGGCCTCGACATCCGCGGCATGGACGCCTCGGAGGAGATGCTGAGCAGGCTCCGGGAGAAGGCCCCCCGCGCCCGTGTGGAGCGGGCCGACCTTGCGGCGTACTCCCCCGGCGAGCGGTTTGACTATATTTTCATCTCCTCCGGCTCAGTCTCCCTGTTCACCGATCTAGAGCTGTGCAAGGGCATCCTGCGCCGCATCAGGGGCCTGCTGGCGCCGGACGGGGTGTTTGTCTTTGCCGTGGACACCGTAGCGGCCCGCTGTCCCGATGACAAGGAATACCGGCTCGCCGTCTCCGTTCCCGCCGGAGACGGCTCTAAGCTGCGTCTGCGCACGAAAAACCACTATGATCCGGCGAGCCAGACCCAGTTCTCGCCGGGCATCTACGAGCGGTACCGGGGCGCGGCCCTGCTGGAGCAGGAGACCATGGACTTCCAGACCCACCTCTACCGCTACGGGGAGATGGAGGGGTATCTGGCCGAAGCCGGCTTTTCCAGAGTCACAACCTACGCCACCTTCACCAAGGAACCCGCCGTGGACGACCGCTGCGAGATGTTTTTATTTGAGTGCGCCGCCGATGGCTGACCCCATCCGCCAGGGCGTAAAAAGGCCGGCTATGCCGGCCTTTTTTCATACTTGTGTCGTGGTCCGGCCCCAGTTTCATTCACCGGAAAGCCACAGCGGTCAGGCCGCAGGAGCTCATACCGCCTTGCCTGCTTTTTCTCCATGGCTGTGCTTTTCTTTCACAGTGACACATGCGCCGCCGAAGATAAGCGCCTCCCGCGCCTCGTCAGACAGGGTACGGTCGCGGAACCCGTAAAGGAGGACCCCCAGGGCGGCCAGGGCGGCGGCCAGGGCGTACTCCAGGCCGTCCAGCGCGCCGGGGCTGAACGGGAGAAGGATGTTGCCCGCCAGGAAAACAGAGGCGGCCACCCCCAGCACAGCCGTCACCCGCCCGCCGGGCATGCGCACCGGGCGGCGGAGGTCCGGCCGGGCGCGCCGCAGGCGGAGCACCGCGGCCAGGGACATGATCCACATGACGATGGTGGCCAGGGAAGCGATGTTGATGAAGGGCAGAAAGAAGAGCCTGCCCGTGAAGGGGGTGAGCACCACGAAGGCGGCGGTGAACCAGATGCAGCGGGCGGGGGTGCCGTATTTCGGGTGGAGGGCGGAAAACGCCCTCGACACCAGTGCAAAGCGGGACAGGCCGTAGAGCATCTGGGCGGAGGAGTAGAGGGTGGAGTTCATCACCCCCACCGCGCCCACAAAGGCGGTGGCCAGGAAGAGCACCCGCACGGCGGGCACGCCGGTGATGGACACCAGCACGTCGGCGAAGGGGGCGGTGCGGCCCACCGCCTCCCGCCAGGGCATACACCCGGCCACAGCGGTGGACACCAGGCAGAGGATGCCCGTCACCAGGAACAGGCAGGTGATGAGGGCGGCTCCCGCCTTGCGGGCGGCGGGGCCGGAGGCGTCGGCGGCAGCCTTGGACACCGTCTCCCACCCGGCCACGGAGAACACCAGCAGGGACAAAAGGGAGGCCGAGCCGGCAAAGTCGAAGTCCAGCCCCCCATCGGAGGCGTACACCGCCGGGTCGAAGTGGGTAAAGCACACCGTCAGCCCCACGGCACACATGATCAGCAGCACCACCGTGGCCAGCTTGGCCAGGGAGGCGCACACGTTGGCCCCCCGGAGCTGCACCCACAGGATGGCCCCCGCCAGGGCCAGTTGGATGGCCACATTGGGCAGGGTGACGGGGAAATCCCCCAGCTCATAGAGCACCGCTGTCCGCCCCAGGACGGGGAACAGCTCATCCAGCAGGGAGACGGCGGCCAGATCCACCCAGCAGAACACGATGGTGTTCATCAGGATGCCCGCCCACCCCACGGCGAAGCCCCCCCGGCTGCCGAAAGCGGCGTAGGAGTACACCACCTCGCCGCCGGGCAGGGGGAGCATGGGGATGGCCTCCATGTAGGCGAAGGCAAACGGCAGTTCAATGATGATGCACAGGGCGAAGGCCACCACCAGATTGAGCGGTCCCCCCGCCGTCTCCAGCCACGTGCCCGTCAGCAGCAGCCAGCTCGTGCCCAGCATACACCCGATCCCCATGGCCACCAGGCCGAAATAGCTGATGCCCTTGCCCATGCCCATGCCCATCCCCCGTTCTGCGTGATGTGATCTGTATCTATTATAATACCCGTGGGACAAAGCCGCAAGCCTTGTCCCACGGGCAGACGCACCGGCGGCCATAATGGCTACCCGCCGGTTCAGTAGGCGTAAAGGGGGATCAAAAACGTCCAGGGTGCGGTGGCGACAGCCATGGCGAGGGCGACGATATGCCGCTGCCGCCCGTCCAGTTGGGTGCAGGAGCGCATGGCCCTTTTGTCGAAGAAGTAGATGCACACGCCCGCCAGCGCCACCCCCGCCAGGGTATACAGGAGGGCGGGCAGGGAGCGGAAGGGGTTGACGAAGGCGTCGTAAATGATCCCCTCCACCCAGGGCCCGACGGGCTCCGGCAGGAGGGAGAGATACCAGACGCCGAACAGCAGGGCCGCCCCGATGAAGTCGGCCAGAAAGCCCAGCAGCCAGAACTTCCACCAGAGCTTTTTCAGTACGGCCCTTTTTCCGGTATGCTTCAGGGCTGCCAGGGTGAGCAGCAGCACCAGGCAGTCGATGAGCAGATTCCCCGGCAGGGTGATGAGCCACACCTGGGGGAAAAAGTACAAAATCCAGATGGGCAGCAAAACGTTGTACAGCTTCACGCTACGTTTCATGGTGTTCTCTCCTTTCTCCGCCCGGGGATTCCTCCGTCCGGCCCAGCCGCCAGCCGCACCACCAGCCCAGCAGGATGGCGGCGGCGGCCATTACCCACATGGCGATGGCCATTTGCCAGAGAAGACCGCTATCCCAATCCCGCCAGGCCCCCGCCAGGGGGGCGGCCAGCCCCAGAAGGGGGGCCAGCCGCAGGGGGCGCAGGCGGCGCCTGGTGACCCGGCACAGCAGCCGCTCCAACCCCAGGGCCGCCAGGAAGGGGCCCCAGAACAGCACGAGAATCCAGCCCATCAGCCCTTCCCTCCCCTCTCCCGAGGATACGCCCCCGCCGCGTTGCCCAGCAGGGCGGAGAGGGCCGGCACGAGGCAGAGGGCGGGAGTCCACTTTCCTACGACGATCAGCAGGCACAGGGCGCATACCACTGGAAAAAGGGGGCACAGGCCGTGCCGCTTTCCCAGGGACATCCCTATGGCGAGGCAGCCAAAGGGCAGGAGATAGACCCCCGCCAGCACCACGGCGAGTCCCCCGGCGATACCGCCCAGCAGGGCGGGCAGAAGGGTGCAGACCAGCAGAGCCGGGGGCAGGAAGCGCAGGGTCGCCCTCCCGTTAAGGCAAACCGGGCCGGGCGCAAAGCGCCAGACCAGGGCTGGGATGGCCAGGATCGCCAGCCAGCACACCAGCGCAACCATCACTCCCCCGCGCCTCCCCTCCTCCGCAGGGCCGCGCCGGCCAGATTGCCCGCCAGGGCGGCGGCAAAGGCGACGGGGAACATGTCGGCGTCGGCCACGTTGGACACCAGCCTTGCCAGCAGGGCGAAGCAAAGCAGGAACCCCGCACACACCACGGGATAGAGGGGGCAGAAGCCCTGCCGCTTCCCCAGGGACAGGGCGGAACAGAAGGTGCCGACGGGCAACAGGAGGTAGGGGTAGAGCAGGCCGGAGAGCACCGGCACGTCGCCGGCGTCGCACAGCCGCAGCACAAAGGGCAGAAGCAGACACAGCAGGGCGGCGAAGGGGACATAGGGCAGGGTCTCCCGCCAGTGGAACAGGGAGGGCCCGGGGGCCAGGCCCAGCCGCTCCCGGATGGCGGACACCTCGGCGTACCAGCCCACCCAGCGGCCCAGCCACACCAGCAGATATACCAGCGCCAGGGACACCAGAAAAGCCGCCGTCTCACGCACGCCGAAGTTGAGCCCCGCCCACAGTCCCACGGTGGCTGCCGTCAGGGCGAAGTGGGCCAGCGTCCGCCCCACCAGGGCGGGGCCGTCCCCGGCGAAGGGCAGGGTGGCCACCCCCACCTCCGCCCCGAACAGGGCGTAGAGAGCGAAGGACAGGGCAATCCCCACCCCCTCCAGCCCGCGGGGGAAACCGCAGTTCAGGAACGCCAGCGCGAGGGCGCTGGGCGAGCCCGCTATGAGAGACCCCGCCGCCCAGGCCGCCAGCCCGCCGCCGGCCATCCCCAGCAGAGCCCCTGCCAGCGCCCGGCGGAGGGCCCTCCTCTTGTCGTCGAACAGCATGTCGTTCCCTCCTTTTTACAGTCCCAAAGCCTCTTTGATCTTCCTCACGTACCGCCGGGACACGTAGCTCACCGCGCCGCCCTCCAGCGTCACCCGGATGGTGCCGGTGAGGGAGAGATCCAGGGCGGTGATCTTCCGCAGGCTGATGATCTCCGAGTGGGAGATGCGCACGAAAGTGTGCCGGTCCAGCCGGCCCTCCAGCTCGTACAGCCGCTCCTTCAGATCGTACACCCCGCCGGGGGTCTGGCACTTCACGCCCTTCTCCTCGCCGTAGCAGCGGAGAATGTCCTCCGCGGCCAGGGGAACGGCCCGGCCCCCCTGCCAGCCGATGAGGACGCCGCCCCCCTCCAGCCGGGCGGCCAGAGCCTTCACCTCGTCGGTGAGGGCGGGGGCGTTGATCACAACCGACACCCCGCCGCAGCCCGGGTCGATGCGCAGCTCCACCTTCATGCCCTTCCCCCCTTTCAACCCCACTATAGCGAAAAAAGGGCCGTCTGTCCACCGATTTCGGACAGACGGCCCCAATGGGCGGATATTCGGTTTGCTCCCCGCCGGGGCGCACCGCAGAGACCGGATGCTCCGGGTTCAGCGGAACAGGGCGCTCGCCCTGTCCCCTGTAGGGGCGACCCTCGTGGTCGCCCGTGGGCGGCCATAAAGGCCGCCCCTACGCGATGGCCTCGGCCCCCACCTCATAGGTCCAGGTGCCGTCGGCATTCTGCCGGGCGGTGCAGTCGGTAAACAAATACGCCCCCAGGCCGGAGGCCCACTTCTGCGCCTCAAAGCCCTCCTCGGCGGAGCCGGACAGGGAGAACAGGCAGCCGTTTTCCCAGCGGTAGAGGGCCACGCTGTCCTCGTACCCCTCCGTCGGCTCGGTCATGGGGGTGAGGTAGCCCGCCTCCCAGATCTCCTCCAGAGTGCCGGTGATGGGCATCAGGCCGTGGGCGTTCCCAAACACCCAGGCCAGGGCGGATTTCTCACTCTCGGCCAGGTCGGTGAGGCCGGAGAGATCCACCCCCAGCTCCTCCAGCCCTGTGTTGAGGGCAGTATCTACCTCCCACAGGTCGGACAGCACCTGGAGATACAGCCCGCAGCGGTCATCCGCCGGCTCCTCCAGCACGGTCACGCCGGTCACATGGCCGAACTTGGCGGGATAGGTCTCCAGAATCATTCCGTCAAACCCGACCTCCACCATCGCCCCGTCAGCCAGGGGCCCATCCACCGCCAGCCCCTCTGTATCCAGGGTATACACGTCCCCCGCGCCCCCCGGGCCAGCCAGCACCAGCTCCCCTTCCTCCGCCCCATCCACAATGCGGCAAGTCATTTTTTCGGGAACCCCCGCAGTCAGGCCGGGTTCCTCCGAGGGGGAGACCGCCGGGGTTCCCTCCGCGGGGGCGGCCTGGTTTCCGGTGGATGCACACCCGGCCAGCAGGAGCACAAGGGCGAACAGCAGCAGGCTTTTTTTCATGGAACATTCCTCCTTTTCCCTCTTGGACGGCGGGACGTGGAAAAAGTTCCTGAACCGGGGAGATTCCTCTTGACAGAGGCCCTCTATAAGCATATGATTATATCAACAGCTTATGTTTAGGAGGAGAGGCCATGACTCAGCGGGAACGGCAGATTCTCAAGTGGATTGAGGAGAACCCCCTGATCTCCCAGCAGGAGCTGGCGGACAAAGCGGGCATCGCCCGCTCGTCGGTGGCGGTACACATCTCCAATCTGATGAAGCAGGGCCATATCGCCGGCAAGGGCTACATCGTCCGCACCGCTCCTTATGTGGTAGTCGTGGGGGGCGTCAACATGGACATCGGCGGGCGGCCCCACGGGGAGCTGGTGGCGGCGGACTCCAACCCCGGCCAGGTGCGCATGAGCCTGGGGGGCGTGGGGCGCAACATCGCCCACAACATGGCTCTGATGGGGCTGGACGTGCGGATGCTCACCGCCTTCGGCGACGATATGAACGCCCAGCGTATCGCCGCCTCCTGCGGCGAGCTGGGCATCGACATCAGCCAGTGCCTCACCGTGCCCGGCGGGGCCACCTCCACCTATCTGTTCATCACCGACGGGCACGGGGACATGGCCCTGGCGGTCAGCGACATGGAGATCTATGAGCATGTCACCCCCGCCTTTCTGGCCGGGCGGGCCCGGCTGCTCCAAAATGCCCAGCTCCTGGTGGTGGACACCAACATCCCGGCCCAGTCCATCGCCTGGCTGGCGGAGAATATCCGCCTGCCCATCTTCGCCGACCCGGTGTCCACCGCCAAGGCGGAGAAGCTGCGCCCCGTACTGGGGAAGCTCCACACCCTCAAGCCCAACCGGCTGGAGGCGGAGCTGCTCTCGGGCGTGTCCATCACCGACGCGGCGAGCCTCAACGCCGCGGCCGACGCCCTGCTGGCCACCGGCCTGCGGCGGGTATTCATCAGCCTGGGGGGCGACGGGGTGTTCGCCGCCGACCACAGCGGGCGGGTACACGTGCCCTGCTGTCCCGGAGAGATGGTGAACACCACCGGCTGCGGCGACGCGGGCATGGCCGCCATCGCCTGGGCCTATCTGGAGGGCACCGGGCTGGAGGACACCGCCCGGGCCGCCATGGCCGCCGGGGCCATCGCCATGGAGAGCGCCGAGACGATCAACCCCGACATGAGCGCCCGGCTGCTCCGCCGGAGGGCGGGCTTCGGGGAGGGAGTGGAGACGCCTTGACCTTCTGGACCGCGCAAATCCTGGGGCTCATCGGCTCCCTGCTCGCCTTCACCGCCGTCCAGACCGGCAGCCGCCGGAAGATCATCGGCCTTCAGCTTGTGTGCTGCGTACTCTGGGTCGTCCAGTACGTGCTGCTGGGGGCGTGGACGGGGGTGCTCATCAACCTGCTGGGCCTGGCCCGGGGCGTGGTGTGCGCCTACAACGACCGGCCCTGGGCCCGCAGCCGCCTTTGGCTGGCCCTCTTTCTGGCCTGCTATGGGGCGGCCCCCCTCCTCACCTGGGACGGCCCCTACTGCCTTCTGCTGGGCGCGGCCATGATGCTCACCACCGCCGCCCTCTGGACGCGGAACATGCGCCTGACCCGGCTGCTGTTTCTCCTCAACTCTCCTCCGGTGTTCGCCTACAACCTGATCGCCGGCTCCTATACCGGCGCCGCCATCGAGGTGGCCGCCTTCTGCTCCTTCGCGCTGGCCGTGTGGCGCTTTGATCTCCGCCGCCCGGCCGCCGGCCGCTCGCCGTAGTCGCTGTAATAGTCGCCGCGCATCTTCTAAAACCGAATCGTTCCGTTACGCTTCCACCATTGCAGCAGCAACAGCCCCCACAGCATGCCGCCGACATGGGCGAAATGGGCCACGTTGCCGCCGAATCCCGTCCAGCCCAGGAACAGCTCGATCACGCCGTAAATCACCACGAACCATTTGGCCTTCATCGGAATGGGCGGAATGAGCAGCATGATGACCGCATTGGGATGCATCACGCCGAAAGCCAGCAGAAGCCCCATCACCGCTCCCGACGCGCCGACGAGCTGGATGGGCATTTCGCCCGTCAGGTAGGCCGTCGCCAACTGGATCAGCGCCGCACCGACGCCGCAGACCATGTAGTAGATCAGAAAGCGCTTCGACCCCAGCTCGTACTCCAGCGTCCGGCCGAACATCCACAGTGCGAACATGTTGAAGAAGATATGCTCGACGCTGGCATGCAGGAACATGTAGGTGACGAACTGGTAGGAGTGGAACTCGCCGAAGGGCGACGCCCCGAACCAGAGCGCGCAGAAGCGGATGATCTCGTTGCCCACGGGCAGCAGCGCCGTGGCCATATAGACCAGGACATTGATGATTATCAGGTTTTTGACCACCGGAGGGGTCTGAAAATAGCGGTTCATGGAATTTTCTGTCGTCTATCCGTTTTTCAATTTCGTCTTCTGCGGGCGGCCGGGCCCGCACCGATACGGGTGCAAATATAACGATCTTTCGCCATTATCCCAGCTTCGCGCGCAACTCTTCGGGCGTGATCTCCGCCAGAATCGCCTTGCCCGAGGGCGAGAAGCTGACGTTTCCCGTCTCGGCAAGCTGCGCGAGCAGCGCCGCGGCCTCTTCGCGCGACAACACGCGCGGCGTGTTGCGCGCCGCGCCGCGGGCCATGACCGCGGCGACCTTCTCGCGCCGCACGTCGGCCACCGACAACGGCGTGCGAAAAGCCTGCAACAGCTCGAAAAGCAGCTTGTCCACCGCATCGGGCGGCAGTTCGGCGGGCGTGCCCTTCACCTCGACCGCCCCGTCGCCGCAGAAGCCGATGTCGAATCCCAGCGCGGCGAACTCCACGGCGTTCTCCTCGAGCAGGGCGTATTCGTCGCCCGACAGCTCGAGCCGCTCGGGAAACAGCAACTGCTGGCTCACGGACGAGCCGTTGCCCAGCATCCGGAGGTAATCCTCGTAAAGGATCCGTTCGCGGGCGCGCCGCAGGTCCACGACGACGAAGCGCCCGTTCAGCAACGCGGCGAGGTAGCCGGCCCCCAGCGGCAGCGGGTCCGAGAACTCGGGACGCTCCGGCCCCAGATCGAAACGCTGCTGCTCCGCCCCGGCGGACGACGGAATGAAATCGAGCGCGCTCTCCCCGTCCGTCCCGCCGGATGCGATTTCGAAGCCGCCGTCCTCTCCGGCGATCCCGCCGGAGGGGCTCCCCCCGCCGTATCCGAACCGGTCCGAACCGAAGTCCGCCCCCGACTCGAACTCCTCGAACTCCCCGTCCTGCGGGAGGCGGAACCCGCCCCCTGCGGAGGGACCCGGCGCGGCAGTACGCACGCCTCCGGCCCGGAATCCCGCTCCGGAGGTGTCCGACACCATGCCGCCGTCGGCATAGGGCACGTCGAAGCCCGTGAAATCGACATTCGGATCGGGAGCCGAAGGGTCGATGTAGGTCTCGCGGAACGGGTTGTAATCCTCGTTGGACATCGCCCGGGGCTCGCTGTATATGGCTCCCCGCTGCAACACGGGAATCTCCACCTGCCCCTCGCGGTCGAAATCCATCATCGGCACGGCGCCCGTCCTGGCCAGCGTCTCGCGCACGGCGGCGTGGACGATCTGCCACACGGCCTCCTCGTCGGCGAACTTCACTTCGGTCTTCTGCGGATGCACATTGACGTCGATGCGGCCGGGGTCGATCGTAAGGTAGAGGAAATAGGAGGGCTGCGAACTTTCGGGTATCAGTTTCTCGTAAGCCTTGAGAATCGCGCTCGTGAGGTACGAACTCTTGAAGTAGCGGCCGTTCACGAACAGATACTGCTCCGTGTTGCGCTTCTTGGCCGCCGCCGGGCGGCCGATATACCCTTCGATGCGGGCGATCGAGGTGTCGGCCTCGACGTCCAGCAGGTTCTGCTTGATATGCCGTCCCACGACATCCACGATACGGCCCGCGAGCGATGCGGCCGCAAGCGACAGGATCGGTGCGTCGTTGGCGTAC
>OGMW01001929.1_pt1 | contig 15822 bp, 10 predicted proteins | sample 1573281 | NCBI WGS metagenome assembly OGMW01 (sample SAMEA2581907, study PRJEB24529) | metagenome | biome: Human gut stool | place: China | collected 2011
GGGGGAATTGATTTTTATGCTGAATTTAACGGAAAGATGATAAAGGTAGAGGATACAGATTCTTATTCCCTTACAAAATATTTTGGAGTTCCGGCTTACAGAAGAATTACTTATCATCTGGAATTGCCGTTGAATCCAAATAAGAAAAATCAGGCAGTACGGTTTTATGCAAAAGATAAAAATGACAAATATCAGTTGAGAATTACATTTTCGGATCACTGGGCGAAATTAAGTAAAATACCAAGATATTCCTACTGGCATTTTAATAAATATTTATGCCATCATGCGGAAAATTCGATTGTATTTAAGAAAGCAAATATTGTAAATGTTTTGAAAAGAGAGATACAGTTCCAGTTGAATCTGCTGAAGATCAATTCTAAATACAGCCGCCATGCATTGGTGCTCCGGTGGTTATATTGGATTACAAGACCATATTTTAAAAAGAAAAAAATCTGGTTGATGTTAGACAAATTATACAAAGGAGGAGACAGTTGCGAATATCTGTACCGCTATTCGGCAAAATTAGAAGATGGTGTTACAAGATATTATGTAATTGATAAGAAAACGCCGGATTATAAAAAATTGAAAAAAGACGGATATAAGCCATTGGCAACAAATTCGCTGATGCATCAGCTTGCATTTTTAAATGCAGATCTTGTATTGATCACAAATTCACATTTGTTCCCGTTTAATGGATTCCGTAAAGAAAAGTCCAAATATTTCAGAGGACTTTGCAATTTTTCATCTATGTGTCTGCAGCACGGATTATCTGTGCAGAAGTGTGCAATGGCACAGAGAAGGATTATTGATAATACGACAGGATATTTCCTGGCATCGAAATATGAATATGAAAATCTCTCCAAACATGCATATGGATATCAGAATTTTGATGTGTTGAAATTAACAGGAATCGGACGATATGATGGATTGATCAGTAATGACCAGAAACAGATTTTGCTTTCACCAACCTGGAGAATGTACAATGCGCTTCCGGTAACAACGAGTGAAGGTGATCAGAGGGGATATAATCCGGAGTTTAAAAACTCTACATATTACCAGGTGTATAATAATCTGATCAATCATAAACGATTGATTGACTGTGCAAAGAAGACTGGATATAAGATTAAATTCTTACTGCATCCGATTTTGAGTTCACAGGCAGATGATTTTACACCGAATGAAGAAGTAGAAGTAATTCCATCTGTTGGAGATTTAAGCTATGAAAAGATATTGACAGAATCTAGTTTGATGGTTACGGATTATTCAGGAGTTCAGTTTGATTTCGCTTACATGAGAAAGCCGATTGTTTATTTCCACCCGGAAGAACTGCCACCACATTACGAAGATGGAATCTTCTTCTACGATACAATGGGATTCGGTGAGATTTGTACGAAGACAGAACAGCTTGTGGACCTGCTGTGTGAATATATGCAAAACAATTGTGTTATGAAAGAAAAATATGTAAAGCGCGCAGATGATTTCTTTGTATATAAAGATCATAATAACTGTAAGAGAATTTACAAAGAGATAATGAAGAGTCAGAAACAGATTGATATAGACAAAATGCGAAAGTAACAGGTGTGTATTATGAAAAAACATTATTTTGCATATGAAATGTTCTCGAAATACAGGGGAGCAATTATGGGAATACAGATTTTATTGATTGTGTTTTTCCATTTTACAGAAGATTGCAAGGGATATAACGTCAGATATTCTGGTATAGTTTACTGGTTTTATAATTATGTTAAAAGTTCCGGAGTAGATATATTTCTTCTGGTATCAGGTTTAGGACTTTATTATTCCTGGAAGAAGAGGGCAGAGCTGAAATCGTTTTATCAGAGGAGATTTGTAAAAATACTGATTCCATATTTTCTGGTTGCGGTACCGGCATGGATATGGCTGGATCTGATTGAAGAACATAATGGATTAGTACAGATGTTTTCGGATCTATTTTTTCTTACATTCTTTGCTGGAGAAAATAAATGGTTCTGGTATATATTATTATGTGGTTTTTGTTACCTTATTTTTCCATATATATTCGATGTGATTGAGAAAGTCCGGGATCATACAGAAGCAAAGATGCGTGTACTTGTATTGTGCCTGACAGCTACAATTGTTACAATGATGCTGCAATTGTATGCAAAAGATCTGTATATGAATATCAGTATTGCAACAAAGAGGGTTCCGGCATTTATAATCGGTGTATATATTGGAAAATTAGCCTGGGAAAAGAAGGGAAAACCCATATGGAGCGTCTGGTTACAGCTGATACTTTTATGTTGGATGATGATTCCATTGCAGCTATATAACAAAAAGATAATGGGAGTATATTTACTTGCATTGATGAATTTGACAATCTGCGAGATTCTAATGTTGCTCTTTGAATGGACAGAGAATAAATCTTCTGTGATTTTAAAGTTGAGAAATGGTATTTTGGCAATATTAAACTGGTTTGGTAAATATACGATAGAGATTTATTTGATACATGTTGCATTCAGAAAAGTATTTAAGACTTTGGATTATCCTACATATCGATTAAAATATGAAGTAAGTATGCTTTTAATTTCATTTGTTCTTGCAGTTGCCTTGAAGTATTTGGATCTTTTCATGGAGAAAAGAGTACTTCTGAGTTTACAAAAAAAATAGCTTGAGAATTACGAAAGACTTTTTGACGAAAATTAATTGTCCAAAAAGTCTTTTTTGTCATAGCATCCGGAGGAAGCTGCCATTGGCAGGTTCTGTAGGTTATAACCACAAAATGAGAATAAAAATATGTCAGAATATACTAACAGAAAATATTATTCTTAATATTTTCTGAAAATCAAAAAATATATAGAGGGTTTGTGTTAAAATGCTACAATGGATGTTTTAGGAGAAAGGAAAAGTGGAATGAGTAATTATAAAAAAATATTTTGTATGAGTGTTTATAAAATAATTACGATTATAACATTTTGCGTGTTGTTGATGATAGGGAGTGGAACGATTTTTCATGCTCATAACAGTGTGTTTATGTTTGTTTTACAGCCAGCGGTAAGGATAGCATTTTTAATAATATTAATTTTGACGGTTATAGGCAGTTATGTTTTATTGTTCCGTTTTTTTCAAAATGCTTCAAAAAAGTCAATTATAATAGCTACGCTGGTAATTGTATTCATGATGTTACTTGTGTATGGAATAATTCTGTATAATATTCAGCCATTTGCTTCATCGGATGCTTATAATGTACAGGATCTTGCACTTTATTTGGCGAAGACCGGGAAACATCGAGTGTCTGCGGATGCGCCTCATGCAATGGAATATTTTGGATATTATGCTAATAATTATTTTTTAACAATTTTATTAGCAAAATATTTCAGGATTTTGTTGTGGCTTGGAATTCAGGATATATATATTCCATTATATATATTAACAATTGGAGGGATGCTTGTTGGAACAATGTTCTTGTATTTGACAGGAGTATATGTGAAGGGAATTCGTGGTGGAGCAGAGATTTTGGCACTTTGTGCAGGTAATCCACTATATTATATATTGCCGCTGTGGGCATATACAAATGCACTTTCAGTACCATTTACTGCTGCTACAGTATACTTTGCTATTCGTCTGTTGCATGAAAAGGGAAGAAAGGGCAGAGGTATATCTGCAGCTTTATTTGCAGGAAGTCTTGCAGTTGGATATTATATACGACCGACCGTTGTGATACCGGCTATTGCTTTTTTAATATGCCTTATTGTAGAGCTGATTGCAGGAAAACGTCAGTGGAAAGAGGTAGGAGAATGTGTTGGAATTGTAATCGTGGTTTCAGCGATTACAATGGGTGGAATTTCAAAGATAAATCACAGATATTTTTCGAAGGTATCTGATCAGAATATTCCAATTACACACTGGATGATGATGGCATCTCATGGAACTGGTGAACTTGATATTGCAGATTATAAATATACGATACAGTTTCCGTCAAAAGAGGAGAAACAGAAGGCTGATTTAAAGCGGTTAAAAGAGAATTATGAAGCATATTCGCTATCGGAGCTGTTTGATTTTATAAATAAAAAATTAGATATTTCCTGGTGCTATGCTGATGGAAATGATCTTTTGGAAAAGGTTTCACAGAACCGGAAAAATACAGTTATTTACAACTGGATTCTTGGAAGTAAATCGGATTTATTCCGAACATATTGTTATGCTTTTCGTATTGCGAATATAGGGATGGTTCTGCTTGTATTATGGAAGATGCTGAAAAAAAGAAATCAGGATGTAAATCAGGTGTTTTATACATTATCATTTTTAGGTGGTGTATGTTTTTACAGTATATGGGAAATAAAAGCGTCTTATGGAATGCCATTTCTTATGTTTCTTTTGCTCCTTGGAAGTTATGGAATGGAATATTTAGCAGAGCAGATGAAAGAAAAAAAGAAAAAATGTATTTGTATAAATGAGGGAGGCAAAAACTTCTGGCAGAAAACAACAATAATTATATTTATCGTGAGTGTTTCAGTAATGATGTATGCAGAAATCAGTCAGTCTGTAACGGTACATAAAGAATGGGAAGTCCATTGTGCAGATATAGGATCTGTAAGAAAAATAAAAGGATATCAGAAACGATTCCGTCTGGAGCAGATTTTTTATGCGGACAGACCATATAACAGAATCGTTCTCATGGCTGGCGCAAAGGGAAAAGCCAAAGAGAATAATGCAAGTATATATGTGAAATTGACGGACACTTCCGGAAAATTGTTATATCGTGGAGAAATTGCAGCAAAAAATCTTTCCAGGCAGCAGGAAGTTGTATTAAAAATTCCGAAAGTTTCACCAGAAGGTAAAAGAAAATATAAATTAACAATATGGAAGAAAAATGAGTACGCAGGAAATTTAAATATCTGGAAACGGAAAGAAGGTGTGCTCCATAGTTATAAAGGAGTGATGAAAATTTCCGGCGATAAAATGAAGTCAAAGCTGTATCTGGGTGTTTATCTGGAAAAGCAGGAAGCATGGTGTTCTGGAAGAACGGCTTTTGTTATATGCTTATGTTTTTGCGTGCTTGCATCTATGGTATTTTTGTGTTGCCCGGAAACATGCCTGAATAAAGTGAAAGAAAACGGATAATGTTAGATCATTTGGGAGAAAAAGATTATGTCTGGAAGCCGATATATAAATTAGAAAAACCTGAACATCCAAATGGATTGGGTTATTATAATTCATATATTTATATGGTGGCTGGAGATAATAGGATATGATCTTGATAGACCGTCGACAGATTATTCGTTTTATGAAAATGTAATAAAAAGGGAGCGGAACGATTAAGTCGCTCCCTTTTCCACAATTTCTGAAGATAATATTAAGAATTGTTGAAGCTTTACAGAAGATGGACATATAAATGGAAAAAGTGTGCTAGACTACGAAAAGAACAAATCATAGAGGTATAAAATACGAGAGTAGAAAGACATGCATACTTTTAGAATGAAATTACAATTGAATCTATATAAAGCCGTTATGGCATTAACATTATTTTTTATTGTATTTATAGAAGCAGGGACAATCGTGACAGCACAAAGCCAGGTGTTTGCAGATATTTTGTCACCGGTAATGCGGTTGCTGTTTCCAATTCTTGTTGCATTGTTGCTTGGCAGTTCTCTGCTCATCCTTTTCAGATGTTTGGACAAGATGGGAAAAAAGGGACTCTGGATATACACGGGTATATTATTTGTGATATTATTAGCTGGTTTCGGAGTTATTCTTAGTAATTTTCTTCCATTTTCGTCTACAGATGCATATAACATGCAGGATATGGCAATGTATCTCGCAAAGACAGGAGAAAAGCCGATTTCTGATACAGCACCGCATGCATCTTATTTCGGAATGTTTTCCAATAATTATTTCCTGACTGTTATATTTGCAAAATTTATCAATATGTTGTCCCGTGTCGGGATCACAGAAGTACAGTTTGCTCTGTTAGCTTTATCTGTGGCAGGAATGATTATTGCGACGATATTTTTATATTTGACAGGAATTCGTATCGGAGGTTTAAAAGGCGGAGCGAAAATTCTGACATTATGTGTGTTGAATCCGATTTATTATATTTTGCCAATGTGGATATATACCTGCTCATTTTCCATCCCTTTTACGGCGGCAGTAATCTATTTCGGAGTCAGACTTTTGAAAGAAGAGTCATGGAAAGACAGAGTTATTTCTGCAATATTGTTTGCTGTATTCGGAATAACCGGTTATTATATCCGTCCAACGGTAGTGATTCCGATGATTGCATTTGTTTTCTGTTATATTTTGGATTATCTTATTGGAAAAAAGAAAATAAAAGAAAGTATACAGAGCTTTGGAATCGTACTGCTTATAGGAATTGTAGTTTCGCATGGCATATCGGGATTAAACCAGTCGTATTTTGAAACAGTCTCAGCACAGAATTATCCAATTACACATTGGTTAATGATGGCGTCGCATGGAGACGGAGAGCACAATAAAGAAGATTATGCTTATACACATCAGTTCAGGACAAAAGAAGAGAAAACACAGGCGACAGTTGACCGGATGATAAAAAATTATAAAAGTTACAGTTTCAGTGAACTGATGGCTTTTGAACAGAAGAAACTTATGGTTTCATGGTGTTATGCGGATGGAGGAGACCTGATAGAAAAAATTTCGCAGGATCAGAAGAATACACCGCTGTACACATGGATATTAGGAAGCAGATTCGATCTGTTCCGGGCATACTGCTATGGATTCAGGATCTCTAATATGGCTTTTTTGTGTCTGGCATTATGGAGACTGCTGAAAAGGAAAAAAGAAGATATCCTTCAGGTATTCTGGGCAGTATCTATATTAGGTGGAATTCTTTTTTATTGTATCTGGGAAATAAAAAGCTCTTACGGTATGCCATTTGTGATGCTGTTTCTATTATTGGGAATGGCAGGGATTGATGAGAGTAAGGAAAAGTTATTTCAGAAAAGGGATGAGAAATATGCATATAAATGTGGCTGGACAGAACTGGTGCTTCTTGTGTGTGTGATCTGTATCTGCCTTGTAAGTGGAGAACAGATGAGAAAATCTAAAATTCCTGTGTATCAGTGGAGTGTGCACTGTATTAATGGAACATCTGCAAAGAAGATGGAAGATGTAGGAAAAACAGTCCATATAAATCAGAAGTTTGAGGCATTACATTCATTTAACAGAATTGGATTGATCGTAAGTGCCGGAGACCGTGCAAAAGAGTTTAATGATATTTTGCAGGTACAATTAACAGATGAGAAGGGAAACCGGATTTACCGAGGAAAAATACAGGCTGATAAGGTGGGAGAGCATGGAAGTGTCATACTTAAATTTCCAAAAGTAACACCAACTAAAGAGAATAAGGATTATCATTTACGAATCTGGAATAAAAAACCTCATAAAGGCAAATTACGGGTGTGGTATAGAAAAGAGTTTTATATGCACAGTTATAAAGGGAAATTGGAAGTAGATGGAAGAAATCATTTTGAAAATTTGTATCTGCAAGTGTATAAAGAGACAAAAGAGCCGTGGTGTGACAAAAAACAGATGCTGGTAATAGCAGGAATCTTTTTACTGTGGACAGCAATTGTTCTGGTAATAATACCTAAAAAACGCTGCAATGAAAATGTTGAGAGAGGAGAGCGATAGCAGATGAAGGCAGAAACAAATATGGAGAACAATATAGAAATAAAGAATATCAGAGAGAAAACACCAACTCTTTATATTGTGATTCCGTGTTACAATGAAGAGGAAGTACTGCCGATTACCAGTAAACAGTTTCTGGCAAAGATTCAGCAGTTAGTAACAGAAGAAAAGATTACAGATGACAGCCGGATATTATTTGTAAATGATGGATCAAAAGATTCAACATGGGATATTATCCGGAAACTCTCAGCAGAAGATCCGCATTATATTGGAATCTGCCAGAGTCGGAACCGAGGACATCAGAATGCTGTACTGGCAGGTCTTATGGAAGCAAAAGACCAGTGTGATATTACAATTTCGATTGATTGCGACGGACAAGATGATATTAACGCCATGGATCATATGGTAGATGCGTATCTGGATGGCTGTGAAGTTGTGTATGGCGTACGTTCAAAACGAGATACGGATACAGTTTTTAAGCGGTTTACGGCAGAAGGATTTTATAAGTTATTAAACTGGATGGGAGCAGAGGTTGTTTATAATCATGCAGATTATCGCCTGATTTCCAGTCGTGTATTACAGGAATTTGCGAATTATAAAGAAGTAAACATTTTCCTTCGTGGCATGGTTCCACTTGTTGGTTTTAAAAGTACGTCTGTATATTATGAAAGAGCAGAGCGTATCGCCGGAGAAAGCCATTATCCTTTAAAGAAAATGCTTGCGCTTGCCTTTGATGGGATTACAAGTCTGTCAGTGAAGCCGATTCGATTGATCACTTCCTTTGGCTTGCTTGTCGCAAGTCTGAGCTTTATCGGAATCCTTTGGGCAGTGATCGGTGCGCTGGTTGGAGAGACCACTCCGGGATGGGCAAGTGTAACCTGTATTGTATGTTTTATTGGTGGAATCCAGATGCTGTTTCTTGGTGTGATCGGAGAATATATCGGAAAGATTTATCTGGAGACTAAGCATCGCCCACGTTACATTATCAGTGAGCGTACTTACAAAGATACAGATGCCAAGCAGGATATGGGAACTGATAAAAAGTAAAATGAGAGAGAATAAAAGGCAATAGAAAAAGAAAACAAAAGAGGGAAGAACGAAAATAAGATGAAGAAAGTAATTGATTGGGTAACAATAAAATTTTTGATCGTCGGAGTGATCAATACACTGGTGGGATCAGCGGTAATGTTTTTGCTGTATAATGGATTCCATACCGGATACTGGATTGCTTCCGCGTGCAATTATATTATAGGAAGTATTGTAAGTTATTTTCTGAATAAACATTTTACGTTCCGGAGTAAAGAAAAATCACTTCGCGAAGTGATAACATTTGCTGTAAATATTGTAATTTGTTATGTTCTGGCATATGGTATCGCAAAGCCATGTGTATATCAGATCTTCAGCGGATATGGCACAAAGATACAAGATAATATTGCCATGTTTGCAGGAATGTGTCTGTTTGTGGGACTGAATTATTTTGGACAGAGATTTGTAGTTTTTAAAGGTGGAAAAGAATAAATTCCACCTTTTTCCTATAATTAAAATATTTTATAGAAAATGCCAATACAGCTTCCTGAAATTTGACAATAACCGCATTGTTACGGTATTCTGTTTTAGTAAAGCTATTATCTGAAAGAAATTGTTAGAAATAGTTTCTGCAGATGATTTGGGTGTAGGGAAATAGAACAGGAGATAATAAATATGAAGAAACGGAATATACTTGTAGCAATGATGACAGCACTGGCACTTTGTGTGACCGCAGTTCCGGCATCTGTATATGCGCAGGATGCGACGGCAGAAACAACAGTAACACAGGAAACGGAAAATACAGAAGCTTCTAATGTGAACGGAGCAGACGATCCGGGAGCCGGAAGATTAGCCGGACATATTGCACCGGAATTTTTTGGTGAACAGTCAATGGCAAGAACAACGGCGAACTATGAGCATGCAGATAAGTTCAAGAGCGGTTATACAATCCAGACCGGAGTCGATGTATCCAAATGGAATGGAAAGATTGACTGGGGCAGAGCGAAAAAAGCCGGAGTTAAGTTTGCGCTGGTGCGTATGGCTTACCGCGGATATGGCTCTGCCGGATCCATGGGAATCGATGAAACAGGTGTGACAAATCTGAAAAACGCGCTTGCAGCAGGAATTCCTGTAGGGGCATACATATTTTCACAGGCAACGACGGAAGCAGAGGCAAAAGCAGAAGCAGATCTTCTGATTTCCCAGGTAAAAGGATATAAGATTACACTGCCACTGGTGATGGATTTTGAATATTACAGTGATAGCGGGAAGAATGAAGGACGTCTCTATGATGCCAAATTAAGCAAATCAAAGGCAACTGCCATATGCAATGCATTTTGCGCGAGAGTGGCATCTAAAGGCTACACACCGATGGTATATGCAAATGCTGATATGTTGAAAAATAAGTTAAATGCATCTGATATCAGCAAAAACTATATGATCTGGCTTGCCAATTATACATCTAAAACGACGTATACCGGAGATTATAATTTCTGGCAGTATTCTGCGGCCGGAGCTGTGGATGGAATCAGCGGAAGGGTGGATATGAACTTCCGCTACATAAAAAAAGATACTTCAGACACAACAGCATCCGGAACATTGGAGACTCCGGCTCTTAAAGCATCCGGAAAGAATTTTTATACGGTAAAATTATCCTGGAGTAAAGTGAACGGAGCAAGCGGTTATAAGATTCAAAAATACAATAGCTCAAAAAAAGCCTACGAGACAATAAAGACGATCAGCAATGGTTCTACAGTGTCCTACAATCATACAGGTTTAAATGCAGCGACGACATACAAATATCGTGTCCGTGCATATAAGAAAGCAAACGGAACAACAGTGTACAGTTCCTATACTTCGGCTGTGAAAGCGACTACGAAAAAAGCGGTTTCCGGAAAAATCAAAGGCAGTAATGTAAATTTCCGTAAAGGCGCATCAATTTCTAAAGCAAAGATCGCGCAGTTGAAAAAAGGAAAAAATGTTACTCTGACTGGGAAGAGTGGAAGCTGGTATAAAGTAAAAGCAAGTATAAACGGAAAGAGTAAAACAGGCTATATTTTAGATGATTATGTGAAGATCACATCGCGTCAGGCAAAAGTAAATGCAACGAATGTCAATGTGCGTAAAGGTCCGGGAACTTCTTATAAAAAAGTGACAACTCTTACAAAAGGAACAAAGATTTCGGTGATAGGAACAAAGGGAAGCTGGTATAAAATCTCATTTTCTGTAAAAGGCAAGAAAAAGACAGGCTATATGTTGACAAGTTATGTAAGTATATTGTAAATTAAAAATTAGTTTAACTTTCATGGAATGACAGGCAATACCAGAATATGAGGAGATTATAAAAGGAGAATGAAAAAGAGAACAAGAATACTGGCGGCACTTCTGACAATGTGTGTAAGTATTTCCATGCTTCCGTTTTGTACAAAAGCCGCAGAGATACCTGAAGATGGTGACCCGGGAGATTATCGTCTGAACGGAAAGATTGCACCGGAATTTTATGATACACCTGCTTCGGCAAAAGCAAGAGCAGTGATCAACAATTCGAAATATCAGCATGCGTCTAAGTTTAAAGACGGATATGAGATCCAGACCGGAATTGATGTATCTTATCATCAGGGGAATATTGATTGGAAGAAAGTAAAGGCTGCCGGTGTGCAGTTTGCGATCATCCGTGCGGGATACCGCTCTTACGGAGAAGGAAAATTATATCCGGACAAGCAGGTAGATAATTATATTCCGGCAGCGATCAATGCGGGCATCCCGGTTGGCGCTTATATTTTCTCACAGGCGATCACAGAGAAAGAAGCGAGAGAAGAAGCGGATTATATTATTTCAAAAGTCAGCAAATACAAATTAAAGCTTCCGATTGTCCTGGATTACGAATATGTAACGCCGACGCTGGGAAGACTGGCAACTGCGAAACTCAGCAGAGCGAAGAAGACGAAGATCTGCAATGCGTTTTGCGCAAGAGTTGCATCCAAAGGCTACACACCGATGGTTTATGCGAATCGTTCGATGCTGACAAATGATATGTATGCAGATCAGATCGATGGTAAATATAAGATCTGGCTGGCACAGTATAATACGAAAGTTACTTATGGAAGAACATACGAATACTGGCAGTATAGCCCGACTGGAAGAATAAGCGGAATCAATGATAATAATGTAGATATGAATTTCCGTTATGTAAAACAGCAGGAAACTTTGAAGATAAAAAAGACAACACAGGACAGTATTACGATGCAGTGGGATCCGATCGAGCATGCATCCGGCTATGAAGTTTTCAAGAAAAATACAGCAGATAAATACGTAAAGATTGCAACGATCGAAGATGCGGATGCAACAACTTATACAGATACCGGACTTGGAAAAGGCGAGGCGGGAACTTATAAAGTGCGTGCATTTTTAGAGGAAGATGCAGGGGAAGATTACAGTCCTTTCACACCGGCAGCTACAGGTGTAACCGGAATTGACGGCACCGCACTTTCAGCAAAAGGAACAGCACTGAATCGGATTTCACTTGGCTGGGAACAGGCAGCAGACGCAAGCGGATATATTATACAGCGTTATGATTCTGTGAAGAAGTCTTATACTACGATAAAGACCGTTACAAGTCCGAAGACGTTATCTTATACAGATGCGGATCTGGATGCTTCTAAGACCTATACATACCGGATTCGTGCATATAAATCGGTAAGTGGCGTAAAAGGATACAGCGGGTATACAGAAGCAAAAGCGGTAACGAAGAAAGCAGAGACAGGAAGAGTCAGCGTTTCCAGTGTGAATTTCCGCAAAGGACCATCTACTTCTTATAAGAGCCAGGGAACTCTTACAAGAGGAAAAACAGTATCGGTAACAGGAGCACGCGGCGGCTGGTATAAAGTTACAGCGAAGCTGAACGGAACGAAGAAGACGGGATATGTAATGAAAAGCTACATAAAGACCGGTGCGGGAGCACGCATTGGTTTTCCATCTCTTAAGACACAGGCTGTTTCAAGAAGTAAAATAAAACTAAGCTGGAAACAGATTATAGGTGCGGATGGGTATGAGATTGTCCGTTATAATACGAAGAAAAAAGCGTATAAGAAGATAAAAACGCTCACGAATCCAAAAACTGTTTCTTATACGGATAAAGGACTGAAAAAGCGTACAAAGTACAAGTATAAAATACGTGCATATCAGAAGAACGGGACGAAAAAGGTTTATGGATTTTACTCGAATCCGAAGAATGGCATGACAAGATAAATTTAAGAAGAAATGGGGTACAACATGGCAGGAAAGAGGCGCAGAAGACGCAGAAGAAGAGCAGGAAACTGGTTCTCGCGTCTAAGCATAGGAAAGAAGATTGCACTCTGTATGGGAAGTTTGGTGCTTTGTCTTGCGGCAAGCGGCGTGATATTTGTGGCAGCCAAGCTTGGCAAACTTGACACGGAGGAAATCGATGCGGCAGATATTCAGGTGAACAAAGAAGCAGAAGAGACCGGGGAAGGTTATACGAATGTAGCACTTTTCGGAATCGATTCCAGAAGCGGTGAGCTGGAAAAAGGAACCAGAACAGACTGTATTATTGTAGCAAGTCTGAATAATAAGACAAAAGAAGTACGTATGTCCAGTGTTTACAGAGATACTCTTCTGGACATCAAAGACGGACACCTGCAGAAATGTAATGCAGCATATAGTTTCGGTGGTCCGACACAGGCAATCAATATGCTGAATAAGAATCTGGATCTGGATATTGAAAAGTTTGCAACTGTGGATTTTGCAGCTATTTCAGAAACGATAGACTTACTTGGTGGTCTGGATATAAATGTGAAAAAAGAAGAGATCCAGTATCTGAATAAGTTTGTTGGTGAGACAGCCAGAGTTGCAAAGAAAAAGGCAAAGAAAGTTACCAAGCCTGGAAAACAGCATCTCAATGGCGTGCAGGCGACAACCTATGCACGTATCCGTTCAACAGCGGGCGGGGATTTCACACGAACGGAGAGACAGCGTCTCGTTATCCAGAAGATCGTTGAGAAGGCACAGAAATCAGATTTTGCTACGATCAACAAGATCATTGATAAATTACTTCCGACAATTAAGACAAACTTTTCAGCAGCAGAGATCCTCTCTTATGCGAAAGATTTTACAAAGTATAAGATCGGTGCCTCATCCGGATTCCCATTTGAAAAAACGACAGATACGATTTCCGGACTGGGAAGTATCGTTATTCCGGTAAAACTGGACAACAATGTAAAAGAACTGCATAAGTTTCTGTATGATGATGAAAATTACAAAACATCCAGTGAAGTGAAGACAATCAGCAATGCAGTTGTTGCAAGAGTCGGACAGAGACAGGCAGAAAGCAGTTCGACGTTGAACAGTAAGACATATAAGACAGCGCCGGAAGATAAGGCACAGGAGTCGAATAAGTATACACCGACAAGGTCTTATAAGAATAACAACAGCAGTTACCATAATAATACGAACAGTAATCGTAACAACGGAAACAGCGGTACAAACAGTAATAAAAATAACAACAGCAATAAGAATAACAATTCGGGAAATCATTCTGGAAATACCGGAGGCAGCACAGGTGGAAATACCGGAGGCAACACAGGTGGAAATACCGGAGGCAGTACAGGCGGAAACTCTGGAAGTAACACCGGAGATGGAAACAGTGAATCCGGAGGCGGAAGCAGTGAATCCGGAGACGGCAATACCGGAGGCGGAAGCAGTGAAAACGAAGCAGAATAAGTAAAATAATAAGGAAAGGGTGTACATAATTGACATGTACATCCTTTTTTTGTTAGAATAAACACAAAAAAATGTAGAAAAACGGGTGGAAAAACGATGTATGATTATTTAATTGTCGGATCTGGTTTATTCGGATCCATTTTCGCGTATGAAGCGGGAAAAAAAGGAAAACAATGTCTGGTAGTGGAGAAAAGAGATCATATTGGTGGAAATATTTATACAAAAGAAGTTGAAGGAATTCAGGTTCACCAGTATGGAGCGCACATTTTCCATACAAGCAACAGAGAAGTCTGGGAGTATGTACAGCAGTTTGCAGAGTTCAATCGTTATACGAACAGTCCGGTAGCGAATTATAAAGGAGAAATCTATAATCTTCCATTTAATATGAACACATTCAATAAACTGTGGGGTGTTGTGACACCGGCAGAGGCAAAAGCGAAGATTGAAGAACAGGCAGCAGCTTATCGCACAGAGCATCCGGCGAATTTGGAAGAACAGGCACTCAACCTGGTCGGAAAAGATATTTATGAGAAACTGATCAAAGGATATACAGAGAAGCAGTGGGGGCATCGCGCAACAGAGCTTCCACCGGAGATTATTAAACGTCTACCGGTGCGGTATATTTATGATAATAATTATTTTAATGATATTTATCAGGGAATCCCGATTGGTGGATATACAGCTATGATCGAGAAGATGCTTGCAAAGGCAGAAGTAAGACTTGGTGTGGATTACCTGGAACACAAAGACGAACTGGATGCACTTGCAGAGAAAGTAGTATATACCGGCCCGATCGATGCATATTATGGATATCAGTTCGGAGAACTGGAGTACCGCAGTGTTTCTTTTGAAACGGAAGTACTGGATCAGCCGAATTATCAGGGAAATGCAGTTGTAAATTATACGGAATACGAAGTACCGTACACAAGAATCATTGAACACAAGCATTTCGAGTTTGGCACACAGGATAAGACAGTCATATCCAGAGAATATCCTGCAGCATGGAAGAAAGGTGATGAGCCTTACTATCCGGTAAATAATGAGAAGAATAATATGCTGTATCATTCTTATGAGGAACTTGCAAAGGAAGAAAAGAAAGTCATTTTTGGAGGAAGACTTGGAACATATAAATACATGGATATGCACCATGTCGTAGCAGAAGCTCTTCGGGTTACGAAAGAAGAGTTAATTTAGGTTGCACTTTTTGCGAAAATATAGTAATATATTGTAGTATTTTGTATAAAAAGAAAAGTGAGGCTTGATATGGCAAAGAAGAGGAATCAGAGAAACCTTAAAGCAGTGCAGGCTGCCAAGGCCAGAAAAAAGCGAAGGAACAGAAGAAGAAGGCGTGCAATCGTACTGGCAATCGAAGTGATCATATTGCTCGCATTGTCTGCAACAGCTTTTGTCATGGCG
>OGMW01001945.1_pt1 | contig 15683 bp, 10 predicted proteins | sample 1573281 | NCBI WGS metagenome assembly OGMW01 (sample SAMEA2581907, study PRJEB24529) | metagenome | biome: Human gut stool | place: China | collected 2011
CGACATTCAGAACCACAATCTGACGCTCTAACCAACTGAACTACATCCACCATGTTAGCATCTCTCTCAAATGCGATGCAAAGGTAGCGATTCTTTTTAAATCTGCAAACATTTCGCGAACTTTTTTCTTCAAAAAATGTATTCATTAATTCCGCGGTTATGCTTGCGGAAGAGTTCACGCGTGTCATTAATAAAGATTTTCAGGCGGTTACGTTCTTCTGCCGATAAAGAGTCTGTCGGAATACTTGCGGGATATAAAACGTAATTTTTCTTTTTGGAGAGTATGGGGCGTGCCGTCCATACCAGACCATATCCGCAATTACTGACAGATATGCCCGTGCTGTCTTTCATTAATTCGAGTTTAAATAGCAGTCCGCCGTCTGTTTTACGGGCAGACATGTTCGAAATAAAATTGCCTAAAGAGTAGAGGACTACATTCTGCCGACCGGTGAGGGTATCGGTCCGCAGCTCCATGGGTTGCACTACATGGGGGTGGGAACCGATCACATGGGTGACTCCTTGACTAAGTAGCCAGTCGGCCAGGGAGGTCTGCTCCTTATTGGGCAGTGACTGATATTCGATCCCCCAGTGCATGCAGGCAATCAATACATCCGGATGCAGAGCCTTAGCAGCTTCAATGTCCCGTGTCATGACAGCCTTGTCGATGTAGTTGACTATGTTTGGGGGAGAAACTTTAATGCCGTTGGTGCCGTATGTATAGTTGAGCAGGGCAATCCGAAAGCCGTTCTGTTCCAACAATAGTGGATAGCGTGAAGCGCGGGCCGTACTGTCAGTGTAAGTTCCGGCATAAGGAATTTGTAGCGAATCCAGCATCAGGATGGTTCGTTCCAGCCCTTTTTTGCCCCGGTCGAGACAATGATTATTGGCGGTTATCAATACATCGAAGCCGGCGTCTTTTATGGCGGACAGATATTCGTCGGGAGCACTGAAAGCGGGATAACCCCGGTAAGGTTTTCCTCCGAGGGTTACCTCCAGGTTGCCGATGGCAATGTCTGCTTTACTGATTTCTTCTTTTACCAGTTTAAAGTAGTCCGTGTAGTCGTATCCCTTGGTGGTCCGGGCTGCATCTATCTGTGCCTGATGCTGCATTAAGTCGCCTGCAAAGAGGAGTGTAATCTTCTGCGCAGATATCGTATCGGGCGCTGGGACAGGGACGGGCTGTTCTTGTGCATTGCTGCTGCAAGATACAGAGCAGAAAAACAGGGAAAGAAGAATCAGATGTTTCATAAGCAACAGGTATTAAAGTTCTTTCTGAAGAATGTGTTCCACCTCTTTCGCTCTCCGTTTCCTCTCACAGAAAAAGAGGAAACGGGGGCAGAGAGGATTATTGATAGATTGCTTTCTTGCCTGCCAGCAGAGTATTCTTCATCAGAGAGACGATGGTCATCGGGCCTACACCTCCCGGAACAGGGGTGATGTAGGAGCATTTCGGGGCCACCTCATCGAACTTCACGTCACCTGTCAGTTTAAAGCCCGATTTCTTGCTGGCATCCGGTACGCGGGTAGTACCTACGTCGATTACCACAGCACCCTCTTTCACCATTTCCGCTTTCACGAAGTTGGGTTGTCCCAGTGCGGCGATGATGATATCCGCTTCCCGGCACTCTTTCACCAGATCTTTCGAACGGCTGTGGCATACGGTTACCGTTGCGTCTCCCGGATAGGCCTTCTGCATCATCAGTGCTGCCATCGGTTTACCGACAATGTTACTGCGTCCCAGTACGACGCATTTCTTACCCGAGGTCTCTATCTGATAACGTTTCAGCAGTTCGAGGATGCCGTTCGGGGTAGCTGATACGTAACAAGGCAGTCCGATAGACATACGTCCTACGTTGATCGGATGGAATCCGTCTACATCTTTGCGGTAGTCAATGGTTTCAATTACCTTTTGTTCCGAGATATGTTTCGGTAACGGAAGTTGTACGATGAATCCGTCTATATCTTCGTCATCATTCAGTTCACGTACTTTGGCGAGCAGTTCGTCTTCCGTCACGTCGCTTTCGTAACGAATCAGTGACGACTTGAATCCGCACACTTCGCAGGCTTTCACTTTAGCGGCTACATATGTTTCGCTGCCTCCGTCGTGTCCTACGAGGATGGCTGCCAGATGCGGGCGTTTGCCACCCCGGGCTACTATTTCTGCCACTTCGGCTGCAATCTCCTGTTTTACTTGTTCGGAGATGGCTTTTCCATCAATTAGAGTCATTTCTTATCTGTTTATTGGGTTATTTAATATTGAGTACTTCAGTCACTTTCTTTATCATGGCTTCACCCCTGAGGTCACGTGCGATGATTGTTCCGTCCGGTCCGAAGAGGATAATGAACGGGATGCCGTTAACGCCGTATAGGTCCATGGGTGTCATGCCGGTATCTATTATCTGCGGCCAGTTGATATTGAGTTCTTTGATTGCTTTTTTCGTGTGTTCCGGTTTATCCCAGACGGCTACTCCCAAAACTGTAAGTCCTTTATCTTTATATTCATTGTAGAGTTGGGCTACGTGAGGTGATTCGGCGCGGCAGGGCCCACACCAACTTGCCCAGAAATCTACCAATGTATATGTGCCTTTGCCCACATAGTCAGAGAGGGAGACTTCGGAGCCATCTACAGCCTTGCCGCTAAAATCGGTAAACTTCTGTCCTATGGCCGTGGCCTTCATTGCCTGGCATTGTTTTTCGATGCGCTTGTAGGTCTGGAGCGATTTCAACCAAGGACCGGCAGTAGCGAAAATGGGTTCCATTTCTTCGGGAGAAGCGGACATGATAAGACTTCTGATGGCGTATTCCCCTAATGCATTGTCCGGATTATTCATGAACAACTCTTTGTATAGCTGGGTGTAAGCTGCATGCCAGTAAGTTTGGCTATATTCTTTTTTAAGCCGGAGTTGTTCCGCTTTGTCTTTTGTTTGCTGTTCTATTTCTGAATGTTTGCTTTTCAGTGTGGCTACCATTTCAGATGTCCTATCGTGTATACGGGAGTATTCCTCGTTCATGGGTGTACCTTTCGGATCGTTATGGGTCAGTACATTGACTTGGATGTTGCCGCCTTCGAGGATGAAGTTGGCATATTCTCTTCCTGCATCGATGCGGCAGAAATAGGGGGTATCTGCCTTTCCGGTGAATTTAAATTGCCCGTTTGCCACTTGCGTACTGTCTACTTTCATTCCGTCGTCGTAGCGGCTGATGTAGAGAGTCTGTCCGTTTAGAGTAGAGTCGTTTATCAACCCTTCTACCGTGTAGGAGTGTCCATTTTGTTGTGCGTTGACCATCCCGGCTACGGAAGCAAGCGCCAGAGTGAAGAGAATGTGTTTCATTGATTCAATGTTTTTATGGTATCAGACAAAAGTAATATCATTTACCATCTCCTGTTTTTTGTCAAGAGTAGCTTTATAGATTATTAACAGGAAGAGGGGAGTGGGCGAAAGCAGGGAGGTACTTTTCGGGATAGAGCCTCGGTCCGATACAAGTAGAGCCGGGGTTTTGCCGAAATGCAGTAAGCATTTGGAGGAAATGCAACCGGCATTCGGGAGTATAGCAACCGTCTTCGGAGGCTTAAGCTGCGGGCTGTAGGTTCTCCTTTCGGTTAGGTGCATAAAAAAAGGAGGAATCACGGTTTCCTCCTTTTATTGCATTCTGATTGAATCTATTGAATGATTACATTGACAAAGATACATCATCCCAAAGCCAAAGTCAAGCTTTCGGGACGAAAAGTGCAGTTTTATTTCATCTTCGGCATCATCTTGCCCATTTTGCTGCTGGTTACCATTTTCATCATTTTGCGGGTCTGGTCGAATTGCTTCAGCAAGCGGTTCACTTCCTGGATAGTCGTACCGCTACCTTTGGCGATACGTGTACGGCGCGAGCCATTCAGGATAGCCGGATTGCTGCGCTCTTCCGGAGTCATGGAGTAGATGATGGCTTCAATGCTCTTGAAAGCATTGTCGTCAATGTCGATGTCTTTGATAGCCTTGCCTACACCCGGAATCATCGATGCAAGCTCTTTCAGGTTACCCATCTTTTTGATCTGGCCAATCTGGCTGAGGAAATCGTTGAAGTCGAACTGGTTCTTGGCAATCTTTTTCTGAAGGCGTTTGGCTTCTTCTTCATCATATTGTTCCTGCGCACGTTCCACCAGCGAAACAATATCACCCATACCTAAGATGCGGTCGGCCATACGGGCGGGGTGGAATTGGTCGATGGCATCGAGTTTCTCGCCTGTACCTACAAATTTGATAGGCTTGTTCACAACCGAACGGATAGAGAGGGCGGCACCACCACGGGTGTCACCGTCGAGCTTCGTCAGCACTACGCCGTCGAAGTCGAGACGCTCATTAAACTCCTTGGCAGTGTTTACGGCATCCTGACCGGTCATGGAGTCTACCACGAACAAAATTTCGTTCGGTTGGATGGCTTCCTTGATGGCTGCGATTTCATTCATCATCTGCTCGTCGACTGCCAGACGTCCGGCCGTATCGACAATTACCAGGTCGTAACCTTTGGCACGTGCCTCCTTGATGGCGTTTTGAGCTATGGCAACGGGATCTTTGCTGTCGATTTCCGAGTACATCGGTACATCGATTTGTTCGGCCAATACACGAAGCTGTTCGATAGCGGCAGGACGGTAAACGTCACAGGCAACGAGCAACGGGCGCTTGTTCTTCTTGGTTTTCAGCATACGTGCCAGCTTGCCTGAGAAAGTAGTCTTACCCGAACCTTGCAGACCGGACATCAGGATGACTGCCGGTTGGCCTTTGGTATCTATCTCGACAGTCTCTCCACCCATCAGTTGAGTCAGCTCGTCGTGAACGATCTTCACCATCAATTGGCTTGGTTTTACGGCTGTGAGCACGTTTTGTCCCAATGCTTTTTCCTTCACTGTATCCGTGAAGCCTTTGGCTACTTTATAGTTAACGTCGGCATCGAGCAGTGCCTTGCGCACGTCTTTCAGGGTTTCTGCTACGTTGATTTCGGTGATTTTGCCTTCACCTTTCAGAATCTTAAACGACCTTTCGAGTCTTTCGCTTAAATTGTCGAACATATCTTTGAATTATGAATTACTAATGATGTGTAAAATCCACCACGGATTACACGGATTAACACGGATTTTGTATTTGAAATAGAGAGTATCTGTGCTAATCTGTGTAATCTGTGGTGAAATCAGCCGCAAATGTACAAAAATCTCTTGTACTTTATATCTTTTTGTTCTGCCATTTTGCTTTTTTGAAGTAAATATGGCTTGTGGCGAGCAACAGTGTATAGTACAGTATCTCAATTGTAAAGCACCATTCGATGGGAGCTTTTACCCACATTCCGATGAAAATGATATACGATCCGTAGATTGCGATGGTGATGGCTTCGAGCATCAGTGCCGCCTGAGTGTTGCCTGTGCCCGATATGCCGTTGAATACCACATTGGCTACCGAAGCAATCAGCATGGCCGCGCAGATAACGTATACCGATGGTACGGATTCACTGATCAGCGCTGCCTCGTTGGTGTATACCGAAAGCAATGCCTGTGGGAAAAGGGCGGTTACGATGACCAGTCCCAGCATGATCAGGAAAGAGAAACGCCCGATTTTGTTTATCAGGGGCATCACGTGTTCGATGCCTCCCGCGCCGATGGCGTTGCTCACCAGGCTGTTGGTGGTGGTTGCCAGTGCATTTACCGGAATCAACATGACGATGTAGATACTTCGTACGATGTTGGCAATGGCGAGTTCACGCTGTCCCAACCTTTCCACAGCCACGAAGAAAATGAACCAGGTGGCCATTGACAGAAAATACTGCAACATGGTGAAGCACGATATGCTGAGGATGCGCATCAGCAAAGCCGGGTCGAACGAGCGTAAACGATTGAGACCGTATCTTTTCAGGTCGACGGTGATATACGTATAAATCAGGAAGAACAGCAGAGAAGCCGCTTCGGCTATTACCGAGGCGATGGCGGCTCCTTTGATGCCCATCTCCGGCAATCCGAAGTGTCCGAATATCAGGGCATAGTCCAGTACCACATTGGTCAGAGCCATTACTACCGCATTGATGGTAAGTACCTTGGTGCGGGTGATTCCGATATAGAGTGCCCGGAACATGACGTTGACAAACGAGAAGAAAAAGCCGAAAATGCGCCAGTCGAGAAATTCCATCGTGGCGTCATAAATGCTTTCGGAAGATACCAGCAGGCGCATGATGTTGCCACCGAATGCTTTGGTAAAGCCGAAAAGCAGAAGAGCCATGGCAAGCAGGAACAAGACTCCCTGGATCATGACAGGCCCCATGTCGGTATAACGCGCTTCACCGTTGCGGCGGGCAATGACGATCTGTGAACCGGTGCTGAATCCGAAGGCAATGGTGAAAATACAAATATAGAAAAGCCCGCCCATGGCAGAGGCACCAAGAGCTATCTCACTGACGCGTCCCAGAAAGGCGGTGTCGGTGACATTTATGACATTTTGCGCAAGCAAGCTCAGGAGAATCGGGTAACTGACACTACAGATCTGTTTGTTGGTATACATAAATAAGGATTTTAGTTTGCAGTCCGCAAAGATACAACTTTCTGCAGAAGTTGACGAGTCACCGGGAAAAGAAGTCAATTTTTCCCCAACGGATAGGTGAAGAGGATGGTCGGTTTTTCGCCTGCGTTTGCCTGTACTTTATAGCTTCCTCCGAAATACTCCAGCAACAACCGGTTAATTTCGTGGCGGATGTATACCTCCTGTGAGGTAAATCTTTCGTCGGCCAACGGGGAGTTAATGATGCGGAAGCGGATCATGTTCTTTTCTGTGTCATGGGTCACTTTGAAGTCGATCTCCCGTTTTTCTTCACACTTCTGCGGATAAGTCAAAGTACTCAGCAGCGCTTGGCTGAAACGGGCCGTATCGATACGGATGTCCAGGTCGGGGGCTGTTTCGTTTCCGAGCCGGATACAGATGTTCTCTTCGTTGCGCATACGCGCCATGTAGAGAGCTTCGTTACAGAGTTCGGTTAGTCCGTATTCCTGAATATTGAACTTCATCATGCCTGCTTCAAGCCGCGATAAATCGAGTACATCATTGACCAGGCGCATCAACTCTTCCGAATTTTTCTGGATGATGGAGGAGTATTCTTTCCGGACTTCGTCGGTCATGTTGGATTCGGAAGCTATCAGTTGCGAGAAGCCCACTACGCCGTTCAGCGGGATACGGATGTGGTAACTCATGTTCGACAAAAAGCGGTTCTTCATCTCGTTGGCTTCTTCCGCCATGCGGGTTGCCTTCCGTGTCTCTTTTTCCGATAGCTCCAATGCTTTACGAACGTGCGAGATACGAAGCATGAAGACAATCAGGATTGCCAGGACAATGCCGACAATGACCAAAGCCGTCAGTTGGATATCGCTTTTCAACTGTTCTTCTTCCAAAGCTACTTTGTCGATATTGTATTTGGCCTTTATCTGCTGCATCTGTTTATCGAAAATAGTCGTTTCGATGGAGTCTTTCAGGTGGAGTGTCCCGATATACAACGGAAGAGCTTCCGCACTCCGCCCGGCTTCTACCAGAAGATCGGCTTTGGACAGCTGCTGGTGGATATAATTGCTGTTCCGGTCTTCCTGTAATAAAATGACGGTAGAGTCAATCTTCGCAAGTGCTTTGTCATACTCTTTTCGAGTTCGGTAATAAGCTGCATAGGCATCGTAATAGAGCACCCGGTACATGAAGAAAGTATTGGGAGTAAGATATTTCCCGGCTTTTTCCAGGCTTTCGTGTGCCTGTTCCGATTGGCCGGTATTCAGATAATAATAGGTGTAGTACACCTCACCGAACAGATAAACATCATAAAATGCCTCTTTGAACATCGGGTTTGTGGCAGTGTGCTGTTGCAAAGTCTCTTTTAACTTTCCGAGGTATTCGGACAGCTGTTTGTTGTTCTGTTTATCCTTGGCTACCGCAATCAGTTGGCAAAGGATCGAGATCCGTACCACGGCATTGTCCGTTCGCGAAGATAGTTGATAGGCTTCTTCCAATGCTTTCATTCCCTCGTCCCATCGCTCCGTGCCGATATAAGCATTGCCCAGACATTGTTTGGCTCCGATCAGTCCGCGGACACAGTCCACTTTCTTTGCCCTTTCGAACATTTGGTTTGCCTCGTTGATGGCAAGTTCATACTGCTCTTCATAAGTGTAGAGGTCTGTCTGGAAGCGGAGAGCGTCGAAATACAGATCCCAGGTTTTCGACTTCCGGGCATAAGGCTCCATAATGTCCAGCCATTTCTTTACACTGTCCCGGTTGCTTTGGTTATAGTAGTACACTGTGTGCAGATAGGCGGCTATGGTGTTGTATTTATCGTTATTCTGTAGAGTTGCTTCTTCTCTCAGCAGGTTTGAATATGTGATACATTTCGGTGTCAACTGTTCTATTTGTGCCAGTTTCTTGAGCATTTCCAGACGTGTGGAATCATGCGGAAGTGTCTGTGCCACCCGATACAGGCTGTCGGCTTCTGTTTGTCCGTCCGCGTACGCTCCTGAGGTCAGACAGCATGCAATAAGGATCAGTATGAATCGTTTCATCCTTCTGCCTCCTCTTCTTTTGTGGGTCCGATGGGGTGTGTAAACCGGAAGCGTGCACCTCCGGTGTACTCCGGGTCAATCCATATCTTTCCTCCGATTTGTTCGATGATAAGCTGGCAAATGGAGAGTCCCAGTCCTGTTCCCTGTGCCCCTTCATTCAGCTTTTCGAAACGGTTGAATATCTGATTCTGTTTTTCCGGGGGGATGCCGCATCCGGTATCCGTTACTGTGAACAGGGCCATGGTCTCTGACTCTTTCTCCAGTGTCAGGGTAATGTTGCCTTCGGTGGTGAATTTGGTGGCATTGATCAGTAGATTGATCAATACCTGTTGCAGACGTGATTCGTCGGTACGCAAAGTCAGTTTGTCCAGTGAAGTGATGAAACTGACTCCGGCCTGGGTTTGTTTCACCTTTTCTACAGTATCGATTACATTGCGGCATATATTGACTGCGTCACATTCCTTAAAGTTGAAAGTCAACTTACCCGGGTCGAGACTCGACAGATCTATCACGTCATTGATCAACTTTAACAGCAGCTCGGAATTCTGCTGGATGATGTCGTTGCATTGACGTCGTGTATCATTGTCGATAGACTCTTCGGTCAGGATGGACGAAAATCCGGAAAGGGCATTCAGCGGTGTCCGTATTTCGTGGCTCATATTGGATAGGAACAGGCTTTTGGTATGTATGGCGTTTTCGGCATACTTGCGTGCAATCTCCAACTCTTCTTTGGAATGGAGAAGGCGGTTGGCTTCCTGCCGGATGCGGACGATCAGCAGCAAAATAAGCACTAATATGAAAATGGAAGCTATGATAACCCACAGGGTGATCTGGTTGCGTTGTATCTGGTTCCGGATTTCCATCTGGTCTATCTGGTACATGCCTCTCAGGTCATTGATTTGCCGGGCATAACTCAAAGCGTTCAGCGAGTCTTTTTGTTCGTTGGCCTTTTGGTAAATCAGGCAGGCTTCTTCTGTCCTTCCCATCTTAGTCAGTAGCTGCGCACACTCCAACTGCAATCCGATGTGTTTGTTGGGAGCGGGTGCTTTAGGGGTATTTATCAGGCGTTCATATTGTTGCAAGGCGAGTCCATACTCACCGATAGCCTGGTAGTATTGTCCCAATATGTAGTTAAAGATACTGCGGAGATAGAGGAATTTCAATTGGTCACTGATTTTCCTTGCTTCGTCCAAACTGGCTTTTCCTTTCTCCGGATTGCCTGCTTCAATGTCATAGTAAGCTTTACACGCACATAAAAAAAAGTGGAATGTAGGAATTGGAGTGGCGGTATGCAGGTTCTCGAATCTTTTCAGATAGGTACGTGCTTCGTCCATGTGTGATGTCTGGATCAGGGTCAGAATGAATTTCGGAAGTATTTCCTGTTCGAGGATTTCGCTGCCCGGTATCTTGTCCAGCAATTCCAGGGCTTCCTTATAGGATTCAATGGCAGGTTCCTGCATGTTGGCGTTGAGGTAAGCATCCCCGATGGCGCGGCTGGAAAGGGCAATGCCGATGGGGTAATTCAGTTCTTTGGCTTCCTTGTACATCTGGCGGGCATGGTCGATGGCCATGTTCATGTCTCCGCGTGTGGCATAGGCAGTCGCAATAAGCTGTTTCAACTGGAAGAGGGTTTTGTACTCTTTCTGTTTTTTCAGGATAGGAGCCAGTTCATGACCCCATTGGATGATACTGTCGTTGGGAGCTTCTTTACTATAATTGAGGCTGTTGTCAATCAGGTTTTGGAGTGCTGACACGTGCATTGTTGCTTTATTGGCAGCATGTGTAGTGACAGAGTATAGGGTTACTACTGCTATAAACGTTATATTAATAAACTTTCCCACAGTAATTGTTGTACTTCCGGTGTTTGTTTTATGCTTGTTTATGATGCATGTAGTGCAAAGCTAAATAAAAAGAGTGAGAATCAAACAGAATCTCACTCTTTTTTTTATGTTTTGTTCACAAAAGGACTTTTTTAACTGTTCATGCTCATCAGGAACTCGTCGTTGTCTTTGGTTTTTTCCAGTCGGTCTTTTACAAAGTCCATTGCTTCGATCGGGTTCATATCCGACAGATACTTGCGCAGGATCCACATGCGGTCCAGTGTCTGTTTGTCGAGCAGCAGATCGTCGCGGCGTGTGCTCGATGCCACAATGTTGACAGCCGGGAAGATACGCTTGTTGCTCAGGTTGCGGTCGAGCTGCAACTCCATGTTACCTGTACCCTTGAACTCTTCGAAGATCACTTCGTCCATCTTAGAACCGGTGTCGATCAGGGCGGTAGCGATGATTGTGAGCGAACCTCCGTTTTCGATGTTACGGGCTGCTCCGAAGAAACGTTTCGGTTTGTGAAGTGCGTTTGCATCCACACCACCCGAAAGTACCTTACCCGATGCCGGAGATACAGTGTTGTATGCACGTGCCAGACGTGTAATCGAGTCGAGGAAGATAACTACGTCGTGTCCGCACTCTACCAGTCTTTTGGCCTTCTCAAGAACGATGCCGGCTATTTTTACGTGGCGTTCGGCGGGTTCGTCGAATGTAGAAGCAATCACTTCGGCATTGACGCTGCGGGCCATGTCGGTAACTTCTTCCGGGCGCTCGTCAATCAGCAACATAATCATATATACTTCCGGATGATTGGCAGCAATGGCATTGGCAATTTCTTTCATCAGGATGGTCTTACCCGTCTTAGGCTGGGCTACGATCAGTGCACGCTGTCCTTTACCAATGGGCGAGAAGAGGTCTACCACACGTGCCGACATGGAGTCGGAATAGCCACCTTTGCAAAGCTTGAACTTTTCGTCCGGGAAAAGCGGAGTAAGGTGGTCGAACGGCACACGGTCACGCACGAACGCAGCGTCACGTCCGTTGATTTTAGAAACCTTCACCAATGGGAAGTATTTCTCACCCTCTTTGGGCGGACGGATTACACCTTCTACTACATCACCAGTTTTCAGTCCGAATAGTTTGATTTGTGATTGAGATACATAGATATCGTCCGGTGAAGAGAGGTAGTTGTAATCTGATGAACGGAGGAATCCGTAGCCATCCTGCATGATTTCCAATACACCGGTTCCAGTGAGGATATCATCGAATTCGTATGGTTTTTCGCGTTCAATCACACGGCGTTCCTGAACAGGAGCGGGCTCAGTTGCATTTTGTTGCGGCATGGGACGTTGTTGTACAGGAGGACGCTGGTTATTGTTGCGCTGATTGTTATTATTGTTGTTATTATTGTTATTGCTGTAATTGTTGTTGTCGCGTGGGCGAATGACACGGGGACGTTGAGGTTGTGCAGCCGGTTCGGGAGTGGTGGTTACCGGTTCTGTTTTTGTTGATTCGAATTTGCCGAATAATTCAGTAGGCAGTTCTACTTTTTCTGAAGGCAGATCTTCGATGGGGATAAAATCATCATCTGCATCCATATCCGAGAGGATTGAGCTTTCTTCGTCTACAACGGTTGGTTTCGGTTTGAGGATCGGTTTGCTGATAGGGCGTTTTTCCGTTTCCGGTTGAGCAGCCGGCTTTTCTTCCTGTACCGCTGGGGTTGTTACAGGTTTGTCTGCTGTAACCTCTGCAGGTTTGGTTTCTGCTTCCACTGCGTTTTTGCGGGGACGTCCCGGTTTCTTTTTCGGAGTGGCATAAGGAGTTACCTTTGTCGATTCTGCCGGAGTGGCGCTCGTTTCAGTACTCATCTCTTTAGTTGCTTCCTTAGTCGGTTCTGTTGTCTTAGCTTGTGCTTTGGTTGCAGGTGCGTTGGCATCTGTCTTGGTCAGTTCACCATTTTTGGTAGAAGAGAAAACCTTGTCGGCGTTTTCCTTCTTTACTGTCACTCGAGAGCGTTTTTTCTTGTCTTCTTTACGTTCCTCTTTAAGTTTGTCAGCTGCTACTTTTTTAGTAGCTCCGGCTATAGCTTGTTCATCAAGGATTTTGTAGACAAGTTCTTCTTTCTTAAGTGAGTCTGTTTTTTTGATACCCAGTTCCTGGGCAATAGTTTGTAGTTCCGACAAATTTTTGTCGTTCAATTGGATAATGTTATACATACAGTATATGTGAGTTATTTAATATTTTAATTTTATTTGTTGAAATACGTACGGCCGAAGCTACGACGCAATGGCCGGAAGCTTAACAAACGCAACAGTTTTTATATGATGAATTTGGGATGTTTTGTTGAATCGGAAATCCGAGTTTCGTCTCCCGTTGGAGGATTATCGGAATGTTTCAACGCCGCAAAGATAATAAATAAATTTGGTTTTTATGATCGTTTACTCTTTTTTTCTTCATAAAAGTGTACCTTTGTTGCACAAAACATAACTATTATGACAGCAAACGAAGTCCATCTGATTTATTTCTCGCCTACCCACACCTCAAAACAAGTTGGAGAGGCAATTGTTCGTGGAACTGGAATAACAAATGTGATAAACACGAATTTAACACAACAGGAAGCTCAGGATTTAGTAATTACCGAATCTGCGTTAGCCATTATTGTCGTACCTGTATATGGAGGGCGTGTGGCTCCTCTGGCCATGGATCGTCTGGCAAGTGTACGCGGGAACAATACTCCGGCAGTTATCGTGGTGGTATATGGTAATCGCGCTTATGAAAAATCGTTGATGGAACTTGATTATTGGGCTATTCAACAGGGATTTAAGGTGATTGCCGGTGCAACCTTCATCGGAGAACATTCATATAGTACAGAGAAATATCCCGTAGCTGCCGGACGTCCTGATGAACGTGATCTTAATTTGGCAGCTGATTTTGGAAAGCAGATCTCGGATAAAATAGCATCTGCTGCCGAGCCGGAGAAGCTGTATGCAGTGGATGTCCGTAAAATCCGGCGTCCGCGCCAGCCTTTCTTTCCGCTGTTCCGTTTTTTGAGAAAGGTGATTGCTTTGCGTAAGAGTGGTGTCCCACTTCCCCGTACTCCTTGGGTAGAAGACGAATCCTTGTGTACTCATTGTGGTGCATGTGCGAAGATGTGTCCCGTGAGTGCCATTATAAAAGGTGACGAGTTAAATACGGATGCCGAACGCTGCATTAAATGCTGTGCCTGTGTAAAGGGGTGTCCTCAGAAAGCAAGAGTATACGATACTCCGTTTGCCGTACTGCTGTCACAATGCTTTGTAAAGCAGAAAGATCCTTGTACATTGCTTTAAAAAGGTCGGAGCACTGACTTTTAATCTTAATTTCCTCATTTTCCGGTTGGGTGTATCAGTGCTCTTCATTAACATTGTTAACGCCCTCTTCCGGCTATTTTATTCTTAGATGCAAATAACAAGTCTTTTGCACGTAAAGAACTTGGTATTTGCATCTAAAGAATAAGCTTTAACATACTGTTAAAACAAAGCTTTGGCTGACAGAAGTTCTGTGCTTTGAAAAGCTTGTATATCAGTAGGCTAAATTGATTTCTATCTTCTCCGTTTCACTGAAGGCTTTTCCGGGCAAGAGGCGAGATACTTACTTTTTTGCCAATTATAAACGGACTTGTACTTTCGGTTATTTCCTTTTCGCCTTGTTCAGTGCTGTTATCAGGTGTCTTTGCGTTAACGGCTACATTTGCCTCTTCCGATACTTACGTTTTTTGCTGAGTCAACTCTTTCACCAACAGATAAGATAACGCTTTCAGATCCCTTTTCCTTCGTTTCGTAACCTTCATCTATATTTTCTGTATGCTTTCCGAAGTCAATATTTCCTTTTCCTGATAACTGTTTCTGTCCGGTACTTCTTTGATAAAGGGAAGTACGATGGTCCCTTGAACATCTCCGGGTTGTACTTCTCTCCCTCCCTTGTTGGCAAAAATCAGGCACTGCTCTTCATTCACTACAGATTACACAGGATTCTCAAAGAAACCTTAAGTCAATTCCTTAAAAATAGAAATAATTAATCCTTGAATTCTGTGTAATCCTGTGGTGGTGTCTCCTTATACCATCGGTCTCCATTCCATGAAGTTCTCCATCTGGAATGTTGTCCACCGCTGTTCATCCACATTCCAGTACACTACGGTGCCTTCTATTTTTGTGGGATCATACTTTTTGTGGAATTCCGCTTCGTAATAGATCAGTGTCGCTTTCACCAGCCGGAAATCTCCGTTCTGCTTCCGGTAAGCAATGACTGCGTGCCCGTATTGCAGGTGGTCTGTTAATGCTTCCAGACGCTCTGCCATCCATTCGGCACATTGTTCGGTATATCCTTTCTCAAAGACAATCCGTTTCTTCCATCTCAGTTTCATGGCTTCACTCTGTGATGCCGGTCTTTTTTTCCGTTTCATACGTATATTTTTTAAGTTGATAAAATGTTATCGCCACGAAGATAGGGGACGTTTCATGTAAGGCGGATTATCATAATTCATTGTGCGTATTTTTGTGGATGGCGGGTTTGTGCTGTCTATTCTTTTCCACTTCTTCCCAAATGCTGCTGATATAGACTAATATTGAACTGATGGATAATGGTTTAAATACTCCGTTTTTAATATTTCCGATTAGTCTTTTTTCATTGATGTAGCGTGCGAGTGAAGCCTGACATGTATTGATATTTTGTATGTTCGCATCTTCTATGTAGGATTCTATCAACGCTTTGATAAGTTCTCCTTTATGCGAAATTATTCCACGTATCGGTATTCCTTTCTTTCTGCCTCTTGTTTGTTTAACTAATTCTGTAATAGGTGATTGTGTTTTACTAATAGCGTTTTTTTACACTTTTGTCTACGGCTTGAAATACTACTTTTTGTTTCTTCATTGTGATTTTTATTTTATTAAAAACTAATTTGTGTTAATGTGTTGCAAAGGTAGAAAGGAATCTCTCAGCGGACAAGTAAATGTGGGATTAAAGAAAAAATGAATGTTCTTTCGTTGGTTAAATATTTGATATATAGTGTGATAATGGATGAAAATGTGAGTGTTTCAATAAACGTTCGTTTAATTGAACGCAAAGATAGAGGGTATTTTTAGAACTACAAAATGTTTAATAAAAAAAATGATTTTGCTCTTTTGATTGTTGTCTTAATATGCTAAACAATAGGTGTTTATGAATTAATAAAAAACGGCTTATTATCTGTCTGATTTTGTTTTCTGCCCTCTTCTGATTTATATACAAAAATCATGTGTTTTTAAACGAACGTCTATTGAAAC
>OGMW01001949.1_pt1 | contig 15672 bp, 10 predicted proteins | sample 1573281 | NCBI WGS metagenome assembly OGMW01 (sample SAMEA2581907, study PRJEB24529) | metagenome | biome: Human gut stool | place: China | collected 2011
TAGCCGGGGCTCCCCCGATTTTCTTTCCTTCGGGCAGCACATCCCAAAGTGCTTCACCCATTCCTACGATAATTTTATTCATGATACTTGTTAGATTTATGATTTACTATTTATGATTTATGACGCATGAGTGATTGTCTTATTGATTTTCAATGTGTAATACAGCAGATAAAGCACACCGACTGTCATTACCGCTACTGCGCCGCTTTGTCCTACCGCATCACTTGCCAGTCCCATTGCCAACGGAAACACTGTTCCACCGAAAAGGCCCATAATCATCAGACCGGAAACTTCGTTCTTCTTGCCGGGCATATACAACAATGCCTGCGAAAAGACAATCGAGAATATATTTGAGTTACCATAACCTATCAATGCAATACAAATATAAATAGATGTTTTTGAATGAAAAACAAAAAGCCCTATCATTGCCAATAACATCATAAAACTACTGATAGCAAAGAACGATTTGGCATTCATCTTTCTCAAAATGAAAGAACCTGTAAAGCAACCTGCCGTACGGAATATAAAATAAAGGCTGGTAGCAAACACAGCATCATCCAATCCCATGCCCAAGCGTTCCATTAAAATCTTAGGTGCAGTAGTATTCGTACCCACATCAATTCCTACATGACACATAATGCCGATGAAAGAAAGCAGAATAAACGGTTTGCCCAATAGAGCTAAACACTGACTAAATGTAGAAGGTTTGCCTTCTTCTTTTTCTTCAGCGATCTGTGTCTGCCCTAACAGTAAAACAGCAATTACAGCAATAACCATATAAATAGGGAATAGCACCCGCCAGCCCAGACCAAAGGATGGAATAGCCTGCGTAGCTCCCCACATGGCAATGTAAGGTGCAAGAAACGAGGCTATCGCTTTCACAAACTGTCCAAAGGTTAGACTACTTGCCAGTCGGTCACCTCTGACAATATTGGAAAGTAACGGATTCAGTGAAGTCTGCATAAGCGCGTTGCCGATACCTAATAAAGAGAAAGAAATCAGCATAAGCGTATAACTATCGCCGAAAACCGGTAATAATAAAGAAGCAAAGGTCACCAGCAAACTAAGAAGTACCGTCTTTTTCTGTCCGATACGATTCATCAACATACCTGTCGGTACGGAAAAGATCAAAAACCAGAAGAAAACCAGCGAGGGAAAGATGTTAGCCTGAGAATCCGTCAGACCTAAATCAGCTTTTACATAGTTGGAGGCAATGCCTACCAGATCAACAAATCCCATGGCGAAGAAACAAAGCATCACCGGGAAGAGCTTGGATAACGAAGAATTTGATTTCATGGTTGTATGGTATTAATTTAAGTATTTCTTGCTCGGGAAAGCACGTTGCAAAGGAAGCGAATACCACGACAACGGGATAACAATTTTGTTACAAAGAATATCAATTATGATACAAGACTGTTTTTTAGCCGTATTTAAACCCTATTATCGTCCTTTTTAGTTACTTTTGTACGAGTATATACAGCAAACTCATAAATAAATCATTATGGAAATACTCTTTAACGGAAAACTTAGTATCGAGGTCTCTGCACATGGAGCCGAATTGTGCAGTATTTTCTCTAATGGAAAAGAATATCTGTGGCAAGCAGACCCCGCATTTTGGAAACGTCATTCACCTGTGCTCTTTCCTATCGTAGGAAGTGTGTGGGAAAATGAATATCGCAATGAAGGTACAACCTATGCCCTTACACAGCATGGATTTGCCCGCGACATGGAATTTACGCTCATATTAGAGCATGATGACGAAGTGCGTTACCAACTTGTCAGCAACGAAGAAACACTCAAGAAATACCCCTTTCCATTTTGTCTTGAAATTGGTTATCGCATCCATGGCAAGAAAATCGATGTAACATGGGAAGTGAAGAATACCGGAGAAAAAGAAATGCATTTCCAGATTGGAGCACACCCGGCATTTTGTTATCCGGACTTCGATGCAGCTACAGAAGAACGGGGATTCTTTGGCTTTGGAAAAAAGAACAGCCTGAAATATATCCTCATTTCCGAAAAGGGCTGCGCTGATCCGGACACCAAATATTCGTTGAAATTAACTGATGGACTGTTACCTTTAGATATACATACTTTTGATAAAGATGCACTGATATTGGAAAACAGTCAGGTACGGCAGGTTACTCTATATAATAAGGATAAACAACCCTACCTCAGCCTGCATTTCAATGCACCTGTAGTCGGTTTGTGGTCACCCCCTTCCAAGAATGCTCCATTTGTCTGTATAGAACCGTGGTATGGTCGTTGTGACAGAGCACACTATACAGGAGAATATAAAGAAAAGGATTGGATGCAGCATCTGCAACCCGAAGAAATATTCAGAGGAAAATACACTATTGAAATAGAGGAATAAAAGAGAAATAGACCAATCGGCCTATCATATCCATACCAACTCCGTATCAAAGCCGTACCAACTCCGTGTCTGGTCCAAACGCTTAGGTACGGAGCAAATACGGAGTTGGTACGGCTTTGGTGTAGATTAGGGATGGTAAAAGAGGTAAAACAGACTAATTTTACTTCAATTTATAAACCTTGAACGAACTTACCGTATAGCTTCCACCTTTAGCATAGAAACTGATGCGGTTATAAGGTTCCGATGGAAATACAAGGTTTGTCATTGCAAAACGTCCGTCATCTCCAAATGCTTCAATACTCGATTTATCAATAAAAAGACGTAATGTCATTTCCGAATTATCCTCTATTGAGGCAAAAGTCACTATCGGAAAATCCTGACTGAATGATACGATTCCACTTTTACTACGGTCCATCGCAAATTTCTTCTCAACCAGATTATAATAGATATCCACTTCTTCTCCTTTTGAATTGAATAGTTGGAAACCTACAATCTCAGCATTCCGGTTCTTAATTGTCATTTCAATTTCATATGTACCCGTATTATCGGAAAGCAGCTTATCCAGGTTATAGGTACGGTCCACTTTGAAGGAACGTTTCTTTTCTTCTTTTCCACGCAGTTTCAGCAATTCTTTAGCAGGAGAAGATTTCAGATATGTTTCACCGGCCGAAGTATAGAGGCTCAAGTCACGAGGAATAGAGTTACCACTGCGATATTGAGTAGTAGGTACATTGTTGGCATATTGCCAGTTGCTCATCCACGCCAATGCAATATGACGCCCTTCGGGTACATTGCTCCAGGTCACGGTAGCATAATGATCCTTTCCCCAGTCCATCCATTTAGTAGCTTTGGATGATTCATTTACAAACCTCTTTCCATCAAAAGTACCTACAAAATATTGGGTAGCGCTACCGCCGAAAGGCCCTCCGGGGTTAATGTTACAAATCAATACCCACTTCTTCAGTTCAGTACCCTCGATGGGCAATTCAATCAGATCAGGACATTCCCATACGCCGCCATGAGCACCCTGGCCTTCACCAAAACTACTTTCATAAGACCAATCTTTCAGATTAGCAGAAGAATAGATTTGCATTTCCTGTCCCACAGCAAGAATCATAATCCATTTATCGGTAGCATTGTGCCAGAATACTTTCGGATCGCGGAAGTCACGCTGGGTGGAGGTCAAGATAGGATTACGTGCATACTTCTTGAATGTCCTACCATTATCCAGACTATAAGCCATGCTCTGCACCTGACGATCGCTGGCCGAAGTATAGAAAGCTACGATTGCACCGGCACCAAAGCCTGCCGTATTATCTTTATCAACCACACATGAACCACTGAATATGGTTCCCAATGCATCAGGTGCAATGGCTACCGGCTGATGTTCCCAACTTACAAGGTCTGTACTAGTGGCATGTCCCCAATGCATATTTCCCCACATTGAACCATAAGGATTGTATTGATAGAACAGATGGTAAACACCATCTTTATACACCATGCCATTCGGATCATTCATCCAGCCATATTGGGGAGTAAAGTGATAAAGCGGACGGAAGTTCTCACGGTTTGTCGTATCAAACTCATCAGAAAGCTTCATTTCATCCCAGCAAATAGCCGTATCAGGAATCAACTGGAAGTTAAAGGAAAGTGATTTATTATCAAATCCGGAGAGATCTACTGGAACAAAGTAGTCTACCTTATTTATAGCCAGACGAACATTCATGTTGCGTACTACATCATTGTCTGCTATCATATACAGTTTTGCTTCCGGAGAAGCCTCCTCTACGGGAAGCAACAGGAATTTCTTTTGATTTTCAATCTGGACAATGCTCTGTCCGTCACCTAAATGTTTAATCACGAAAGGAGGGTTAATAGCTTGGCACGAAAAGACCGACCAAATTGTACCTATTATAAAGGTAAGGGTCCATCGCACGGTCAACAAATTGTTTTTTAAATTCATGATGTTTTTGGGTATTACATTTAATTAATAATGGGTTGCTCGGGAAAGCACTTTGCAAAGGAAGCGAATAAAAAAGAAACAGCCTGCTATTTATGTTTCATAAGCTGGTAATTTTGATACCTGCCTTTTATTTTGTTACAAATATGTCAGCATCTGAAACATAAATTACAGCCTCTTATCATAGAATTCCTTTTCTTTGCAACATCAAAACATCACTCGGGAAAGCATGTTTTGAGAGGTAATCCACAGCGATTACAAAATGAAAAGCATATTAATTAAAATCTAAAAACATGGAAGGCATAAAAAGATCGCTTCTATTTGCACTCTTTCTTATTATATGTACAATGGTTCAGGCCCAACGCCTGACGGTACAGGGAAAAGTGGTTTCCAAGACTGACGGAGAGCCTATTATCGGGGCGACCGTCATAGAGACTAACCAGACAGGCAACGGTACCATAACTAATATTGACGGTGACTTTACACTATCTGTACCACAAGGTGCAGAACTTACTATTTCGTATATCGGCTTCAAGACAGTGAATGTGAAAGCACAGGTTACACTGAACATCACTCTGGAAGAAGAATCCGAATTACTGCAGGAAATTGTAGTCACAGGCTATACCACTCAACGCAAGGCTGACCTGACCGGAGCGATATCCGTAGTTAGCATGGATGAAATTGCCAAGCAAAATGAAAATAATCCAATTAAAGCATTGCAGGGACGTGTACCGGGTATGAACATCACAGCCGACGGTAATCCCAGTGGAAATGCCACAGTACGTATCCGCGGTATTGGAACTCTGAACAACAATGACCCTCTTTATATTATTGATGGTGTTCCTACCAAATCGGGTATGCACGAACTGAACGGTAATGACATCGAATCCATTCAGGTATTGAAGGACGCAGCTTCTGCTTCTATCTATGGTTCGCGTGCTGCAAACGGTGTTATCATCATCACTACGAAGAAAGGTAAAGAAGGGCAGATAAAGATTAACTTCGATGCTTCTATCGCTGCTTCCATGTATACCAATAAGATGGAAGTACTGAATACAGAAGAATATGGTCGTGCCATGTGGCAGGCTTACGTAAACGAAGGTCAGGATCCCAACACCAATGCACTGGGCTATAAGTATAGCTGGGGATATGACGCAAACGGTTATCCTCAACTGAACAACATCAGCATGTCCAAGTATCTGGATTCCACCAATACGGTTCCGGCTGCCGATACTGACTGGTTTGACGAAACCACCCGTACAGGTATTATCCAGCAGTACAATGTATCAGTAAGCAACGGTTCGGAAAAGGGATCTTCTTTCTTCTCCCTGGGCTATTATAAGAATATAGGTATCATCAAAGACAGCGACTTCGAGCGTTTCTCTGCCCGTATGAACTCTGATTACAACTTGATTGGCAAATTCTTGACCATAGGAGAACATTTCACCCTGAACCGTACTTCGGAAGTACAGGCACCGGGCGGATTCCTGCAGAATGTATTGCAATTCAATCCCTCATTGCCGGTTTATGATATCAATGGAGAATATGCCGGTCCGGTAGGTGGATACCCTGACCGCGAAAACCCGGTGGCAAGACTGGATCGTAACTCCGATAATCGCTATACTTACTGGCGTATGTTTGGTGATGCCTACATTAACCTCAATCCCTTCAAAGGATTCAATGTACGCTCTACCTTCGGGTTGGATTATGCACAAAAATCACAACGCATCTTCACCTACCCTATCACCGAAGGTAATGTGACAAATGATAAGAATGCCATAGAAGCCAAGCAAGAACACTGGACGAAATGGATGTGGAATGCCATCGCTACCTACAATCTGGAAATTGGCAAACACCGTGGTGACGCCATGGTCGGTATGGAGTTGAACCGCGAAGACGATATCAATTTTTCAGGTTATAAAGAAGACTATTCCATCCTGACGCCCGACTATATGTGGCCGAATGCCGGTTCCGGTACGGCTCAGGCTTATGGCTCGGGTGAAGGTTATTCACTGGTTTCTTTCTTCGGAAAACTGAATTATACGTATGATGATAAATATCTGCTCTCTATGACAGTACGCCGTGACGGTTCTTCACGTTTCGGTAAGAATAACCGCTATGCCACATTCCCTTCCTTCTCACTGGGATGGCGCCTGAACCGTGAAAAGTTCATGCAGAACCTCAGTTGGATTGACGACCTGAAAGTCCGCGGTTCATGGGGACAGACCGGTAACCAGGAAATCTCGAACATTGCCCGCTATACAATTTACGTACCCAACTACGGTGTAACGGAATCAGGCGGTCAAAGCTACGGTACTTCCTATGACATTGCCGGAACCAATGGCGGCAGTATCCTTCAGTCCGGATTCAAGCGTAACCAAATCGGTAACGATAACATCAAATGGGAAACAACCACACAGGTCAATCTGGGCCTCGATTTCTCAATTCTCAAACAATCTCTTTACGGCTCATTCGACTGGTTCTACAAAAAGACAACGGATATCCTGGTACAGATGGCTGGTATCGCCGCTATGGGTGAAGGAAGCAGCCAATGGATCAATGCTGGAGAAATGAAGAACGTGGGTGTTGAACTGAATCTCGGTTATCGTAATCAAACAGCATTCGGATTGAAATATGACCTAAATGCCAACATAGCCACTTACCGGAATGAAATAACAAAACTGCCTACTACAGTAGCAGCTAATGGAACTTTCGGAGGTAACGGTGTACAAAGCGTAATCGGACATGCCAATGGTTCACAAGTGGGTTATGTAGCCGACGGCATCTTCAAATCACAGGAAGAGATTGATAACCACGCCACTCAGGAAGGTGCCGGAATAGGTCGTATCCGCTGGCGAGACCTAGATCACAACGGTATCATTAACGAGAAAGACCAACAATGGATTTATGATCCGACACCAGACTTCAGCTATGGTTTGAACATCTACTTTGAATATAAGAATTTCGACCTCACCATGTTCTGGCAAGGTGTTCAGGGAGTAGACGTTATCAGCGACCTGAAGAAAGAGACCGATCTTTGGAGTGGACTCAATATAGGTTTCCTGAACAAAGGTAAGCGGGTACTCGATGCATGGTCGCCCACCAACCCGAACTCTACCATTCCTGCATTGTCACGCAGCGATACAAACAATGAGAAACGTGTTTCCACTTACTTTGTTGAGAATGGTTCATTCCTGAAGTTACGCAATATACAGTTGGGCTACAACGTTCCGAAAACCTTTGCCCAGAAGATGAAGATGGAGCGCCTGCGCTTCTACCTGAGTGCACAGAACGTATTCACCATCAAGAGTAAGGAATTCACCGGAGTAGATCCTGAAAATGCCAACTATGGCTACCCCATCCCGATGAATATAACTTTCGGTATTAATGTAGGCTTTTAACAATAAAATCAGTTACTTATGAAAAAGTTAATATATACAGCAATCTTAGGTCTTTCACTGATGTGCGGCAGTTGTACCGACTTTCTGGAAGATCAGCTCCCCCAGGGAACCATCAGCGACGAACAGCTGAAGAACCCGGCATACATCGACAACCTGGTGATCTCTGCTTATGCAGTATGGATTACCGCCGAAGATATCAACTCTTCCTTCTCCATGTGGAATTATGACGTACGTTCGGATGACGCTTATAAAGGCGGAAACGGTACGGAAGACGGTGATGTATTCCACTCACTGGACATCTCGCAAGGTATCATGACTACGGCATGGAACATCAGCGATATGTGGCAGCGTCTCTACAACTGTATCTCACGTGTAAATACAGCTTTGCAACTGCTGGAACAAGTGGATGAAAGTACCTATTCATTGAAGCAGCAACGCATTGCCGAAATGAGATTCCTCCGTGCACATGGTCATTTCTTGCTGAAACGCCTATACAAGAAGATCCCGTTTGCCAATGATGCCAACTTGTCACCGGAAGAATACAACTATCTCTCCAACACTACTTACAACAATGACGAAGGCTGGCAACAGATTGCAGACGACTTCCAGTTTGCTTATGATAACCTTCCCGTGAAGCAGGCAGACAAAGGCCGCCCCGCCAAAGCCGCAGCAGCTGCCTATCTGGCAAAGACTTATCTGTACAAAGCTTATCATCAGGATAATGCAGACAGCCACGAAGTGACAAGCCTCAGCACGGAAGACTTGGTAAAAGTAGTGCAATACACGGACAATGCCATCATGTCGGCAGGCGGCTACGGGCTGGAATCGGATTTCCACAACAACTTCCGTCCGGAACCTCAATATGAAAATGGCGTAGAATCCCTGTGGGCCATGCAATACTCCATGAATGACGGAACTAATAACGGTAATTGTAACTGGTCTTACGGTCTGATTGTTCCCAACATTCCGGGAATTACTGATGGTGGTTGCGACTTCTACAAACCGAGCCAGAATCTGGTGAATGCATTCAGGACAGATGCCAACGGACACCCACTGCTGGATTCCTTTAACAGTACCGATTACAATTCACAATCCGATTATGCTGACCCACGCCTCTTCCTGACAGTAGGTATGCCGGGATTCCCTTATGAATTCAATAAGAACTATATGATGGATCAGTCGACTACCTGGAGTCGTAGCAACGGACTTTACGGATACTACATAACCCTGAAACACAATGTAGACCCGGATGGCGATTACCTGATAAAGGGTGCCTGGTGGGGTTCTCCAATGAACCGTATCGTACTGCGCTACTCGGATGTATTGTTGATGCGTGCCGAAGCACTGATCCAACTGAACGATGGACGTATCGCCGAAGCTATCAGCCTGATTAACGAAGTACGCAACCGTGCCAAACAAAGTACAGCCATAATTGCCGACTACGAAATGGAATATGGCGTACGTTTCAACGTTCAGCCCTATACGGGGAGCTACTCACAAGCAGATGCCTTGAAATTGCTGAAGTTTGAACGTCGTGTAGAACTGGCTCTGGAATCAGAACGCTTCTTTGACCTGGTAAGATGGGGTGAAGCCGCCGAGGTACTGAATAAGTTTTATGCCGAGGAAGCTGCCGACTGCACCATCTACACGAATGCCTCGTTCACTAAAAATAAAAACGAATATCTTCCTATTCCGTTTGCACAGATGAGTGCCAGCAACGGAAATTATACGCAGAATTGTGGTAACTGGTAACCTTATAAAAAAAGAAGAACATTATGAAATCAATACAGAATAAACTAAATCTGCTTGTACTGGGAATCGTCCTGCTGTTAGCATTCCCGGGATGCAGCGATGATAATACATCCGACTTAAAACTGGACGGAGACACATGGCTTACCACCTTTGAACTGAATAACGCCTATATGGGAGTGATAGACCGGACCAATAAGACCGTGACCGTTGCAGTGCCCGAAATATACGATACTGATGCAATGAAAGTCACCGATATCGAAGTATCCGAAGGTGCCGAGGCTTCTGTTAAAGCAGGCGATGTGCTGAACTTCTCATTCCCCCAAGTGATAAAAGTGACTAATGGAAACGTATTCCTGGATTATACAGTCAATATCAAGCATGATGAAGCGCGGATACTCTCCTTCAAACTGAATGACGCTTATGCCGGAGTTATCGACCAGTCTAAACGTACCATCACCGTACGTGTGCCAAGCTCAGTCAATATCAAAAATATGGTTCCGGTCATTACAACTTCGGCAGGAGCCATCGTAATGCCGGCATCCGGCCAGGCTATTGACTTCAGTAATCCTGTAGAATTCACTGTTTCATACAACACCGCATCCGCCGTTTATACGGTAACGGTTATCCCGACCGATGCACCGAGCGCCGTATATGTAGGTCTGGCAGCTACATTAAATGAACTAAATCCGGAAGAAAAAGAAGCGGCAACCTGGATGCTGAACAATGTTGCCAATTCTCAGTATATCTCATTCGAAGATGTGCAGGCAGGAAGAGTAGACCTGAGCGAGTGCGAAATCATGTGGTGGCATCTGCATATAGACGGCGGCATCGACAACATGGATAAGTTCGAAAAGGCAGCGCCTGCAGCAATCAGTGCATTGGTGAAGATGAAAGACCTTTATAACAATGGCATGAACCTGTTGCTTACCCGCTATGCCACTTACTATGCTGCCAAGCTGGGGGCTACCTTGGACGGCAACAACCCAAACAACTGTTGGGGACAATCAGAAGAATCCGGTGAAATAGTAGGCGGTTCATGGAACTTCTTTATCCAAGGACACGAGTCGCACGCTCTCTACCAGAATTTGGCGATGAACAACGGTGAAACGAACAAGGTCTATACCTTCGATACCGGCTACCGGACCACCAACAGTACGGCACAATGGCACATCGGTTCCGACTGGGGTGGCTATGCCACAAATGAAGTATGGCGTACCAATCATGGTGGCGTTGATCTGGGTTATGGTGGCGATGGTGCTATCGTGGCATGGGAATATCTGTCCGAAGGTTCTCGCGGAAGCATCGTATGTATCGGCTCAGGATGCTACGACTGGTATGCCTACGGCATAGATGCTTCGGCGGACAAATACCACGGCAATGTGGCTAAACTGACAAAGAATGCAATTGACTATTTAACGGGTAAATAAAACTAATATATGAAAACAATGATATATTCACTCACACTGGCTGCTCTGATGATTACTTCTTTCAGCAGCTGTAGCGATGACAATGATCCGGTTTTAACTCAGAAGGACTGGGACGGAACCACCACTTATTTTGCTTCGGCAGATGCCATGAAGTTTGATACTTACTATAAGCCATCTGTTGGTTATGTAGGCGATCCGATGCCTTTCTATGATCCGCAGGCAAAAGATTTCAAGATTATGTATCTACAGGAGTACCGTCCGAACCAGGCAGGCACTTACCACCCGATATGGGCGGTAAGTACCCAGGACGCTGCTTCATACACATCTATGGGTGAACTGATCTCTTGCGGAGGATTGTCGGAGCAGGATGCTGCTATCGGAACGGGTAGTACTATTTATAATCCTTCGGATAAATTGTACTATACCTTCTACACAGGTAACAAATATCAGCCTACTTCTTCCGAGAACGGTCAGGTAGTGATGTATGCTACTTCACCCGACTTCAAGACCTGGACCAAGAATCGCACTTTCTATCTGAAAGGTGACACTGACGGATACAGCAAGAATGATTTCCGCGATCCCTTCGTTTTTGAAGGTGAAGATGGAAAATACCACATGCTTGTTTCCACTACCAAAAGCGGTAAAGGTGTGCTGGCCGAATATACTTCTACGGATATGAAAAGCTGGGAACATGCAGGTGTATTCATGACCATGATGTGGGATCGCTTTTACGAATGTCCCGATGTCTTCAAGATGGGAAACTGGTGGTATCTGGTCTACTCGGAGATGCATGCAGCCATACGCAAAGTTCAATATTTCAAGGGGCGTACATTGGAAGAGCTGAAAGCAACTACCGCCAATGATGCCGGCATCTGGCCCGACAGCCACGAAGGTTTCCTTGACTCCCGCGGTTTCTATGCAGGCAAGACGGCTTCGGACGGAACCAACCGCTACATTTGGGGATGGTGCCCTACTCGCTCGGGCAATGACAATACTGCCGTAGGAGCCTCTCCGAACGAACCGGAATGGGCAGGAAGCCTGGTTGCTCACAAAGTCATCCAGCATGCGGATGGTACTTTGACTTTAGGCTTAGTAGAAGGTATCAGCCAGAAATATACCACTGCCTCTGCCGTAAAAGTGATGGAAAAAAGTAACGGAGTATCAGAAAGCAACGGTAACTATACTCTGACGGATAATGCTTATATCCTATTCAATCGCTTAAATGTAAACAACAAGATTTCATTCACCGTAAAGACGGCAGGTAATGCAGATAGATTCGGTATCTCTCTGGTACGCGGCACGGACTCCAAGAAGTACTATACCATCGTCGTAAACCCGGAAGACAACAACAATAAACGGAAGATAAACTTCGAAGAAGAAGGTGAAGATGGTAAAGGATTCATCGACGGAATAGACGGTTATCTGTTCGACAGACCTGCTGATAATACTTATAATGTAACTATCTGTACGGACAACTCTGTCTGCGTGGTTTATATCAATGACAATGTGGCTTATACGAACCGCATTTACGGGATACAGAAGAATCCGTGGTCTGTTAACAGCTACTCGGGAAGTGTGGAAGTCAGCAACGTGAAGGTCAGCTATTACTAAACGGAGAAACGTAGCCAATTTTTACCTTCATTATATATTTCCCCGAAGACCGTCTGGAATATATTCTGAGAGGGGGTATAATCAGTATACGACTGAATAGGGATGAGTATACGACTGAACCCTATTCAGTCGTATACTGAATCCCATTCAATCCGGCACTGAACTAACGAATGCCGGAGAAGTTTTATATTTTGTGTAATTTTCGTACGCTTATCAATTAATGGCACCGGAAACTACATTGCGCACCTGTCCTTCCCGATTGATGGCAATCAGCACCTGTTTCTGTTTTTCGGGCAGTTGATATAGTAATTTGGCATAAGTTTCTGCCGTGAAGTTAACAATGTAGTTGATGGCATCTTCTATCATTTCCATACCACATGTAGCTCCAAGAGTTTTCAGAAAAAGGATATTCATTATTTTCTACAAATGATATCAGACCTCCTAAAGTTTGTAGTCCGACAAAGAGAAGAATAAAGAAACGCATTGCCAAATAATGATTGCCATAAAGTGGCAATCATTATTTGGCAATGCGTTTACAATATCTTGATTAATCACTGAAAATCATACTTCGCCGCGCACGCATAGCCTTCCTCATACAAATCAGTCAGCTTCCGTATATCCCGTTCGATGCGGTCTACCATCACAGGTTTCTGCGGACGGATTACAGTAATTTCTCCCGCTTCTTCCATGCGTTCTACCATCTCCAACTGCTCGTTGTACACACGACAACGGCGGCTCAATGCCTCACGCATCTTCGGATATTTCCGGTAGAGAAAAGACGGGATGTGTATATCCTTTGCTTCCTTGCGATACCCATGATTGCGGGTAAGCACCACTACATTATGCGTGAAACCCTCATTCCGGGCACGCATCAGGGGGATGCTGTCCACAATGCCCCCGTCGAGCATCGGCACATCGTCCACATAAGCAATGGGGCATACAAACGGAAGGCTGCTTGAAGCACGCACAATGTCAATCACCCGGCCTTTATCCTGCTTTTCCTCAAAATAGTTCGCCTCGCCCGTCACACAGTTCGTAGTGACCATTTCATAACGTTCCGGAGAACTGAAATAGGACTCGTAGTCATAAGGCAGAATATGCTCGGGAAACTCCTGAAACAGCAGGTCGAAGTCCATGATATTACGTTTCTTCAACAAATATTTCAGACCGATATACTGGTACTTCTCCAGCAAATCAATATTACTGTACTTGGCGCGGCCGCGCTGACCGGACATGTAAGAAAGTCCGTTACAGGCTCCGGCGCTTACTCCGATAGTATAGGGGAAGCGGATGCCACGGTCCATAAAGCTGTCCAGCACACCGCAAGTGAACACTCCGCGCATGCCGCCACCTTCAAGAACCAATCCTGTTTTGGGGTTGATATGTATCTTTTTCTCCATAATTATCTGATAAAACGCTTCAAAGATAGCTTTTGTTTCCGAAATCTCCCTATCTTTGTGCCAGTAACAATCCATTAAAACCAATTTAATCATGATGAAAAAGTCAATACTTATTGCCACTTTAGGCCTATTAAGTTTCAATGTGTCAGCACAAGACACTCCGAAGGCGGAAGAAGGCTTTATCTTCACCACCGTTAAAGAAAACCCGATCACTTCTGTTAAAAACCAAAACCGTTCGAGCACTTGCTGGAGCTTCTCAGCACTTGGTTTCCTTGAAAGCGAACTACTGCGTATGGGCAAGGGAGAGTATGATTTATCCGAAATGTTTGTAGTACACCACACAATGGTAGACCGTGGCGTGAATTATGCGCGTTACCACGGCGACAGTTCTTTCTCACCGGGCGGAAGCTTTTATGACATTATGTATTGCCTGAAAAACTACGGTCTCGTTCCGCAAGAAGCTATGCCGGGAATTATGTATGGCGATACACTGCCTGTACACAATGAATTGGATGCCGTAGCCGGTGCTTACATGAATGCAATAGCTAAAGGCAAACTGACGAAACTGACTCCGGTTTGGAAACAGGGATTATCTGCTATTTACGATACTTACCTGGGTAAATGTCCCGAAACGTTCACTTATCAAGGAAAAGAATATACTCCGAAGACATTTGCAGAATCTCTCGGCATCAATCCAGATGATTATGTATCACTGACTTCATTCACTCACCATCCGTTCTATACTCAGATGAACATTGAAATCCAGGATAACTGGCGTAATGGACTTTCTTACAACTTGCCTTTGATGGAATTCATGTCTGTTATTGACAATGCTGTTAATAACGGTTATACTGTAGCCTGGGGTAGCGACGTAAGCGAAAGCGGTTTCACCCGTGACGGTATTGCTGTAATGCCTGACGCTGACCGTGGTGCCGAGCTCACAGGCTCTGACATGGCACGCTGGACTGGTCTTACTGCTGCCGACAAACGTAAGGAACTGACTTCACGTCCATTGCCGGAAATCACTGTAACTCAGGAAATGCGTCAAACAGCATTCGACAATTGGGAAACAACCGACGATCATGGCATGCTTATCTATGGTATCGCCAAAGACCAAAATGGTAAGGAATACTATATGGTGAAGAATTCATGGGGTACAAGCAACAAATACAAAGGTACCTGGTATGCTTCTAAACCTTTCGTTGCTTACAAAACTATCAACATCCTGGTACACAAAGATGCAGTGCCTAAGGCACTGTTGAAGAAGCTGGGAATTAAATAAAGTCATTAGTGGTGAGTGATAAGTGATCACTCACCACTATTTCATCATCCTGCTATTTATATATTCCGTAAACAGATCTTTATAATTCTCTCCTGTACGATTATGAATCAGTTACGAACTACAGGCTACAAGTTGCTGCGCTATATTCTGAAAAGGCACTTGTAGCTTGCAGCCTGTAACTCATAACTAATTCCCTTTCTAAAGCCCCTATATTGCTCAAAAACCTTTTCAATGTGCATTTTTTGCCCGCATTTCTTGTCAGAACGAACAGTTTGACTAATTTTGCACGCTGATAATTAGTTAACCGGACAATTTCAGTAGCTGGACACACTATGTACCTCCTACTCCTATTCCCGGCACTGACACTTTGAGAAATACTAATACTAATAATTAATAACATGAGTTTGAAAATCGTAGTATTGGCTAAACAAGTTCCCGACACACGTAATGTTGGGAAAGATGCCA
>OGMW01001956.1_pt1 | contig 15625 bp, 6 predicted proteins | sample 1573281 | NCBI WGS metagenome assembly OGMW01 (sample SAMEA2581907, study PRJEB24529) | metagenome | biome: Human gut stool | place: China | collected 2011
TGCAGGAGATAAGATTGCAGTATATGACGGAGATGTTGTACCACAGTTAGATGGCAGTGTTATATCTGATGATGATGTTTCGTTCTTTGAGATTACATCAGCTAAGGAAAATGAATATTCCTACAGGGGTATGGCAGCAGAGGAGATACTCTTCGTTCCTGATGTTCTTCCTGTTAATGTAGCTGATGATAAGGATAATAATCCTGATAATGACAGCATAACAATTACAAAGAATAAAATGTCATATGGCAGTGACAGTCTTGGAGCAGTACTTGGACTTGATGAAGATACAACAGTTGATACAGGCGATTATCTTGCTTTGTATGCAACTGGAAATGATGATATACAGTATGCTGTTATAACAAATGTTTCAACTAATAATGCTGATTATGTAATCACATATAAGAATGTGACATGGGATGAAGTCCAGGCAGCCATGGATGTATATCAGACTGATAATGTGAGTGGTGAAAGTATATTACAGAATCAGGATATCAGTGGCATTGAACAGAGCGTTGAGCAGCAGGCTGTTGACAGTGGATTTGCACAGAGTGTTGTAGATGAGGTTGCACAGGCTGTTGTAAGAACGAATTCTTATCAGGAACTTCAGGAATATCTGTCTGATACTATGGATGCCAATATCAGCATTGTGCCGCAGGATATAACTTATCTTCCAGATAAGGCTCAGGGCAATGTTGCATTATATAGCAGCAAGAAACCAGAAGTAAAGCTTGACCATGTAAGAGCTAACCTTTCAACTGATTTAAAACATTTTGAGAATGTAAGTGGATTAAGACTTGCTCTTGATATTGGTGTAGAGATTTCATTCTCTAATATGAAGGTAATTGTATCAGCAACATTTGAGCAGGAAGTTAAGATTAATATTAATGTAAGTGGTAAGGCTATATGGAAAGTATGGGGCATATTCCCATATATTGATGATTACCGCGTTGCGGTTTCATTAGATCTGTATGATTACACTGGAATTAATTTTAATGTTAATGTAAGAACTGCTGAAGAAGATGATGATGACGAAAGTTCTTCTAAACTTGATGAAGTGATTAATGGAATAGCAGAAGAACTTAAGAATATGATGGAAATCGGAACTACTTATATATCTGACAAGTCGGATTTATCTACAAGACTTGAAGATATGAAGGATTCCGAAGATGACAGTGAGATATCTGTTGCGAAGAGTCTTGCTGAAAGATATTCTGATATGCTTGATGATGAGGCTGACTGGGTTGAATTATACAGTAAGTCATTAACAGAGTCACATGTAAGGGTTATTGGAATTATTGATATAGAGTTTAAGGTTGAATTCGTTGTCTCTGCTAATGTTAATATATCAATGGGTATGACTTACTGGTATAAGAATGCCAAGAGATATGTTTACAGCATTATGGTATTTGACAGAAAGGTTACAAGTGATTCTATTGATTTAAGCGAAGAACAGTATGAGTTCTCGGTATATGCAATAGGAACAATAGGAATACGGGCAGGAATAAGACTAAGTGTGGCTGTAGGTCTTATATCAACAAAACTTGCAAGTGTTGGATTTACAGCAGAGGTTGGTGGATATGCCCAGGTATGGGGATATCTTTACTATCAGTTGAAATATGCAGCTTCGCAGGGCAGAACAGCAAGCTCAATGGGAGCTATATACATGGAAATAGGCGTGTATATGGAGGTTAATTTCCTGGCACAGGCACTTTCAGGAACGTTTAGTTATAATCCTACACTTTTTGAGAAGCAATGGCCGTTGTACAGTGTTGGTGTAGTTGAAAATGTATGTGATTACGCATATGGTCAGGAATCTGTTAAAGATATCAAGATGAAGAGAGATGTTAAGACTGTAAGACTTCCTGATACATATTTTGAGATGCAGTATCTTGATATGAAAGAAGGTCTTGACGATAATAATGAGTATTTTACTAAGGTTTATGATGACAGTGACAGATATTTTTCTATAACAATGACTAATCCGGCGTTCTCATATGATCCTGAGACTAATATAGTTGAGGTTAATCCAGGCAGTGAACCTCAGCAGGATGGTGAGATGATAATAACATGGAAGAGTCAGAAGGGTTCTTTTAATACTAAGCCGATAACAAGAAAGATATCTCTGCACTGGGATAATTTAAGAGATGGATATTATATAGCATTCCAGACTAACGGCGGTTCAGTTGTAGATGCTATAATATCTAAGTACAATAAAGAAATTACAAAGCCTGAAGATCCGGTTAAACAGGGCTATACATTTGCAGGCTGGTATACAGATGAAGCACTTACAAAGAAATATACTATTCCGTCAGTAATGCCTAATGAGGACAGAATTGTATATGCGAAGTGGGAAGCAGCTGATATGACTTATAATGTTGTTGATTATGTGGAAGGAACGGATGGTGTGTATACAGCAGCTTCTTCAAAGCAGGAGACAGCTAAGACTGATACAGAGGTATCACCAAAGCCTGACATAAGAAACGGATTTATGACTCCGGCAGCTTTATCACAGAGAGTAAGTGCTGATGGAAGCACAACAATCAATTATTATTATGCAAGAAATAAATATAATATTAAGTTTGTTTCAGAAGGCAGTGTTGTTTCAGAAGGAAGATATACATATGGAACTCTTATGCCGACACCGGTTGCATATAGGGCAGGATATGTATTTGAAGGCTGGGAACCAGCTGTTACACAGACAGTTCCTGCAAAGGATACAACTTATACAGCAGTATGGAAAGAAGCAGATGATGTTGTATACACAACAAAATATTATCTTGAAAATGAATCAGGAGAATATGAACTTGATAAAACCAGAATTAATAAAGCAACAACAGGACAGAGTGTAACTGCAGATAAGGAACAGTATGACAGCAGACTTTATCATCTTACAGATGATCTGCCATCTGGTACTGTTGCGGCAGACGGAAGTCTTATATTCCGGGTGCATTATGATAGAAATTCATACAGCGTATCATTTAATTCTATGGGTGGAACTGTAAGTACCGAAAAGAAAACAGCCAGATGGGGAAGCAATGTTATTGCACCGGTTCCTGTAAGAGCAGGATATGCATTTGCAGGCTGGTATGTTGACAGGGCATGTACAGAAGCGTTTGACGGTACAATGCCGGCATATGATATTACTTTATATGCAAAGTGGGATGCAGATAAGGTTAATTATACTGTTGAACATCTTGTTGAAAAGCTTGACGGTTCATATGAATTGTATGACAGACAGGCATTTACATCTGATACTGACAGCCAGGTAACGCCAGATGTTAAGTATATGGAAGGATTCAGCTCACCAGAGACAGAAACTGCCATAGTAAAAGGAGATGGTTCGACTGTTATAAGATATTTCTACAAGAGGAATGTACACAGATTTGTTCTCAAGCTGAATAATGGACAGCCGGATGCTGTATACGATTATAAATATGGCACTAAGATTAATATTATTAATCCGGAAAGAACCGGTTATACATTTACAGGCTGGGATGAAGATGTTGCAGGTACAATGCCAGACAGAGACGTCACTTATACTGCAGGCTGGAAGATAAACCAGTACACAATCAGTTTTAATACAGATGGTGGCAGTGAAATTGCTTCTATAACACAGGATTATAATACTGAGGTTAATTTTAATGAGATTCCGGTTAAGAAGGGATATACATTCACAGGATGGGATAAAGCTGTCCCGGATGTAATGCCTGCCGGTAATATTGTTATAAAAGCACAGTGGAAGAAAGATGTATATACCATAAGTTATAATCTTAATGGAGGAAAGGCTGACAATCCTGAAACATATGAGGTTGACACCAGCGTTATAACTCTTAAGAGACCACAACGTACAGGTTATACATTTACAGGCTGGAGTGGAACAGAAGTTGAGGGAACTGTTATGGATCCTGTGATTACTACAGGTTCTACAGGTAACAGAAGCTACACAGCAAACTGGAAGGAAAACAGTTATGTTATCCGGTTTATTCCATATGGTGATGGAACAACTGGTTCTATGCAGGATATGCAGCTTATGTATACAGATGAAGCAGCTTTGAGTGCTAATCAGTTTAAGAGAACAGGTTATACATTTGCAGGCTGGACAAAAAAGGCAGGAGCGGACAAGTTATATGATGATAATGAAGTTATCAGTGGACTTGGAACAGCAGATAATGAAATAATTACCTTATATCCGGCTTGGACTGCTAATGAGTATACAGTACATTTTGATACAAAGGATGGAGATGCAATAGACGACCTTGTATTTACATATGACAAAAAATACGAACTTCCAAAGACTTCAAGATATGGATATACATTCCTTGGCTGGTGTGTGGAAGATGGAGGAACAGTTACATACAAACCGGGAGCTTCTGCTGATAATCTTGCAGGTGAGGGAACTGTTACACTTTATGCAAGCTGGAGTCTTAATAAGACATTTACTTATAGCCACCCATATTCATATCGTGTAACAGATAATTCAAAGGAAGAACCTGTCAAACTACATTTCTTCATAGATGGAGCATCAGGAACTTCAACAAGTGGTTATACAAGAACCAATTCCATCTATATGGAAGGCATATCCCTGGATGAGATAAAAAAACATTGTAATACAATGACTGTTACAATCAGTTATTATATTAAAATGGTAGATGACGGATACGCAGAGGTAGACACCACATATAGAAAAGATTCTGACAAGTCATGGAATGGATGGCATGGAGAGAAGCTTGATCTTAAGAAGAAAAATAAAAAGACAATCACGCACACATACAGCATAGGATGTAAAGACATAGATGCTATATGCTACAGATTTGATGCAAGTGGTGCAGGATCTGACAGATATGATCTGAGTAACATTCAGGTAAGTGTAAGGTTTGATTAAATATTAATTCGTACAGACTGGTTTTATAACCGGTCTGTACGGAATGTCAGGAGGGATTGGAATGAAGATTTCAAAAAATAAGGTCATGATAGCTGTAATAGTGCTGTTGTGTGCAGTTGTTGCAGTGCTGGTTACTGTACTTGTTATAAGAAAAGACAAGAATAAGGATAATGATGATAAATTCACACCAACAATTGATTCTGACGCTGGTGAAATTGGTACAGAAAGTAATTACAGCGGTGGACAGCAGGGAATAAGGATACCAGGATATCCATCTATAACTGTAGATGCAGGAAAAGATAATGTTACAATGAATCTGTTTAATCCTGAAGGAAATCCATGTTACTTTACATTTGAAATTGTTTTATCTGATTCGGGTGAGACTATATACAAGTCAGATATGGTTGAACCTGGAAAAGCTATAACTAATGTAAAACTGCAGCATCCGCTTGAAGCAGGAGAACATAATGCTGTTATTAAGATTAGCACAGCGTCACTTACAGATGGAAAGGCAATGAATGGTGCTAATGTTGAGACAGTTTTAGTTGCAAAATAAATAAACAGTCATTAATGGATGAAAGAATGGAGGCTATTATGAGAAAATTGACAGCTATGGCATTAAGTATGATGTTTGTATTGGGAAGTGTTATTCCTGTGGGAGCAGAGGAGACACAGAAAAGGCAGACAACAATATCTGTATCAATTGATCCGGTATATACAGTGACTATTCCAGCAAATACAACAATTGAAAGAGGAGAACAGTCTGTTAAGCTTGGAAGTGTTTCTCTTGATAATGCAAGATTAGAGCCAGACAAGACTGTAAATGTATCTGTAAGTGCAAGTGGAAAACTTAAGAACAGTAAAGATGAGAGTAAAACAATTGCATATAAGATTATGGATGGTAACAAAGAATTCAGTTCAGCTGCATATGCTGAGAGTGGAAACAGTACAAATCTGACACTTTCAATAGATAAGTCTGAATGGGATAAGGCATATGCAGGTTCATATTCAGATACACTTGTGTTTACAATCTCTTACAGATAGTAAAGCAGAAGATTTATATATTATTAAATGAAAAAGAGTTGTCCGGTTTCCCGGGCAACTCTTTATTTGGTCTGAATCCAAATATGAATTAAAATAATTATCTCTGAACTCTTGCGCCAGCACCACCAACGATACCTTCAACTTCCTTAAGAGAAGCCATTGTTGTATCACCAGGAGTTGTCATAGCTAATGCACCGTGAGCTGCACCGTAGTTAACAGCCTTCTCAGCATCCTCGAATGTCATAAGACCATATACAAGACCTGAAGCGAATGAATCTCCGCCACCAACTCTATCCATGATCTCAAGACCATCATACTGAGCAGCCTTGTAGATTTCTCCATCAGCCCAGCAGATTGCTGACCAGTCATTAACTGTAGCTGTCTTAACCTGACGAAGTGTTGTAGCAACAGCCTTGAAGTTAGGGTATGTAGCAGCAGCTTCGTTGATCATCTTCTTGTAACCATCAAGGTTAAGAGTCTTAAGGTTCTCATCGTTACCTTCAATTTCGAAACCAAGGCATGCTGTGAAGTCTTCTTCGTTACCAATCATAACGTCAACATACTTAGCAACTTCCTTATTAACTTCCTGAGCCTTAGCTAAACCGCCGATAGCTTCCCACATAGATGGTCTGTAGTTAAGATCGTAAGATACGATTGTACCGTACTTCTTAGCTGCCTTACAAGCTGCAATAACAGTCTCGCAAGCCTGCTCAGAAAGAGCAGCGTAGATACCGCCTGTATGTAACCAACGAACACCTAAACCACCATCGCTCTTGTTCTTGAAGATGTAATCGAAATCGAAATCTTCTGGAGTAGCCTGTGAAATAGCTGTGTTAGCTCTATCAGAGCAACCCTTGGCACCACGGATACCAAATCCTCTTTCTGTGAAGTTGAGACCGTTTCTGCAAAGACGTCCGATACCATCTGTCTTCTTCCAGCAGATAAGGTCAGTTGAAACACCACCCTGCTCGATGAAATCCTTCATAAGAAGACCTACTTCGTTATCAGCAAAAGCTGTGATAACAGCAGTGTTCATACCGAAACACTTGTGAAGTCCACGGATAACGTTGTATTCTCCGCCGCCTTCCCATGCTCTAAAGCTTCTTGCTGTACGGATTCTTCCTTCACCTGGATCAAGACGAAGCATAACTTCACCTAATGATACAGCGTCAAATGTGCATTCTTCAGCTGGTCTTAAATTTAATTTCATTTTTTAGATACCTCCAAAATATTTTATTGCTACAATAGTTTACCATAATAATCCGATTAATTCCATCATTTTACCCAAACTTTTATATGTTTTATAAGAAATATGATAAATTGCAACAGCAGCCGACAATAATAGAGGAAAATATTGTATGCAGGCATATTGAAAAAAGTGCTTATAAGATGTAATATTAATAAATAAAGGTTTCGATATAATATAATAATTATTATTTACTTTTAATATAAGCACAGATATACTTATGCAAAGTGAGGGTTATATATGAAGAATGTTAAAAAAATCAGACAGCTTACAATGCGTCTTAAAATGCAATGGAAGATTCTTATAGGTGTGCTTGTTGCTGGTGTGGCATGCGGTGGAGTACTTATATTTGCTAACGCTGACTCAAGTGTTTCGCTTTCTCTGACACCGGCACAGTCAAGTGTAATACAGGGATCTACATCTACAGTTATTCATGCCAATCTTTCAGGTACGGATGATGAATTTTATGACGCGAGCAATCCTTCGAACAATGGTATTGCAAGTCCTGTAAGACTTGAATGGACAATATCGGATGAAGATTATGATGTTGTAAAGTTTGTTAATCCAAGTTCAGGCGGAGATGCTTATCTGCAGACTGTATCAGGAACAACTAATCCTACAGTATATGGTAACAGGGCAGGAGCAGCTACAATAACAGCAGCATATCATTCTAAGAAGTTTTCAGATACAGGAGCTGTTGTATATGATAATGTACTTGCTACATCAACAGCAGCAGTATATGTTCCTATTAATGTTAATGTTGAAAGGAAAAGAGGTAATACTGTTCTTGAAGAGGCAGATCTTCTGAAAGAAGGAGATTTAATTACCATAACAGCCAATACCTGTGAGAGTAATAAGCTTTTTATTGAAACATCTAATGATTCAACAGGTGAGGTTAGTTCAGATGGAATCGTAGAGATGTATTATAGGGATTCTTCTAAAGTAGTACTTAAGGTTATTGGCGGTGGTTCAACTGTTATTACGGCAAGAACTGCAGACGGAAGCGGAATTAATCCTCTTACATATACATTTACAGTAAGGGCAGAGGTTAAGTTTAAGGAGAGTATATCTAATTCACAGGGACATTTTATAACACATCTTCCAAGCGATGCATCTAACAGATATATGGTCCTTTCAGATAAGGATTATGAAGCATTTACATATGAGGACATTCCTTCTAATGTAGTTAATCCTGTTAAGTCTAACGTGATATATAAGACAGATAATTCAAATGTAGCATCAGTTGCAGTTGGAACAGTATGTGGAGTACATGCAGGAGTTACAAAGGTGAGTGCAGGACTTACTACTATTGATGTTGGAGGCAATGAATCATGGTTTACAAGAGATGCTGTTAATGTTGTAGTTCCATTTAAGAAGATGGGAAATGAAGTGAGCAATATGAATGTTGGTGATGAACTTCAGTTGTCAACATCAGCAATTGAATCAGAAGTAACATGGTCAACTTCTGATAACAAGATACTTCAGGTGGATTCTGCAACCGGTCTTGTTAAGGCAGTTGGTGCGGGTACAGCTACAATATATGCAACAAGAGTACAGGATGAATTATACACTGTGTATAATATGCCATATCAGCTGGCATATAAGATTACAGTTATAGATGGTTTTGGACTTAGTACAGTAAGCACAACAGTTAATATTGGAAGTTCAATAGACATTAAGGCTCTTGTTACTAATCAGCCAAGTAAATCACAGATTACATATACTGTAACTAATCAGGCTAATGAAGCAGGAGTTATTCCTACATATGATCTTATAGAGGTAAAACAGTCAGATGATGGTACAGTATTTACAATAACAGGTGTTGCATCGGGTGTGACACATCTTACTGTTTCACAGAATATTAATGGAGTTATCAAGTCTGAGACTTGTGTAATATATGTTACCACTCCTGTAGGAGATGTAAGTATTAATCCTTCTTCAATATCAATTGACAGAGGAAGCACTGGAACAGTACAGGTATTATTCAATCCGGCAGGACCTACTAACAGCAATGTTTTATGGTCATCATCAGATACAACGGTAGCTACGGTAACAGGAGACAGTTACACAGCTACTATTAAGGGATTATCTGGCGGTAATGCGACGATTACAGTAATAACTGAAGACGGACTTAAGGTTGCAACCTGTGATGTCTATGTAAGAGAGCCAGTAACAGGAGTTACACTTAACGCGACAACAGTTGAGTCTACTATGGCAATTGGAAAATATCAGCTTGTAGCAACTGTAAAGCCATCAGGAGACGGTGTGAACAGAAATGTTACATGGTCATCTTCAGATGAATCAGTTGCAACAGTTGATGAGAATGGTCTTGTAACATATATTAAGCCAGGATACTGTACAATTGTCTGTAAAACAGAAGATGGTGCATTTATTGCAACATGTAATTTTATTATAAGCATACCAGTTGAGACTATTAAACTTGATTATAAAGATGAGATTATGTCAATAGGACAGACATTAAGAATCACAGCAGAAGTTCTCCCTATAACGGCTACGAACAGGACTGTAAGTTGGGAATCATCTAATACTAATGTATGTATAGTTGATTCTAATGGTCTGGTTGAAGCTGTCGGAACAGGTAGTGCAACAATACTTTGTAAGTCGCTTGATGGTGGTGTTACAGCAATGTGTAATATATATGTTAAGCAGCCTGTTACATCAATTGTACTTAATACGACAGATATTACAGTGAGAAAAGGACAGGTGTTCTGGCTTAATGCCACATGTCTTCCAGAGAATGCAGATAATAAGCTTGTTACATGGGAAAGCCGTGATGAAAACGTATGTAAAGTAGAAAGCGATGGTAAAGTTACAGCTACAGGTGCAGGAACAACATCTATAATATGTACTAATGTTGACACGGGACTTACAGCATATTGTATTGTTACTGTTACACAGCCTGTAACAGGAATAACACTTAATTCTGATTATCAGGAATTATGGGTTGGAGCAAAATATGCTATTATACCTTCAATTGAACCGATAGATGCAGAGAATAAGAAAGTCACATATCTTTCAAGTGATACATCAGTTGCAACAGTTGATGAAAATGGTGTTGTAACAGCCTTAAAGGGTGGTAACTGTGTAATTGAAGTTACAACAGATGAGTGTCATCTCACAGCAGCTTGTACAATTGTTGTTAAGGAATATGTTTCAACTATTACATTGAGTGAAAATAATAAATTCATGAATGTGGGTGCAACAGGAAAGCTTATTGCAACGGTTGGCACAGATACAGCAACTAATAAGAATATAGTGTGGTCATCATCAGATAACAGTATATGTTCAGTAGACCAGGAAGGTAATCTTAGTGCTGAATCAGTTGGTAATGCTGTTATTACAGCTACAGCAGCAGATGGAAGCGGAGTTACAGATTCATGTATCATAAGAGTTGTTAATCCGGTTACGGGAATAGAAGTTGTGCCGGATTCATTGAGATTGTTTGTTGGAGATTCACAGAAACTTGGTGTTAACGTATATCCGGATAATGCAACAATTAAAGATGTTGTATGGAAATCAGCTAATGAATCAATCGCAGTGGTTGATGAGGATGGCGAGGTGTTTGCTATCAGTTCCGGTAAAGTTAAGATTACAGCAACATCTCAGGATGGTAATAATATCAAAGGAATCTGCTGGGTTTATGTAACTCCAAGAGTTAATATATCCTCACTTAGAATTAATTCAAAAGAAATATATATGCTTACAGGCAGAACAAGACAGTTATCGGTAATAGTAAGGCCGGCTGTTAATAATGATTCATATGAATGGTACTCATCAGATACAGGAATAGTTACGGTTGATGGTAATGGTGTTATTACAACTGTAGGTCCTGGTGAAGCAGAGGTTTATGTTATAAGTGATGGTGCAGGTGTTGAATCAAGCTGTATAGTTCATTCACTTGCAATAAGCAGGTCTAATATTACTCTTGAGCAGTATGACAGATATACATTAGATGTAATAGGAACAGATAGTAATATTACATGGAGAAGCAGTAATCCAAGGGTATGTACAGTTTCTTCTTCAGGAGAAGTTATTGGACGAAAAGCAGGAATAGCAACAATAACAGCTGTTGTTAATAATAAGACATTAAGCTGCACAGTAAGAGTTACAAGTATAAGATAATTCAGGTAATGATAAAATTATTATGACCATCAGTGTTGTACTGATGGTCATAATTTTTTGGATAAAAAAAGGAGATGCGGTCAAACATCTCCTTTTTCTAAATATGAGGGGGAGATAGAAAGAATTCTCTTTGCTATCTGATATAGAATATACATGATAAATGTGAGCAAAATGTGTACAATTAGTTAAACAAAAATAAAAATCATAAAATGTATTTTATTGATTAATATTCTCTAATATGTTAATATCAAAATGTTATTTAAGTGTATGGAGGTCTATATATGCCAGACGATTTTAATAAGAATACAAGCATAGAAGACGAAATTGAAAAGTCGTTGCAGAAAATGGTAGAAGAAGAAACTACAGTTGCCAAAGCTTATGTAGGAAATGCTGATGATTATAAAGCAGAGCAGCCATCAGATATTAATGATGGAAGGACGAGAGTTGTTCCTAAGATAACAGATGAAATTCTTAAGGAACAGCAGGTAATTAATAAATCATCTCAACCAACACAAGAAGAATTAACTGATAGAGATATTTTACTTGATGATGATGACGATGAAGAACCAGAAGATGAAGATAAAGAGATTTTGAAAGACGCCACTAAGAAACCACTGGATAAGAAGACAAAGCTTATTATAGCAGGGGTTGCTGCGGGAGTTGCATTAGTTTTAATTATAATAATTATAGTTGCTGTATCACTTAACAAGAAGAGTAAGAATAATTATGATTATTATTATCAGACAGGAATGAAACTGTACGAAGAGGGTAATTATGGTGATGCATCATCATATCTTAGCAAGGCTTCTAAAGAAAATGAGGGAAAGAAGAATCTGAACCTTAAGTATACATTGTATAGATGCTATGAAAGCTCAGGAAATGAGGATGAAGCTGTTAATGTGCTGAAGGATATACTTTCATATGATGAGAATTATGAAGATGCGGTTAAAGCTCTTGCAGACATTTACTATAAGAAAGAGGATGCAGATAATTTAACAAAGCTTATAAGAAAGTATCAGGATGGAAAATGCAGCAATGCAGTTAAGAATTATATAGTAAAAGAGCCATCAGCTTCTAAAGAGCCGGGTTCGTATGATGATGATGTTGAACTTAAATTTACATGTGATTCTGGTTGTGTTGTTTATTATACAACTGATGGAAAAGAACCTGATATTAAGAGTACACTATATGATGGAACAGCAATTAAGTTAGAAACAGGCACAACTAAGATAAAAGCAGTTTCTGTTAATTCTATTGGGGTATATAGTAAAGTAGTTGAATTTGAATATGTTGTTGAATATGGTGCTCCTGCAGCACCAGATGTAACTCCTGCGTCAGGAAAATATTCAGATGGAGAGAAGATTAAGATTAATAATATCCCTGACAAATGTAAGGCATATTATACAACAGATGGTACAACTCCTACATCTTCATCAACAGAGTATACAGGTGAATTCGATATGCCAACTGGTAATACTGTAATCGCATTTGTAATAATTAACGATCATGAGCAGAGCAGTACAGTAGTTAAGAGAAATTATAATGTTGAAGTAAAGAATACATATACATACAGCCAGGCTGAAAGCCAGCTGAAAAATGTCCTTATATCAAAGAAGGTGCTTAAGTCAGACAGCAAAGCTTCAGATGGTTCAGGTGTTAATTTTGTCTATATTTCAAAGACAAAGGTTGGCAACAATGAAATGTATATTATCAGATATGATGTAATAAATGGTGGTTCTACAACAACTGCTGGATTATATGGCGTTGATACATCAAGCGGTAAGGTGTATACTGTTACAGGTACAGAAGGCAGTTATTCTGCCAAAGAATTCTAAAGGTTGATTGTGCGTAATGCACTTCATAATATTACTTTTTGAAAGGAGAATTGTAATGTATAAAATTCTTAAGGCTGAGAAGTTAGCAGAGAAGATCTTCCTTATGGATGTTGAAGCTCCTAGAGTTGCTAAACATTGTGAACCTGGCCAGTTCGTTATTGTAAAGATGGATGATTTGGGCGAAAGAATTCCACTTACTATTTGTGATTATGACAGAGAAGCAGGAACTATAACAATAGTTGTTCAGATAGTTGGAGCGTCTACTGAGAAGATGTCACATCTTAAAGCAGGAGATGCATTTGAAGATTTTGTTGGACCTCTTGGATGTCCATCAGAGCTTATCAGCAAGGATATTGAAGAACTCAAAAAGATGAATATTGTATTCATTGCCGGAGGTCTTGGAACAGCACCTGTATATCCACAGGTTAAATGGATGCATGAGCATGGTGTAGATGTTGATGTTATCGTTGGTGCTAAGAATAAGGAACTTATAATCTTAGAGGAAGAGATGAAGGCTGTTGCTGGTAATCTTTACATAACAACTGATGATGGAAGCTATGTAAGAAAAGGTATGGGTACAGATGTGCTTAAGGATCTTGTTGCAGAAGGAAAACATTATGATTTATGTGTAGCAATCGGACCTATGATTATGATGAAATTCGTCTGTCTTCTTACTAAGGAACTTGGAATTCATACAATTGTCAGCATGAATCCGATTATGGTTGATGGAACTGGTATGTGTGGTGCATGTCGTCTTAAGGTTGGCGATGAGATTAAGTTTGCATGTGTTGACGGACCTGAGTTTGACGGTCATCTTGTAGACTTTGACCAGGCTATGAAGAGAAGTGCTATGTACAGAACTGAAGAGGGAAGAGCAATGCTCAAGCTTCAGGAAGGCGATACACATCACGGCGGTTGTGGACAGTGTAATTAGAAAGGATGGGTTTCAAAATGGACGTAATGAAGAAAGTGCCAGTCAGAGAGCAGGCTCCTGACGTAAGAAATAAGAATTTTGATGAAGTATGTCTTGGATATAACAAGGAAGAAGCTATGGAAGAGGCAACAAGATGCCTTAACTGTAAGAATGCAAGATGTGTTCAGGGCTGTCCTGTATCTATCGATATCCCAGCATTTATTCATCAGGTAAAAGAAGGAAATATTGAGGAAGCATATAAGATTATTGGTAAGTCAAGTGCACTTCCTGCTGTATGTGGCCGTGTATGTCCACAGGAGACACAGTGTGAAGGTCAGTGTATTAGAGGAATCAAGGGTGAATCAGTATCAATTGGTAAGCTTGAAAGATTTGTTGCTGACTGGGCAAGAGAGAATAATGTTGAGCCAGAGAAGCCAACAGAGAAGAAAGGCAAGAAAGTTGCTGTTATCGGTTCAGGTCCTTCAGGACTTACATGTGCCGGAGACCTTGCAAAGATGGGATATGATGTAACTATATTTGAAGCCTTACATGAAGCTGGTGGTGTATTAGTTTATGGTATTCCAGAATTCCGTCTTCCTAAGTCAACAGTAGTTGCCCACGAAGTAGAGAATGTTAAGAAGTTAGGTGTTAAGATTGAGACTAACGTTGTTATTGGTAAGTCAATGACAATTGACCAGTTACTTGAGGATGAAGGCTTTGATGCAGTATTCATAGGTTCAGGTGCAGGTCTTCCAAGATTCATGGGTATTCCTGGCGAGAATGCTAACGAAGTATTCTCAGCTAATGAGTACCTTACAAGAAGTAATCTTATGAAAGCTTTCAAGGATGAGTATGATACTCCAATAGCAAGATTTAAGAAGGTTGCTATCGTTGGTGGTGGTAATGTTGCTATGGATGCTGCAAGAACAGCATTAAGACTTGGAGCAGAAACTCATATCGTATACAGAAGAAGTGAGGAGGAGCTTCCAGCAAGAGCTGAGGAAGTACATCACGCTAAGGAAGAAGGAATTATATTTGATCTTCTTACTAATCCGACAGAGATTCTTACAGATGACAAGGGTAATGTTACAGGTATGAAGTGTATTAAGATGGAACTTGGTGAACCTGATGCCTCAGGAAGAAGAAAGCCTGTAGAGATTCCTGGTTCAGAGTTTGTTATGGAATTAGATGCAGTTATCATGTCACTTGGTACTTCACCTAACCCACTTATATCTTCAACAACTAAGGGACTTGACATCAACAAGAGAAAATGTATAGTAGCAGAAGAAGAAACTGGTAAAACATCTAAGGAAGGTGTATATGCCGGTGGAGATGCTGTTACAGGTGCTGCCACTGTTATCCTTGCTATGGGAGCAGGTAAAGCAGGTGCACGCGGCATCGATGAGTATATTAAGAGCAAATATGCAAAATAAAAGCTGCTGGCCTCAAAATGGACAGTAACAAATATATGCACCTTTTTTCTGAGAAGTAAGAAGGTATGAGTTCCCTGTCTGGGATTTCGGTTTGAAATCTCAGGCAGGGTTTTTTCTATATATTAT
>OGMW01001972.1_pt1 | contig 15504 bp, 14 predicted proteins | sample 1573281 | NCBI WGS metagenome assembly OGMW01 (sample SAMEA2581907, study PRJEB24529) | metagenome | biome: Human gut stool | place: China | collected 2011
GGCGAGACTCGCATCTCCGACGAGCCCGCGTCCGACGCGGGCACGGACTACCCCGAGAGCCGCCTCGTCAGCCTCCTCGACCAGCTTCACGTCTCCAGCGAGCTTGCTGTGGACTTGGAGTCGGTCGGCTCCTTCGGGGATTCGGCCTTCACATGGTCATCGCCCTTGCCCCGGTCATTGTCGGGTGCGGGGCCGGGGTTGATCGCGGGGATGCCCCAGTGGCCGTCACCGGCGTTGGAGCCATTGTCGGCGTCGGGACCGTTGTTATTGCCGGTCCCCTGGCCGTCCGAGCCATTCCCGGTGTTGGAACCTCCGTTGCCCGATCCGCCGTTGTTGGAGCCACCGTTCCCGTTACCGGGGTTCTGGTCCCCACCACCGGGAGTGTTCCCACCATTGCCCGGGTTGTTGCCTCCGTTACCGGGGTTCTCCCCGTTACCGGGAGTGTTTCCACCGTCACCGGGGTTATTCCCGTTGCCGGGCTTGTCTCCCCCGTTACCGGGAGTATTGCCACCGTCACCGGGGTTCCCACCATTACCAGGGTTGTCGCCCCCGTTGCCGGGATTGCCGCCATTACCAGGGTTTCCACCATCACCGGGGTTATTTCCCCCGTCGCCGGGGTTGTTCCCGCCGTCACCGGGAGTGTCCCCACCGTCGCCAGGGTTACCGCCATCGCCGGGGTTATCCCCACCGTTGCCGGGATTACCGCCGTCACCGGGATTATTCCCTCCGTCGCCGGGGTTGCCGCCGTCACCGGGATTGTTCGGCTTGGGGTTGACGGTGACACCCGTCGAGATGTCCTCATACCCGTCAGCGGAGGCATGGAGGGTGTAGTCGCCCGGGTCCAGTGATCCAATACCCAACAAGCCCTGGGTGCGGAAGTCGAGCACGGCCTTGCCATCCTGATCGGCGGTGACCGTGATCTTCTTGACCGGGACTCCGTTCTGGTCGTAGAGCATCACGTCCACGTCCTTGCCAGCGGCGTCTTGCTGGGTCAAAGTGAAGTCGATCTCCGTGCCGTCTTCGTAGCCGTGCACGCCGACGTTCTTGTTGGAGCCGACATTGACGTCGATGTCCTGGGAGTCCTTATCGAACCCGCCGGTATCCTTATCGGTCTTATCGGAATCGGATGAACCGTCATCGGAGCCATCGTTGCCCGGCTTCTGGTCCGTAGCGGAGTCACCCTCGCCGTCGGCGGTGTTGCCAGTGGCATCGCCATTGTCGGCGGCCCTGTCACCATTCGGCCCCTCGTTGGCCGCGAGATTTCCCTCTGCGGGGGTCGTGACCGTAGCGGGAGCGTTATCACTCGCCGCATTCGGGGTTTCCTCGGGGGTTCCTTCCTGAGCCGTCTCAGCGGCTTCGGGGGCAGGTTCCGGGGCGGGTTCCTGTGCCTGTTCTGGGGTTGTCTGCACCTGGCCCTGTGCGGTGGCGGCCGCCGGGTCCGGGGTCTGTGTTGCCGGTTCGGGGACAGGCTGAGCCGGTGCGGACTCAGCGGGTGCATCTTCCGGGGTTGCTTGCCCCTCATCGGCCGTGACCTGCTCAGGTGCCTGTTCCTGATCTGTGGGGGCCGGTTCAGCGGCGCGGGCGTTGTCCGAGCTCGGGACCTGATCTGCCGTCCCCTGTGCTTGGTTTCCCTGTCCCTCGGCTGGTTGGGCCTGTTCCTTCACCGTGTCTGCCTGCGCGTCCGCGTTCGGTTGTTCCTTCACCGCGTCTGCGTTTTCCTGGCCGGTAGCTTCCTGGCTGGTTGCGTCTTGACTGGTGGCGTCCTGTCCGGGCTGAGCTGTTGCAGGCTCGGGGGCACTGTCAGTGCTCGATGCGGTCTTCGCTCCGTTGCTGTTTGAGGAGGTCGTCACTGGGGTTTCTGCCGCGTTCTTCTCCGCCTGCGCGGCAGGCGCGAACTGCGGGGCCTGCTGGGAGGATTCCGGGCTGGGGGCGGGGCTGTCACTGGTCGCATCGTCTGCGGCGTTGGCGGCGGTTACGGCACCGCCGATGATTGTTGGTGCAATGACCAAACCCCACTTAAGACGCCGGAGGTTTTTCCGGGTCAGGTCGTTGGATTCGATGTTGTTGATGCCTCGATGCTGAGGCTGGTGCTTAATCATCCTGTGGTCCTTCCGTTGCGGATGGTCGGTGGTGGTTGGTGTGAGTCGAGTTCTAGGTCAGCGTAGACGGGTATGCCTTGATGTCATCACCTTCTTGGACGATGGCGTAGGAGGAGGTCACTGCCAGGATCGAGCCCTTGGTCAGCTCGTATCCTTCCCCGTCGGTGGGGTAAGCCTTCGGTGGCTTGCCGCCGGTGATGGCGAGCTGGCCTTTGACCTTTTTGTACGTGGTGTCTTCGGGGGCCTTGTCGTTGATCTTGCCGTTGACCAGATTTACGACCAGTGGCCCGTAGGTCCCTGCACGGCCGCCTTGACCAGTCATCCATTTCCAGTCCTTGGTCTTGCCCAGGGTGGTGTCGTAGGAGCCCTTGGATTCTCCCGATTTCAGGTCGTTGACGGATACGGTCACATCGTTGTCGTCGTCGGTGTTATCGGCGTCTTTGGCCCATATGGTGATCCCGTAGCCGTGCCCGGCGGCGATCCACGATTGAATCTTCTGCCCGTCGTGCGGGGCGTCCATCTTCTGATCTTTGGCATCGCCCTTCGCGGGCCTGATGTTCACGGGATCGTCGAAGCTGGCCTCGATCACCCCGGCGTCATCAACGGCCATTGGGGCACCGCTCCCTTCGGGAAAATCAATCTTCCCGGAAGGACCGATGGTGGAGACCGTTTTGTCTTTGACCATCATGAGGTGTTCGCCGGTGTTGCTGAACTTCGTTCCGTCATCGACATCAGCCTGGATGGGGTCTGAGTCTTTGCCTGTCTTACTGGTCCAGGCGGAGACTTTCTTCCCCACCTTCCAGGCCAGGGCATTGTCCTTGCCGACCGTAGTGTCCACGACGAACTCTGGGTTTCCCCCGAGGTCAATGGTGCGGATTGCTTTCCCGTCGCTGGTCGAGTAGAGCTTCATCTTCGTTCCGTCGAGGATGGCTATGGCCGCGTCAGTGGCGACGACTTGGGCTCCGTCCGGGATCGGCACATCCCAGTCACTCGATGCGGAATAGTCCTCCGGCAGTGCCCGGCTTTGCAGGGAGGCTTCGGAGGACTGATCTGATCCTTGTCCGCCGATGCTGGTGGCCGCCGCGACGCCTACCCCGCCGAGGGCGAGCACTGCGATAGCGCCGATGGCTCCGTATCGGATGCGTCGATCTGCCAGCGGGCCACGTCGGGTCAGCGGTGTCTTCGTCTCGGATACGTTGTTCTCTTCGGTGCCCCGGTGTTCTTCGGTGGCCGGGTCTTCGGACTGGTGCGTTTCGGTCTCGGAAGGGTCCTCGGCTGATTCCTCAGCGTCGGTTCCGGTCTCGTGTTCGTGACCGTCGCCGTCGTCGTGACTGTCCGGCTCTGTTTCAGGGCCGCTGGCTGGTGTGGCTACCAGTTCTTGCAGGGCAATGCTTCGCTCCCGCTTGGGTTCGGGGGTGTTCTCCCGATCTTCTACGTAGACGTAGTGCTCGGTATCTTCCGGCGTGTAGTCGTCGTATTCGGTGTCGTCGCTTCTGGCCCTGCCCTTTGCGGCCGCTTCGTCGTTCGTATCGGGCGAGGCCGGGGCATGGTGTACGGCCGGGGACTCGTCTTTTTTCTCGTCCCCTGTATTGGGCTCATCCTCGGTCTCGGCCGGAGCTTCGGGAGCCGGGGTAACAACGGCCTGCTCGGTGCCAGACTGGTCCGTTCCGATTGCGTGACCCGCATCCGTTGATTCCTGCTCGTTGGAACGGACGGATTCTGCTTGCGGCTCGGACTCTGGGTTCGATTCTTCCGGGTCCGACTGGGCAGGGGCCTGGCCGGTTATTTCTTTGTCAGCCTTATCGGATGCGTTGGCATCCGGTGTGCCCATCACGACAGGTCCCCCGCCCCTGGGTGGCGGAGGCGGTGCGGCCGTGGAGCCGGTGGTGGCGTCTTTGGGCTTGCCCGGTTTCGGCGCGGGGATAGGGCCTGCACCGTAGGTGCGAGGCTTTTTCAAGTCATCGACAGTGGTTTTGGTTTCTGCGATGGCCTCACGGATTCCGGTCACGGTCGCGTTGATGTCGGAACTCTGGGTGGCCAGGGCGCGCCGAACGGGGGCGGAGAGGTTCAAGGCGGAGGCGATGTCCCGGAGCCCGGTGATGTCCACGACGGGGTTCTTCGGATTTCCGGTCTTCTGCCAGAGCCATCCGGCATCGAGGAGGACGACTCGTTTCTCATCGTGGTCGTACCGGACCTGGTGTTTGCCGATGCCGCCGTGGATGATGCCGCTGTTGTGGAGTCTGGCGGTTGCTTCTGCCAGTGCCAGGAGCGCTTCGTCCGATTCCGCCGGGGTCAGTCGGAGGTCGGTAATCAGGGGGGCGTCGATGTATTCGTAGGCGATGGCCAGGCGTGCTTCTGCCTGCCCGGCGGCGTCGAGTACATGGTCGTATCCGATCAGTCCGCGCACGCGTGCGATGTTCGGGTTGTCTTTGATCCCGCCGACGGTTCGTGCCCGTTCTCTGAGAATGTTCGTGGATGCATCCAGTGCGTGTGTTTTGAACACGAGCCGATCGTGTTCTGCCAGATATACGCCGTGGCTATCTAGGCCGGGGTCGAGTTCAGCGGTGATCTGCTTACCGCGTATCTCCATCAAGTGTCTCCTGTGCATCGTGGGGAAGGCACGCTCGTGCGGTGGTGGTGGCGTCCTTCAAAGTATATACGTTTCTGCACTGTTGTTAGCCGCAACGCATCCGTTATTCCTTCGGTCTGTAGCGGATGTCTATGCCGAAGACTTTGCGGAGTCTCATGGCCGCGTTGATGCACGACCGGGCATCGGATGGTGTGGATGGGCCGAAGACCTGAGCGCCTGGGGAATCGGGGTGAGTGATTCTCACGTGCCCGCTGGATGTCGGGCTGGTGACGAAGCCGTGCTCTGCCACCAGTTCCCAGAACTGGCCTGCTTCACCAGTCAGGACGATCCGCGATCCAGTGTTTGCACGTCTTCCTGTCTGCGGTTGTACATCTGCCCCTTGGGGTGTTGGAAGGACAGTCAGCACCACGTCGTCGAGCGGGGCGGCCACCACTTCGTAGTCATCACCGTGCAGGTGGACGATGTTCGGGTTGTCTCTATCGACTTGGATTGGGGCGGTTTCAACGATTTGGGCGACGTGTTCTCGGCTGACGTGGTTCCTGCTCATCCAGTCGCGCGTTTTGGCCGGGATGTGCAGATTTTCGGTGTTCATGTGTTCGACGGCTTCTACCGCATCAACCGGGCGTACCTGTTTAGCGGCTTGGGCCAGCCGTTTTCCGATGGCGGGGGTCGGCACAGGTCCGATGTCGCTCTGCTCTGAGCTGGACTCCTTTTGCGTTTCCGGCGGGTTCAGCGACAGGAGGAGGTCGATCAGTTGCGGGTGCGGTGGGGTGTGTGGGCAGGCAAGTTCGCGTCCGGCGGCATCCTCGATGGACCAGTGCTCGTGCCTCCCCCGGGGGGCGTTGTAGTGAATTGGAAATCGTAGCGGTGATGTGTTCAGCATCCGAGGAGTCCTATGTGTGGGGCGGTGGTGGTGTGGTGGTGGTGTTCTAGCAGGTGGAGAGGTTCTGTTCCAACGCCGCCTTCTCCTTTTCGTCCACGCTGAGGCCGTAGCGGTCCTTCACGTCGATCTGATCGAAGATGTACTGGCACCTGTAGGAGTCGTTCTCGGGAAGCCACTCGGCGGCGTCCTTGTCGGACTTGGAGTTGTTAGCCGGGCCGTCTACTGCCATCAGGTTCTCGGGGTTGTTGGCGTATTCTTCGCGCTGGTCCTGGGTCCAGTCCCAGGCTCCCGATTCGTATATCTCTGACAATGCGACTTTGTGGTCCACTTGCACGGCTCGGGATGTGTCTTTCCCGCGTTGGAAGTCGATGGTGTTGCCGGTGTAGGGGTCATCTAGGGTTCCCGAGAGGACTGTGCATCCGTCGGATTTCTTGTTGACATCATGCAGGTCTCGGTCGAGGACGATGTTTCGGGCATCGCACCCTTGGTCGAGGGTCGGCCAGGTCGGGCCGAACTGCTGTTTCCGGTTGTACTTGTCGTGCTGTGCCGCTTGTTCATGCTGTTCGTCGAGGGTGACCACGCGCAGGTTGTTCAAGTGCTCTTGTGCAGATGCGGCGTTCTCCGAGCCGGGCTCGGCAGGCTGTTGCGGTCCTTCGACCTGGGCGTTGGGGCTTGTGTCAGTTGAGCTTTCGGTGATGTCGTCCAGTGTCTCGGAGCACCCAGTCACGGCCAGACCGAGAGTGGCGAGCACAGATACGCCTCGAAGTGTTTTCCACATGATGTTCCCTCCAGCATAGATTGTGTGGTGTTACCTCCACTATACCACACCCTTGCCGGACTATTACCCGATTGCATTCGGTTTTACGGTGGTATATATTGGTGCGCATACCACGGAAAGGAATAGTCTAATGGCTTCCTGGCACACCACCCCACTGACCAGCATCGCCCTGGCAACCGACGGCACCGACCCCGCCTCAGCGAACCTGCTCGGCCACGCCATCGTGACCACCACAGGCACACCCCAGGGCGGAATCATGCAGACTCTCGTCGATCAGCAGATCACCCAAACCCCGGCACCCATACCCGCTGAGGCCACCGCCATCCACGGAATCACCAACCAGGCCGCCGCACTCGGCACAACCCCGAAAGATGCCCTGCTCTCCATCGCCGGACACTTGAACCAGACCCAACACCCCGTGGTCGCATTCAACGCCCCGTGGTTGTTCGCGGTCCTCGATGGCATGTGCGACCGCTACGCCCTCGATCCGATCCGCCCCGGAATCCTGATCGACCCCCTGGTCCTCGACAAGGCCAACACTTCCCACATTCGCTCCGGCGGCCGCCGCCTGCCTGCCGTGTGTTCCCGGTACAACGTGGACGAACCCATGAGTGGTACTCAGTCGGCAAATGCCCACGCCGCAGGGGAACTGGCCAGTACAATCCTGACCACGATCCCGAAATTCCGTCGGATGAACCCGGTTCAGCTCTCGACCGCCTGCCAGTCCTGGTACATCGAAGCCGAGACCGAGTTCCGCACCTACCTGCGATCCCAGGGCACCGAGCCGAACACGGAGATGACACCGTGGCCGAGCCTGGACCTGCCACTGGCAAGCTAACCCACCCGCCCCAACCGGAAAGGACACCATGCCACTCACCCTGCCCCTGCAAGAACTCCTCGACGTCACCGCCTGCGCGGGAATCACAGTCGAACGCACCGACCGCGAGAACGCGAACCTCTACGCCTGGGTCAGCGCCGACCGCGAGCAAGTGCTCTACATCGGCAAAGCCGCATCCAAACGACGCATCGAAGAAGAGAACGACTGGAAAGAAAAAAGTGACCACAACACCGGACTTCACTCCGCGATCGTTCCCCTCCTCCGCACACAAGAGGGTCAAAATGTGCCCCTTCGCGTGGACCCTGACTCGTTCGACCGCTCAGCAGTCCCAAAGATCATCGAGCGATACGAATGGAAAGGCACAGCCATAGATACGGCGTTGAAAGAGCTCCCCTCCATCCATATGGATTCGGAGATGGTCGAGAAGGTACTGATCCGTATTGCCGTGCGAATGGGCCGCCTGATCGGCAACAGCCAGTTCGCCTCACAGTGGGAAACCCCCATCGGCAAGACCTACGACACAGTGGCCCACTTCGCCATTCACGGCGCGGAAGACAAGGGCTTGCTTTAGACAGCACACTGGATGACATCAGCCCCTCCAGGCGTATTGATCGCCTGGAGGGGCTTTTTCTCGTCCCCTAACGAGTAGAGATCAGTACATCTCGGCATCAGGTTCTTGTGCCATCGACTGGACACGCATGTAATGGCCCTGAAACGCCATCGCCAGGGTCTTCGGGACACCTTCACGGAGCTTGCCGAGGATGAAGTCAATTTCCCCGGCTCGGGGGGATTCCCTGTCGTAGAGGTCTTCACGGTGAAGCAGGATCACGTTGTCAGCATCCTGTTCCAAAGAACCAGAGTCACGCAGATCGGAAACCTGGGGGCGCTTATCGACGCGCGACTCCGGGCCACGGTTCAACTGTGACAACGCAATGATGGGGATATTCAGGTCCAGCGCGGTCTCTTTCAGCAGGCGCGAGATGTAGCTGATTTCCAGGTGTCGGGCCGGGAACTGCGCCGAGGTCGAGAGCAGACCAATGTAGTCGATGATCGGCACCAGATTCTTCGTTGATCGCGCCATTGAACGGATATGTGCACACACGGCCTCGACAGTCCGTGACGACGAATCGAAGTACAGCGGCTTCTCCAGCAAGTCGGGCATTTTCTGCTCGATCTTCTGCCAGTCCTCCGGGGTCAGAGCCGGTTTCGTCAGCCGTAGCCGGTCGTTTGCGATGGAGCACTCCGCCGCGATGACACGGCTGGTCAACTGTTCCGGCCCCATTTCGAGGCTGAAATACGGAACGGTGATGTCGTGTTTGGCGAAGTTCCTGGCCAGAGTCAGACCGACGACTGATTTTCCCGTGGCTGGGCGGCCGGCAATCAGGGTCAGGGTTCCTCGCCCGAGGCCGCCGGTGGAATCGTCGAGGTCGCTCAATCCCGTGGGGTATCCGCTGGCACCTTCGTCGAGCAGGCGCAAGGTCTCCTCGAAGTAACCACCCATCTGTGTCGGTTTGGCGGCGGTGCTGTTTCGGGTCAGTGCGTCGAATTCATGGGTGGTTTTGCCGATGATTTCGTGGACGTCTCCGCCTCGGGAGAGGGCTTCATCGGCTGTTGTGATCGCGGTTTTGGCTGTGCGTCGGATGTAGTCGGTTCGGACCGCTTCGGCGTACTGTTCGGCCAGCGCGGCCGTGGAGGGAAACGACGTGATGGTGTGCAGGTATGCCGCTCCGCCGACTTTGGAAAGCTCCCCGGTGTGGGTGAGGTAGTCGGTTGCGGTGATTGCATCGACTTTTCCGGTTTTGACGTAGAGGTGTGCGAGGGCCTGGTAGATGGTCTCGTGCGCCGGTGAGTAGAACATCGGGCCGGTCAGGCGTTCGGTGACTGCGGCGGCGGCGACAGGGCTGAGCATCATCGACCCGAGCGCGGCCTTCTCTGCGTCTCTGACGGATTCTTGGAGGCCAGTCTGGGTTTCCATGTCACTCACCCCCTGAGAGGCGATTGAGGGTCCATTTCTGGGCCAGTGAGCGTAGTCTGCGCTTCGACTCCTCTGCGTCAACGATCCGGGTCTCTTCGGATTCCAAGGCGCGGGAGACTCCCACAGCCTGATCGGCTCGGCGCTTGGCATCCCCGACCGAGGCACCTTCTGATACGGCCCGGCGGGCCTGGACCAGCCAGGCTTGCCACTGGTGGGGGTCGTCCGCGATTTCAGCCGGGGGCTCCAGCTGATATTCGACCTGGGCCAGGCGTTCGGAGGCTTCGGCCTTCCACGCGGCGGAGATTTCCGAGGGAGCCCGGACGACTGTTCCTGCTCTACCCTGTGCGAGCACGAAGTCCCAGGCGAATTGCATCGGGACGTCGTGCAGGATTTCGGCCCAGAGTGCGGCCTGTGGGTGGAGGTCAGCTATCTCCTTATTGCGCCGGTATGGGTCCATTTCATCGACTAGCCCAATGAGGTCGTAGGCGTTGTCCATATCCATTTAGGCGTCCTCCTCGTCCACCACTTCGACTTCGACCATCGGTTCGGCTTCTGTCTCCTGTTGAAGTCGCTGGTGGTATTCCGCTTTGGCGGCTTGGGCACGAGTGAGCCCGCCGCGAGGGGTCGATCCAGATGCCGTGTTCGTCGTGGCGGGTTTTTCGGACCGGCGGAGGTCGTTGAGGCTGTAGTCGATGCGGGCGTAGCCCTTTTCGGCGGCCTCGCGGGTTGCCCGTGAGACTGATGGGTAGTCCTGGCCTTCCAAGAGCATCTGGAAGGCACTATCCACGGCGGTGCTCAGATTGGTGCTGGTCGGCTGTGCCCCGAACTGTCCTTCGTACTGATCTAGGTAGGTTTTGGCTAGATGTGCGGCGTACATGGCGTTTCTGACGACCGCCTCCGCATTTTTCTCGTCCCCGTCAGCGAAGGGTTGGCATCTCTTGGCCAGGCGAGGTCCGAGACGGCAAGCGGCGAGAGGTCCCGCGAGGGCAAGTTCGGTGCTGGTTGCCTCGAAGGCACGGGCGACTGCGCTCTGGGTCTTCTCCCGGAGTTGGGTATCTGCTTTCCAGTGCTTGCCTGGTGCTGGTTCTGAGAGGTAGCTGGAGGGGTCTTGTGCACCTCGATTTTGGGTGTGAGCCAGATCACGCGAAGCGTGTTCTGGGTTAACCCTACTTAAGTCGTTAAACGTAAGTGAGCTATTACCTTCTATTAGCCCCTCAGTGCTGAGGGGTCTGGGTGTACGCGCTGAGGGGTCTGGATCTTTCAGACCCCTCAGTGTGGAGGGGTCTGGATCTTTCAGACCCCTCAGTGTGGAGGGGTCTGGCGATGAAGAAGGTTCACTTTCCTCACTCTGACCCCTCAGTGTGGAGGGGTCTGGATTTTCCTGGCCCCTCAGTGTGGAGGGATCTGAATTTCCGGTGGCTGTTGTGGTCGCCGTGTCGCGGTCATCCTGACCCCTCAGTGTGGAGGGGTCTGAATTTTTCTGACCCCTCAGTGTGGAGGGGTCTAGCGAACTTGAAGCGACACTGGACCAGTTCTGCTCACCGAGCGGAACATCCGATTCGTCGTCGGCCTGAGTCAGCGCACGGGCGTGTGATGCTTTCGGATCATCAGCTCCACCGGGATACAGGGGTGGATACTCCTCGCCTTCTGCACCCTGCGGGTAGTGCATCCCCTGTGTGGCCTCGAAGCACAGTGCATTGCACTGCAAGGTCACCTGGTACATCATCCGTGCCCGGTTGGCAGGGTCCTTCGGGTATGGACCCCGGCGCTGGATGTAACCCAGCTTCTCCAGCCGTCGAAGCGACCGTGAGACATTCTTCGGGGCTGTCTGGGCGTATCGAGCCAAGCGGCTACTGGAAGGGAAGGCGATCTGCGTCTCATCGTTTGCGTGATATGCCAGTCCCATCAGCACCCACACATCAGTGGGGGCGGTTACATGTGCATGAGCGATGACGGCTCCGATTGTCTTGTATCCCATGCCCTCACCGCCCCTGTGTGGGAATGACCCAGGTCGTGCCGACGCCGTTGCTAACTGGTGTCAGGAATCGGTGGGAGATCAGCCAGGCTGTTGCCTCGGCATCGATGGCTTCATAGGACTGGGGTGTTCTGCCGATCCTCATGCTCGAAACCAGCGCCGTTCGGTACTGGAAGGCAATTGATTCGTCAGGGAAATGCTGGATACGGGCACCCAGTTCTTGGGCGGAGAGGTTCGTCCAGTTCAGGGCGGCCCTACATAAGCTATCCGGCACATGATCCGCGCCCTCGCACAAGGGGTTGCAGGTCATGCTCAATCGCAGAACAGGCGTCTCATTGGGCCGGTGGGGCCGACGCCGCCGCATATACCCTCGGTCGATGAGTTGCTGAATGGTCCGCGACGACGACGAGCTGTGCCCGTTCTTGAACATCGTGGCAACAGTCGTCCCCGAGACTGCGACCCACGGATTGTCCGGGGTGGCATTCAGTGCGATGTGTAGGAGCAGGCGAATTCCCGCCCCGGACGATGAGTCGTCTGTGTGTGCCACGACGCGAGATGCCTGGTCGCGTTGCCAGTCCCGGTCCGAACGGAGCGCAGGGGTTTCGCTATTGAGTGTTGCCCTGCCCGCATCCGTGTCGGCAGGTTTGCAATTTTGTTGATACGGAAAGTAGTTGTGTCCTGCTGAAGTGCTGGTCATCATGTTCAATGCGTTTCGTGGTGCCCCTTGTTTCCAAGGGAGTATGCGGTGGTGTGGTGGTGTTGGAGTCCCACGAATTCCGAGCTCTCAGGCCCGTTCACCGTGTTATCCAGATAGTAAGCATGACCCCTCAGTGCTGAGGGCCCAGCCTTAATGTCAATACACTATAGCGGCAGTGAGAGGCGTGTGTCACGTTCACTCGTGCGTCCATCTACAGCCTCCTTTTCAGTAGGCCTACCCTTGTGTGGTGCTGTATGCGCCAGGCTATCACACCCATCCAGAACGCATGTCAACGTTGACCCCAGCATCAGGACAGGACGACATGCGATCAGAGGGGTCACTCTTCTGACCGCATGTCTGAGTCACCTACAGGCCAAGGCCCTGCCGTCGAGCCTTGATGCCCTCGTCGATGGCTTGGCTGTAGAACCATGCCACCGGGATCGACTCGCCCTCCGTGTTTCGGGCCTTGCGCGCCTGCCGCATCAAGCGACGGGTGCCCATTGAAACTTCGGTATAGAGCTTGACCGCCTCAGAATCACGCGGCTTCCCGTGAACCTTGGCATCCTCCTCAGAGGGCATGTGGTGCGTGATCGCAGATTCAATCAGTGCGATCTTCCGAGGCTTCTCCCCCGTCAGCTCCCATTCATCCCAAATCAGGTCATCAAGTCGGTCGGCGGTGTCCTGGTAGATCAGCAACGTTGTACGAACCGTTCTGGCCTTGTTTTTCTCGTCCCCTGATGGTTTCGACGTCGTTGTGCTCGAAGTGGGCACAGGGGCAGGTTCTTCGGCGGGGGCTACTGCGGTGGGCTCTGCCGGTTCGGGGTGAGTCGGCGCGGTAGTTTTTACCCGGCGTGCGGACTGCTCGCGGAGGGCGTCGAGGCCGCGGCGTTTCTTCTGTGCCATTGTTCCTACTCCCCCTTGGTCTTGCTGGCTTCACGGGCCAGGAACTCATCGACAACGGCACGAACGGCCTGGGAGAAGCCGTACCCAGGCTGGGCAACAACCATAGGAAGCCCCCGATTCAGCGCCGTAGAGGAAGCACGCTTCGAGAACGGCAACCGCGTTTCCAGCAATTCCACCTGATCGTCTTTCAGACCGTCGAGGATTTCTCGACCTTCGGCTCCGTCCTGCCAGTTGGCCGCCAACCAGAAGGGAATGGTCACGCCCGCGAAGGATTGAAGGTCCTGGACGAGGAAGGCGAAGGAGGAAGCTCCGGAATAGCTGGCCCCGGTTGGGCCGATCAGCGGGATTGCGTAGTCGCTGGCGTGGATTGCGGCCTGGGTGAGCATTCCCAAGCGTGGAGGGGTGTCGATGAAGATGTAGTCGAAGTGCGGCCGGGCCGGATCGACGATTGACGTCTTGACAGCCTGAGCACCGGCGGCACCGGTAAGCATCCGTTCTGCGGCCTCAAGTGGCTGATAGCTGGCAGGTGCAAGAGTCAGGCCGGGTAGGTCCTCTACCTCGGTGAGAACGTCAGCCAGCTCCGGCGGTTGGTGCGGAGCAGGGGTATTCAACAGCTCCCCGATGGAATAGCCGGGCTCAGGGAGGATTCCGAAGTCCCCGGTGGCCGTTCCTTGCGGGTCCAAGTCAATTAGGAGAACTTGGTTCCCTCGGTTGGCTAGTTCGGCCGCGATGTTGGTGGTTGCCTTCGTTTTGCCTGCGCCGCCTTTGAGCGAGCCGAAGGAGCAGGTTAGTGCCCCGGACATATGGTCCTCCTGGGTGGTGTTGTGGTGTTTAAGTGGTGTTCTGTATTCGACCATACCAGTGCTTGGCGTCAAGTCGTGGGCATGGACTAACAGGAACCCGCGAACATGGGCACACATAGCTACATCAACACATAAAAACGTGGAAACATGCATCAATGAAGAGGCCCGGCCAGAACCATTGTGGGTCCGGCCGGGCCTCTCTGCACCAGGAACGAAGAAGTGAGTCAGGCCGCCTGTTCGGACAGCATCTTCTTGGCCATCGACTGCAACTTCGCAGTGTTGTCGAACCCGTCATCAGCAAGACGCTGACGGAGCCAGGAATACTGCACACCCACAGCATCAGCGATCTGAAAAATGGAGACCAGGCCGACCGTGGCAATACGGGTTGTCTTGATCCATTCGTATCGGTCGATTTTGGCCTGTTCGTCCGCGATACGAGCCTGGGTGTAAGCCTCGAACGCTTGGATCGTTGCGTCCCAAGCCTTGTTGGGGTCCCCTTCCCGGCTCTTCGGGGCCTCAATGTTTTTGAGTCGATTCAGCAACGACCTGTAATTGAACCCTGTGTCGTGGGCGAGCTTGCGTCGGTTGAAGTCAGGCCAGGCACGAATCAGGTTCTCCAAGGCGACGTCAATGTTGTCCCGTGCCTCATTGCGCTCGTTCAGGCGTTGCTGGGCGACTTCACCCTTGGTTTTCAATGGTTCCATGAACTGACCGGCGTTCTCCTCGGCGACAGATTCAGCCTGCTCGCGGGCTTTCAAGAATGCCTTGGTCTCGGTTTCAACCTTCTGCATGGCTTTGTCGGCCGCCTTTTGGTCCTCGGGAGGATCGCCTCGCTCCCCCGGAAGGTTCTCCGGGGTGGCCCGCCGCAAAATGTCGCGGGGAAGGCCCCACTCGTACAGGCGGACCCTCGGAAAGTGAGGCCAGGCCTCGAAGAGGTCTTGGAGCGCGCGCTCAAAACGCTCCCTCGAAGTGGTGAGCTTCTTGGAAGCGTCATTGAGTAGACGCAGGGCGACGAGCTGATCGTCGGTCAAATGCGTGTCCGACATGGTGGGTGGATGTCCTTTGGTGCGTTTGGGGTTGGTCTGGTGCCCCCGGATTCTTCCTTGCGATTTCCCGATGTGCTGAGGAAGGAAAGGTCGGGTTATGTATGAGTCTAATCGAGTATTCACCACATTGTGGGTGGTGGCCACAACAAGCGGCCGCCACCCACCGGCGTGGTGCCTAGAGTTCGGCGTAAGCCCAGGAGTGTTCGTAGTCGCCCCAACGGGAGAAATAGGCGCTGGCCCAGGCCCGTTGTTCGGCGGCAGTACGGTCACGCAGTTCCCAGATTTCTGCGGCGTCCTCGTCGAGGCTGGTATCAGCGATGACTTCCTCGATGTCATCCGGGTAGGTCATCTGGGCGTAAGAGGTCGTGGGGTCGGTGAAGTAGAGATTTACGAATACCCCGGAGCCGTAGTTGATCTCTGCTTCGGTGGTTGTGTGCGTGGCGGTGAGCATGTGATCTCCTCTGGTCGCAGTATCAGTGTGGTGGTGTAGGCACCAATATAGCACACCGTACATTTGTTGGCTGTAAACATCTCCGATTGCCCACTTGGGCAATATCGTGAACCTAGACGATCAAAAAATGCGTACGTAGGATCATGTCGTGACAGATTGATTTCGACCCCAAGGAGACCCACATGGCTCTGCAATCCGACATCGAAGAAACTCTGCTCTGCTTCCTGCGCCGAGGCCGACCCTTGACGCACAAGCAACTCGGAGCCGAACTGAAAGCTAGCCAACCCACAGTGCGAAGGCGGGTATCAGCCCTCCGCGAGCAAGGCTGGCTCCTGAACCATCTCGGAGGCCTTGGCGGGGACCTGTTGCTCCTCAACGTGAACCGAGCTGGCTTCAAAGCCTTTACCGATTACCTCTACACCGAGCACGGGGTCACCGTCGGCCCGTACCTGTGGGCCGTGGACAA
>OGMW01001976.1_pt1 | contig 15468 bp, 10 predicted proteins | sample 1573281 | NCBI WGS metagenome assembly OGMW01 (sample SAMEA2581907, study PRJEB24529) | metagenome | biome: Human gut stool | place: China | collected 2011
TAGGTACAAAAATAGAGTTTTTAATCATTAGTTGGTATCGATTTTGATTAAAATGTTTTAATTTGTATATCTTCTAAATAAGGAAAACACTATTTTTGCATTGATTATTAAATACGTATGCAATTATGCCTTTAAATTTACCCGATAAGCTTCCTGCGATAGAACTATTGAAAGAGGAGAATATCTTTGTGATAGATAACTCCCGCGCAACACAACAGGACATCCGCCCGCTACGCATTGTCATCCTCAACCTGATGCCGTTGAAGATTACGACAGAAACAGACTTGGTGCGTCTGCTCTCGAATACTCCGCTTCAGGTGGAGATATCTTTTATGAAGATAAAGAGCCACACTTCGAAGAACACGCCGATAGAACACATGAAGACATTTTATACCGACTTCGACAAGATGAGGGACGATAAGTACGACGGTATGATCATTACCGGTGCGCCGGTAGAGCAGATGGATTTCGAGGAGGTGAATTATTGGAACGAAATAACGGAGATATTTGACTGGGCACGTACCCATGTCACCTCTACGCTCTATATATGCTGGGCCGCGCAGGCCGGTCTGTACCATCATTACGGTGTGCCCAAGTATGCACTGGACAAGAAGATGTTCGGCATTTTCAAACATCGCACGTTGCTTCCGTTGCATCCCATCTTCCGCGGGTTCGATGATGAATTTTATGTTCCCCATAGCCGGCATACGGAAGTGCGGAAAGAAGATATACTAAAGGTGCCTGAACTGACATTGCTTTCGGAGTCGGACGATTCGGGAGTGTATATGGTGGTGGCTCGCGGTGGGCGTGAGTTCTTTGTGACGGGGCACTCGGAATATTCGCCGTTGACACTGGATACGGAATACCGCCGGGATGTGGCGAAAGGTCTGCCTATCGAGGTTCCTCGCAATTATTATGTAGATGATGATCCGGACAAGGGGCCGCTGGTGCGTTGGCGCGGACATGCCAACCTGTTGTTCTCCAACTGGCTGAACTATTTCGTCTATCAGGAGACTCCTTATAATATTGAAGATATCAGATGATAAAACAACGTAAGATAGAATTGCTGGCTCCGGCCAAAAACCTGGAATGCGGCATGGCTGCCATCGATCATGGGGCGGATGCCGTATATATCGGTGCGCCGAAGTTCGGTGCCCGTGCGGCAGCGGTCAATTCATTGGAAGATATAGCCGCTTTGGTGGAGTATGCCCATTTGTATAATGTGCGGATTTATGTTACGGTCAATACGATCCTGAAAGATGAAGAACTGAAGGAGACGGAGGAGATGATCCGGGCCCTGTACCGTGTCGGAGTGGATGCGCTTATTGTGCAGGATATGGGAATCACCGGTCTGGAGTTGCCGCCCATTCCGTTGCATGCGAGCACGCAGATGGATAACCGTACGGCAGAGAAAGTGAGATTTCTGGCCGATGCCGGCTTCCGCCAAGTGGTGTTGGCGCGTGAACTTTCGTTACGGGAGATCGGCAAGATACACGAGGCTTGTCCCGACGTGCCTCTGGAAATCTTTGTGCACGGAGCGCTCTGTGTAAGTTATAGCGGGCAGTGCTATGTCAGCCAGGCTTGTTTCGGGCGTAGTGCCAACCGGGGTGAGTGTGCCCAGTTCTGTCGTTTGCCGTTCAGCCTGGTCGATTCGAACGACCGGGTGATTGCGAAGGACAAACATCTTCTTTCACTCAAGGATCTCAACCAAAGTGAGGAGCTGGAGGCTCTGCTCGATGCCGGTGCCTCTTCTTTCAAGATAGAAGGCCGGTTGAAGGACGTTTCGTATGTAAAGAACGTGACGGCCGCCTACCGCCAGAAGCTGGATGCCATCCTTGCCCGCCGCAAGGAGTATGTGCGTGCTTCTTCCGGCAGCTGCCGTTATGCTTTCAAGCCTCAGCTGGACAAGAGTTTCAGCCGTGGTTTTACGCATTATTTCCTGCACGGGCGCACCAGGGATGTTTTTTCGTTCGACACCCCCAAGTCGCTGGGAGAGGAGATGGGGACGATGAAAGAGGCCAGGGGGAATTATCTGACCGTGGCGGGATTGAAGTCGTTCAATAACGGTGACGGTGTTTGCTACATTGACGAGCAAGGCAAACTGCAAGGTTTCCGCATCAACCGTGTGGAGGGCAATAAGCTCTATCCGCAGGAGATGCCCCGCATCAAGCCCCGAACGGTGTTGTACCGTAACTTCGATCAGGAGTTTGAGAAGATACTCGCCCGCCGGTCGTCCGAACGCAAGATGGCCGTGGCCATCCGGCTGGCGGACACTGCCTTCGGATTCGCCCTGACGCTGACGGATGAGGATGATAACCGTGTGACCCTGTCGCTGCCGCGTGCGAAAGAGCCGGCGCGTACGCCACAGGAAGAGAACCTGAAGACGCAGCTGGCTAAGTTGGGGAACACTCCTTTCGAAGCGGAACGCGTCGACATCGACTTCACGGAGAACTGGTTTCTGCCTGCTTCGGTATTAGCCGATTTCCGCCGGCAGGCGATTGAGAAACTGATTGCCGCCCGCCGTATCAACTACCGGAGAGAGCTGGCGGTGCTTAGGCCTACGACTCATGCTTTTCCGCAGACGACGTTGACCTATCTGGGAAATGTGATGAATGCGCGGGCTGCCTCTTTTTATGCCGGGCATGGCGTGGCAAGCATTGCTCCTGCTTTTGAACAGACGCCTGTGGAGAAGGCGGTGCTGATGTTCTGCAAACATTGCCTGCGCTACAGCATGGGCTGGTGTCCGGTTCATCAACGGGAACGCTCTCCGTATCGTGAACCTTATTATCTGGTATCGACGGACGGCAAACGCTTCCGCCTGGAATTTGACTGCCGGAACTGCCAGATGAAAGTGAGTGCCTTATGAAAATGAAGGGGCTCTGCGCGCGTCTGTGTTATGCTGTGATAGGCTTTTTCCTGCTGGCGGCCTGCCATTATTCACCGCCCGATCTCACTGCCGAGGGGCTGGGGGAGAAAACAAAGGACTCTTTAGCTTATCTTTTCCGGTACCATTATACCTGGAACACGAATCTGGAGGTGCTGGACGACTCCGTCCGGTTGGAATATCTTCCGGTGAAGGATGCCTATGTCAGTCTGAACAAAGGTGACCGGGTGGTCGTGGCAGAGTTCTCCATTCATCCGCAGGACAGCGTGGACAGCGTATGGGTGAAGCTGGCCCACTCGCAGGACGTCCAGGGGTGGGTGCGCAACCGTGATCTGGTGCGCTCCTTCGTGCCCACCGATAGTATTTCGCAGTTTATCCACCTTTTCAGCAATACTCACGCTTCGTATTTCGTCATCATTTTCGCCCTCTTTGTCGGGGCCTACCTGCTCCGTGCTTTCATGAAGAAGCAGTTGCAGATGGTTTACTTCAATGATATCGACAGCGTCTATCCCCTTTTCCTCTGTCTGCTGATGGCGTTCAGTGCTACGGTTTACGAGACGATGCAGGTGTTTGTCCCCGATACCTGGGAGCATTTCTACTTTAATCCCACCCTTTCGCCGTTCAAGGTGCCTTTCATCCTTTCGGTTTTTCTGCTGAGCATCTGGTTGTTTATTGTCGTCACGCTGGCCGTGCTCGACGATTTGTTCCGCCAGCTCACTCCTGCCGCCGCCGTTTTCTATTTGCTGGGGCTGATGTCTTGCTGCATCTTCTGCTACTTCTTCTTCATCCTGACCACGCACATTTATATCGGTTACCTGTTTTTAGCTTGCTTCATCTGGCTTTTTGTGAAGAAGGTGCGTAGGAATTCCGGCTATAAATACCGCTGCGGAAACTGTGGGCAGAAACTCCGGGAGAAGGGGGTATGCCCGCATTGCGGGGCGATCAACGAATAAGATCTTCTCACCACAGAGGACACAGAGGACGCAGAGTTTTAATTCCGCTCGCCCTTGGAGGGTGGAGGACAGAGAAAAGAGAGAGAAAAAAACTACTCTGTGTCCTCTGTGTCCTCTGTGGTGAGAACAGTGAAAACTACGGTGCACCGTCGTCGGAAAAACGGTGCACCGCTCTTAAACAAACGGTGCACCGTTTCCTCAAGAACGGTGCACCGTTGTTTCCGCCCCCTTCGGGCGTCCTTCCGGAGGCGCAGGCTTCGGCGTCAGAACCGGCAGCGCACGTCTACCCCGAAGTGCACCGGACGGCCTTTTTGCATGAATCCGTTGCCCATTGATTCGAAATAGAACGCGGCATATTCCTTATCCAGTATGTTGCGTACCCAGAATCCGATCTGTCCGTTTCCCTTCTCCAGGCTGACACGTCCGTTCAGGGTTCCGTAGAACGACTGGCTGACGTTGTTCTGCTCCGTCCAGTAGATCCGTCCGACACCGTTGTAGTTCAAGTTCACCTGTACCCGGTCCAGCCAGTGGCGGGGAGCGATGCGGAAGATGTATTGCGCGCCCACGTTGAGCGTGTGTTTGGGGACGAAAGGCACGTAGTTGCCGTTATAGTTCTCTTTTTCTTGCAGGCTGCCGTCCTCCGTTTTCTGGCGGACGACGTAATCGGTGAACGTGGCATACGTATATCCGTAGTTAGCGTTCAGGCTGAGCGCGTCTGTCAGGCTGCTGCGCAGGGCGACTTCGGCGCCATAACTTCGGCTCTTGCCGGCATTGATGGTGATGCGTCCCAGTCCGCTTTCGGCAAACTGCGCTATCTGCTGGTCGCGCGTATCCATATAATAGGCGGCGAGGTCGGCCCAGAGACGGCCTTCCCACAGGGTGAGGTGCGCGCCCGCTTCGTAGTTCCACGAGTATTCGGGCTTATACGTGGTCGATGCCTTCACGTCGATCTTCTCTTCCGGCATCATCTGGCCGATCATCCCGGCGTATTTCTTGAACACGTCGCTTTCCATCATGGCGGTTTTCATCGAGTTCTTCAGTTCGCTCTGCACCAGGTCCGAGAACATCTGCACGTTGTATCCTCCCGAACGATAGCCGCGTGAAACCGTGGCATAGACGCTGTTCCCTTTCCGCCATTCATATTGCAGGGCGAATTTGGGGAGCAATTGCAGGTAATCGTTCTTCAGCTTGCCTTTGAAGGATGCCGGGGCCTTCATGTGCTGGTCCTTCAGGTTCAGCATGGGCGGCATGCTGATGCTGAAATCAAAGTCCATCGGGTCGCTGACGGAGTTGTACGTCATCGATATCTTTTCATAGTCCAGGCGCAGGCCGGCGGTAAAGGAGAGCCCTTCGGTGAAGAGGTTGTTGAATGTAGACTGGTGGTAGATCGCTCCGCTCAGTATCGGAGTGTCAAAGTTGCCGCTGACGCGGAGTGTCGGGTTGTTCACCGTCAGCGCCATCCGGGGGGCTTTGGGGCCTAAGTTGGCGAAGGCCTTGTTGGCGTTGCCCTCTATCACCTCTTTTACCCCGTCTTCTTTAAATATCACCGGTCCGTCCGTGTTCAGCCACTGATAGAAACCGAAGGCGCCCGTAGTCCATTGCCAGTTGCTTCCCGGTTTCGATTTCAGCATCACTTCCTCCGAGAGGGTGTTCAGCTTCTGCTTCTGAATCAGGTTGAACAGGTTCTTCTCCGTGAAGTCCTGGTCGAGAAACATGCGGTCGTTCAGGTTCTGGAATCCGGTTACGGCGCTCAGGATGAACTTCTGCGCCTGGTATTCTATGTTGACTCCCGCATTCAGCAGCCCGCGGCGGTAGGTGCTCTCGTCGTTGTACGAGATCTTGCCGATTCGTTCTTTTCGCGGATCGTCCTCTCTTTCCGCCGGGTCCACTCTTCCTGTGTAGAAGTACGGATATCCCCCTTCGTGGCTGTACTCGTAGCTGATGTTCAGGTCCAGCTTCAGGTTCTCGCCGGGCAGGTAAATGCCGCGGAACCGTCCGCCTGCTGCCTGACTCTTGTCTATTCTTTTGTTAAGGTAGGTATTCTTGAAAAATCCGCCGCCGTATTCGTAGAATCCGCCCGTTGAAAAAGCGAATTGATCCGATACACGATGGTAGTGGGTCACCGAAGCGTTGTAATTGTTGTAACTTCCGGCACCCAGACGGAGGTCGGTGCCCTGATAGCTGAAAGGCGATTTGGTGTGCACTTTGATCAGTCCGCCCATGGTGTTGCGCCCGTAGAGGGTACCCTGAGGGCCGCGCAGCACGTCGATGCGTTCGATGTCGGCGTAGTTGAAGTCGAACGCCGATTTGTCGATATAAGGTACGTTGTCCACATACAACCCCACGGAAGGCGTGTTGATGCGTGAGCCGATTCCGCGGATATAGATGGCGGAAGTCAGCCTGGAACCATAGTCCGGTATGAAGATATTCGGCACAAGGGCAGTCAGGCTTTTGATGGAATTTACCTGGTTGGCCTGCATATCCTGCTGCGAGAGCATGGTGACTGCGGTCGGCAGCTCCCGTAGTTTGCGGTTTTCTTTCGGAGCGGCGATGACTACGATTTCTTCTACGTCTATCACCTTCAGTGTGTCCTTCGGCAGCTCCCCGGCCCATGTTCCGCTGGCCGAAAAGAGGGCAAGAGCAATAAGAATGCTGTTTTTCTTCATTTACTGTATCTTTTCATTGATTCGTTTGCAAAGATGCAGCAAAAAATGTTAAACGGCAATCCTCATTTATTAGGATATATCGGATTCACCACTGATTCACCACAGAGGACACAGAGGGCACAGAGTAAGGTATATAGTGAATATAGGGTAGTGTATATAGGGTACACAGAGCGGACAAGGCGGACAGCGCCCACAGCGCAATCGATAACTCAAAATATCCTCTGTGCCCTCTGTGTCCTCTGTGGTGAATTCCCGGTTTATATCCTGTCCGCCTCCACGTATCCGTTCATCACCGCGTAGATGGTCAGTCCGGAGACCGACTTGATGCCTAACTTCTCGGTGATGTTCTTCCGGTGTGTGATCACCGTAGTCAGGCTGATATTCAGCTTGTCGGCGATTTCTTTGTTGATCAGCCCTTTGGTGATCAGCACCAGCACCTCGATCTCGCGTGCCGAAAGCTCGTGTCCGGTGGCGGCAGGCGGGGCAGGAGGCATGTCCTTCACCGGATAACCGTCGTGGTGCGCGTGCTGGTGGAGTTTCAGGATGTCCTTCACCAACCCCTCTTCCGTCTGGTAGATGTTGAGTATCGGGACGCCCGAAAGCTGGAATTGGTGACTGTCTCCCGCCAGTACGATGGTTTTCCGTTTCCGGGGGAGGAAGAAAGCATTATGCTCCACATATATCTGTGCGGAGATAAAGTAATGAGCGTACATGTCCGGCGTGTCGTCCATCAGTTCGCCGAAACCGGGAAACGTGCGGATGACTGCCATGGGGATCATCCTCTCCAGGATTGTTTTCAGTCCCAGGCTGGTGAGGGTGTTCGCCTCTACGATGGCTATTTCGGGTTGGTGATTCATCATAAGTCCTATTGATTCATAAATTGTGCTACTGCTTCTGCGCATCGTTCTCCATCGATTCCTGCCGAGACGATGCCCCCCGCATAACCGGCCCCCTCACCGCACGGGAAGAGTCCGCGCAGGGTGATGTGCTGCAATGTATCCTTGTCCCGCACGATGCGTACCGGCGATGAAGTCCGTGTCTCTACGCCTATCATCACCGCCTCGTTGGTGAGGAATCCGTGGCTGCTGCGTCCGAACTGCTGGAAGCCCTGTGACAGCCGGCCGGTGATGAACTCCGGCATCCAGAAGTGCAGCGGAGAAGAGATAAGCCCCGGGCTGTACGACGATTCCGGTAAGTCGTAACTCAGCTTCCTGCGTGTGAAGTCTGCCATGCGCTGGGCGGGAGCCGTCTGTCGTCTGCCTCCTTGCAGCCAGCACTGGCGCTCCAGCTCTTCCTGAAAGCGCAGCACCGCCAGTTCGGGATAGCTCCCTTCTGCTTCATCGTTCATCGTTAACCGTTCGTCGTTCATGATGTCTTCCGGCTGTATCTCCACCACCATGCCCGAGTTGCTCCACCGGGAGCCACGGTTGGAGGGCGACATTCCATTGACCACCACTTGCTCCGGCCCGCTGGCGGCAGGTACGATAAATCCTCCCGGACACATGCAGAAGCTGTATACCCCCCGGCCTTCTACCTGTGTGACGAAACTGTATTCGGCTGCCGGCAGGTATTTCCCTCTCCCGTTCCGGTTGTGGTATTGGATCTGGTCTATCAGTCCTGCCGGATGTTCCAGGCGTACCCCGACGGCAATGCCTTTCGCCTCGATGGGCACCTTGTTGGCCGCCAGCCATCGGTATACATCCCGTGCCGAGTGCCCTGTCGCCAGAATGACAGGTCCGAGGAATGTCTTGCCCGTCTGGGTTTCAATGCCTTTCACCTCCCCCTTCTCGATGATCAGTGCGTCCATCCGGGTTTCGAAGTGCACCTCACCGCCACATTCGATAATCGTATGACGCATGTTCTCTATCACCCGTGGCAGTTTATCCGTACCGATGTGCGGATGGGCGTCCACCAGGATGGCGGTGGAAGCCCCGTGCTGGCAAAATACGTTCAGTATCTTGTCCACGTTTCCCCGCTTTTTGCTCCGGGTATATAGTTTCCCGTCCGAGTAAGCGCCTGCTCCCCCTTCACCGAAACTATAGTTCGATTCCGGGTCTACCCGGTGCTCCCGGCTGATTTGTGCCAGGTCCTTCTTGCGCTCGCGTACATCTTTGCCACGCTCTACGACGACGGGACGCAGCCCCAGTTCTATCAGTCGCAGTGCGGCAAACAATCCGCCGGGTCCGGCGCCCACAACAATTACCTGTGGCTTGTCTTCCACCTTATTATATATAGTACGTTCGTATTCATCATCCGTCGGCATTTCATTGAGGTATACCCGCACTTTCAGGTTGGCGAAGATGGTGCGTTGCCGGGCGTCTATGCTCCGTTTCAGTATGCGGAGAGAGGTTACATCACGCAGGTTCAGCCCTTTCTCCTGAGAAAGGTATGTCTTGAGTTGCTGCTCGTTGGCGGCAATTTCAGGGAGGATTCGTAGTTGGTATTCTTGTATCATAGGTTCACCACAGAGGACGCAGAGGTCACAGAGTTTAATTAGTTTATAATATGAAACGTTTGATGCCGTATTTGAGGCTTGCAACGTTGAAGTTTAATAATAGTCCGTACTTAATATTACTCAATTTCATATAAGTCAGGATTTGGGCAGAATGTACCGGAAGTAGCGCTTCCACGCTTTTTAGCTCTATAATAAGCCGGTCGTCAATTAGTAAGTCCAACCGATAGTCGGTATCCAGTTTACTACCTTTATATATGATAGGCAATTTCTTTTGTCTTTCCACTTTTATGCCAGCTTCGATAATTTCGTGGAATAAGCATGTCTCATAAGTACTTTCTAATAATCCCGCTCCCAGTTGCGTATGTACTTCGAAAGCTAATCCCAGAACCTTGCTGGTAAGTATATTAATCTCTTCCATTCCTATGTCTTTCTATTTTTTAACTCCGTGTCCTCTGTGTCCTCTGTGGTGAACTCATCCGAAGAGTCCCCGGAACGCCTCTTCCACCTTTCTCACCGGCACCAGTTCTATCTTCAGCTTCTTCATGTCGATTCCCTGCATATTATACTTAGGCAGGATAAACCGTTTGAATCCAAGCTTCTCGGCTTCACCGATACGTTGTTCGATTCGGTTCACCGGACGGATTTCACCGGACAACCCGATTTCACCTGCCATACAGACTTCCGGTTCGATGGCGGCATCCATATTGGACGAAAGGATGGCACTGATAACAGCCAGGTCGATGGCAGGGTCGTTCACCTTCAGCCCCCCGGCAATATTTAGAAAGACATCTTTCTGTGCTAACTTGAAGCCGACACGTTTCTCAAGCACAGCCAGCAGCATGTTCATGCGGCGGATATCGAATCCGGTTGCCGAACGTTGCGGATTGCCGTAAACGGCAGAACTGACAAGTGCCTGTGTTTCTATCAGGAACGGCCTGACTCCTTCGATGGCAGATGCGATGGCTACCCCGCTCATGCCTTCGTGATCTTGCGATAGCAACAGCTCCGACGGGTTGCTGACCTGGCGAAGCCCGTCTTGCCGCATCTCGTAAATACCCAGTTCGGCCGTACTGCCAAAGCGGTTCTTGATGCTGCGCAGGATGCGGTACATATAATGCTGGTCTCCCTCAAACTGGAGCACGGTGTCTACGATGTGTTCCAGTACCTTCGGACCGGCAATGCTGCCTTCTTTGTTGATATGCCCGATCAGTAATACCGGAGTATGCGTCTCTTTGGCAAAACGGAGAATGGAGGCCGAGCACTCCCGCACTTGCGCGATACTTCCCGGCGAAGACTCGATGCTTTCGGTGGATATGGTCTGTATGGAGTCGATGATTACCAGGTCCGGACGTGTATTCTTAATGTGCACATAGATCTGCTCCAACGACGTTTCGCACACAATCAGGCAGTCGCTCGACGTTTGTGTCAGTCGGTCCGCGCGGAGCTTCAGTTGCCTTGCACTCTCTTCTCCGGAGATGTAGAGTATCCTGCGTTCGGGCATGTGGAGCACGGTTTGAAGTACCAGAGTCGATTTTCCGATACCCGGTTCGCCACCGATCAGCACCAGTGATCCCGGCACCAGTCCGCCGCCCAGTACCCGGTTCAACTCCTCGTCGTGCATGTCGATGCGGGGTTCCTCGTCCGCTTCGATCTCGTTCAGGGTGACAGGTTTGGCTTTAGGCGATTCGATGCCCGATACCGGACGTTTATTCGGAACCTCCTTGCGTACGATTTCTTCTACATAAGTATTCCACTCGCCACACGAAGGACACTTGCCCACCCATTTGGGTGATTCCTGTCCGCAGTTACTGCATACATAAACGGTTTTCTCTTTTGCCATTGATCTCTTGATAAATAGGTCTCAAAGTTACACATTTCGTCTTTTTCTGCCAAACAGAATATAGCTTTTGACTTTTGAATGCCGGGAAGCCGTTATTCTTTTGGATAAAGCATCTGGCCGATTGTCAGCGAAATGAACGGATTGCTGACTCAATGTCGCCTATTGGCCGGATTCGCTGACAAGCTTTGTGCGATAAGATTGCATTCCGGAAATGGAACTTGAATAAATATTCCCAAATAACTGCATATTCCGCATTTCCGTCGTTAGTTTATTCGGTTTTAGGGCTTCAGGTTATTAACTTCGTTGCGGTAAGATGCTAACTTCATAGCGGCAGGATGTTAACTTCGTGACGGCACAATGTTAACTTCGTGCAAGTAGAGTGTCAAATTCCTGCCGGCAGAGGCTTCGTTTCTATTGAATAGAGGTTCCGTTCATACCGATTCCAGCGTCTTTTCGGCTGGTTGGTTTGATGGAGAAGGCAGATTTGGAGTAGCATAAAGAATCTGTTTAGCCTTTCAATTGTATTGAATGATACTATAAAGGATAATCTGCTTTGTTTTTGACGGAATTTTCCGGATATGACAATCAAACAGATAACTGGCTAAACGGTATGGCTGCATTTTTTGCAAGCTCCCTTGGCATTCGTTCGGAAAAACAGATTCTGAGCCTTTATGAATATCATTTAGACAAATCGGTACTTCTGCCTTCCGGCATTCATCTGAAGCATTTGCAGGCGTACTTTGTCCGGTAAGTATCTGTTTTCTGGTAAAAACTATACTTTTATCGCAAAATAATCGCAAAAAGTGATAGATTGAATGAAATTATTCTTATTTTTGCAACATCTTATCAAAATCAAAAGTAGAAACAGAGACAATGATGCATTACTATCCACATACAGTCACATCGATGTGTATCCTGATGATCGGGACACAGGGGACAATGGGGATGACCCTTAGGGGTTAATATATAGTATGATGTGTATCTACGTGATTCACGCTTACAGGAAGTAAGCAAAACTCAATTTTATATTTTATTATTTGTATCAACAAAAGTGGTTTTGTATGCCTTAAGGAGCGTACAAAGCATTCCATTAAATAAGTATCTGCATGAAAGTAATGAAATTCGGCGGAACGTCCGTAGGTTCCGTGAACAGCATTTTAAGCGTAAAGAAAATCGTAGAGTCTGCCGGTGAGCCGGTAATCGTTGTAGTGTCCGCATTGGGCGGGATCACTGACCAGTTGATTAGTACTTCCCGAATGGCCGCCACCGGCGATGCAGCTTACGAAGGGGCATATCGGGAAATAGTACGCCGTCACGAAGAAATGGTAAAGGGAGTGATTCCTGCCGGAGAAACTCAAACTTTGTTGCACTATCAGGTGAATGAATTGCTTGATGAACTGAAAGATATTTTTCAGGGCATTTATCTGATTAAAGACCTTTCCCCGAAAACATCCGATACCATTGTCAGCTATGGTGAACGCCTGTCTTCACTGATTGCGTCGCGGCTGATTCAGGGGGCTGTGTGGTTCGATTCACGCACTTTTATCAAGACAGAAAAGAAACACAATAAGCATACACTGGATACGGAACTGACCAATCGGTTGGTCCGGGAGGCTTTCAAAGAGATTCCACAGGTATCACTCGTACCGGGATTTATTTCTTCTGATAAGGTTTCGGGAGACGTGACCAATCTGGGACGCGGTGGCTCCGACTATACTGCCGCTGTTATTGCCGCAGCCCTCGGTGCCGATAGCCTGGAGATATGGACAGATGTGGATGGCTTTATGACTGCCGATCCGCGGGTGATCAGTACGGCCTACACCATCAGTGAGCTGACCTATGTTGAAGCGACGGAGCTCTGTAACTTCGGTGCAAAAGTGGTTTATCCGCCTACCATCTATCCGGTGTGTCACAAGAATATACCGATTCTGATTAAAAACACATTCAATCCGGATGGGCAGGGAACGGTGATCAAGCAGAATGTAGACCATACGAAGAGCAAGGCCATCAAAGGTATTTCGTCTATCAACGACACGAGCCTGATTACGGTGCAAGGTTTAGGTATGGTGGGGGTGATCGGTGTAAACTACCGCATCTTTAAGGCGTTGGCAAAGAACGGCATCAGTGTGTTTCTCGTTTCGCAGGCTTCCTCAGAGAACAGTACCTCTATCGGTGTGCGTAATGCCGATGCCGATCTGGCTTGTGAGGTGCTGAACGAAGAGTTTGCCAAAGAGATCGAGATGGGTGAGATCTCGCCTATCCAGGCAGAAAAGAACCTGGCTACCGTGGCTATCGTAGGTGAGAATATGAAACATACACCGGGTATTGCCGGAAAGCTGTTCGGCACGCTGGGACGGAATGGCATCAATGTGATTGCCTGTGCGCAGGGAGCGTCCGAAACCAATATATCGTTTGTGGTCGATTCAAAATCACTGCGTAAATCGCTGAACGTGATCCACGACTCTTTCTTCCTCTCGGAATACCAGGTGCTCAACCTCTTTATCTGCGGTGTGGGTACGGTGGGTGGAAGCCTTGTCGAACAGATACGCCAGCAACAGAAGAAACTGATGATGGAGAATGGGCTGAAACTGCATGTGGTGGGTATCATCGATGCGACGAAAGCGATGTTCAGCCGTGCCGGATTCGACTTGGGCAACTATCGTGAGGAGTTGAAAGAGAAAGGAACCGACAGTTCGCTGGACACTATCCGCGAAGAGATTATCGGCATGAACATATTCAACTCAGTATTTGTGGATTGTACGGCCAGTCCGGACATTGCATCTTTGTATAAGGACTTCCTGCAACACAACATCTCTGTGGTGGCGGCCAATAAGATCGCTGCTTCGTCGGCTTACGAGAATTACCGCGAACTGAAGCTGATAGCCCGTCAGCGTGGTGTGAAATATCTGTTTGAAACCAACGTCGGTGCCGGACTTCCGATTATCAATACTATCAATGACTTGATACATAGCGGTGACAAGATCCTGAAAATCGAAGCCGTCCTTTCGGGCACACTGAACTATATCTTCAATAAGATCAGTGCCGATGTGCCTTTCAGCCGTACCATCAAGATGGCGCAGGAGGAACGCTACTCCGAACCTGATCCGCGTATCGACCTTAGTGGCAAGGATGTGATCCGTAAGCTGGTGATCCTGGCCCGCGAAGCCGGATATAAGCTGGAGCAGGAAGAGGTTGAAAAGAACCTGTTTGTGCCGAACGACTTTTTCGAAGGTTCGCTGGAAGACTTCTGGAAGAAGGTACCCAGTCTGGATGCTGACTTCGAAGCCCGCCGCAAGGTGCTCGAAAGCGAGAATAAACATTGGCGTTTCGTTGCCAAGCTGGAAAACGGTAAGGCATCCGTAGGCTTGCAGGAAGTGGACCGCAACCATCCTTTCTACGGACTGGAGGGCAGCAACAACATCATCCTGCTGACTACCGAGCGCTATAAGGAATACCCGATGATGATTCAGGGATACGGTGCGGGTGCCGGAGTGACAGCCGCCGGTGTGTTTGCCGACATCATGAGTATTGCAAACGTATAAAAAGAAGCTTATGAAACACATCATCCTGTTAGGCGATGGAATGGCCGACTGGCCTGTGAAATCGTTGGGAGGCAAGACGCTCCTGCAATATGCAAAAACGCCTTATATGGATAAACTGGCCCGCATGGGACGGGTCGGACGGTTGGTGACCGTAGCCGACGGGTTTCATCCGGGAAGTGAAGTAGCCAACATGTCGGTTTTGGGATACAATCTTCCGCAGGTATACGAGGGGCGCGGGCCGCTCGAGGCCGCCAGTATCGGTGTAGATCTGCAGCCGGGCGAGATGGCGATGCGTTGCAACCTGATTTGTACGGAAGGGGATATCCTGAAGAACCATTCGGCCGGGCATATCACCACGGAAGAGGCGGATGTGTTGATTCAATATCTTCAGGAGAAGTTAGGTGACGACCGGGTACGGTTTCATACCGGTGTGCAATACCGCCATTTGCTGGTGGTGAAAGGGGGGAACAAGCAGCTGGACTGCACTCCGCCGCACGATGTGCCTTTAAAGCCTTTCCGTCCGCTGATGGTGAAACCGCTGGTGCCGGAGGCCGAAGAGACAGCCGGCTTGCTCAACGAACTGATCCTGAAGTCGCAGGAACTGCTGAAGGATCATCCGCTGAACCTGAAGCGGATGGCCGAAGGCAAGGACCCTGCCAACAGTATCTGGCCGTGGAGTCCGGGTTATCGTCCGCAGATGGAACGTCTGTCCGATACATTTCCGCAAATGAAGAGGGGAGCCGTAATCTCGGCTGTCGATCTGATCAACGGTATCGGATATTATGCCGGACTGCGCCGCATCGCGGTGGAAGGGGCGACGGGACTGTACGACACCAACTATGAGAATAAGGTGGCTGCCGCATTGGAAGCCTTGAGGACGGATGACTTTGTCTATCTGCACATCGAAGCCAGTGACGAAGCCGGGCACGAAGGTGACGTGGCACTGAAGTTGCGGACCATCGAGAACCTGGACAGCCGTGCCGTAGGCCCTGTCTACGAGGCGGTGAAGGATTGGGACGAACCGGTGGCCATCGCCGTATTGCCCGATCATCCCACACCTTGCGAGCTGCGCACGCATACCAATGAACCGGTACCGTTTTTCATCTGGTATCCGGGCATCGAACCGGA